>ERZ651768.2068-NODE-2068-length-14253-cov-13.334438_pt1 | contig 14253 bp, 13 predicted proteins | sample MGYA00514754_ERZ651768 | MGnify/ENA metagenome assembly ERZ651768 | reverse complement strand
TTCTTAGCAAGCCAAGCATTACACCGGTCACATTGGAACTTTGCTGGATACGGTTTGAGTTTGAATAGGTGTAGGAAGCTTTTGATTCCATAGAAATCATATCCGACAATCTAAATTTGGTATTCAACCTGAAATTATCCCGATCTAAAAAAGAATAACGGATTATTCCATCCTGACGGAGCCGACTGTAACTGAACAAAAATGTTTTTGAAGCATCGCCACCGGTAACTTGAAAATCATCCTGTATATATTTACCGGTCTGAAATACCTGGTCCCAGTTTGAATCAACATAAGTTTCTTTGGAATTTTTGGTGGTTATTGCATATTGGGTAAATGTCCCATCTTCAGAAATGAAATGCTGGCCTGAAGTACTGACCTCATCGTCACCGCCAGCACGATCAGGAATATAATCACCCCAAGATTCCGCCCGGGTAGCACCAAAAGATCCATCTCTACCTTGGCCCCATACTTTATTCATAGGAATACGTTCATGTACTTCATCAAATGACATGGTTCTTTTATAATTCATTTTAACTGTTCCGGCATCACCATCCTTGGTTGAGATCATAATGACACCATTGGCAGCTCTTGAGCCCCATAAAGCGGCTGCAGAAGCACCCTTGAGGACTTCAACAGATTCAATATCGTTCGCGTTTACGTCATTTAACCGGGACTGTTGTACAGTGCCTGCACTACGACCGCCAGAAATATTATTACCACCGCCATAAACCGTAGAATTGTTAATCGGCATTCCATCAACAACGATCAGGGGCTGACTGGCTCCAGAAATAGTATTGGCACCCCGGACTCTTATTGAGGTGGAAGCACCTGGGTCGCCGGCAACCGCATTGACGATCACATTGGATGCTTTTGCTGCTAGCGCATTACCCATTAACGATTCACCTGAACGAGTCATATCTGCCGCTGCCACAGAAACGCTAGAGGAACCCTGTTCATCGCGATTCCCTGTAAAACCCAAGGCTGTTACGACAACAGCCTTCAAACCAATAGCATCAACAGCTAGGGAAAAAACTAGGTTAACTGATCCGCCCACCGGTACATCTACTGATGCGGTAGCACTCTTATAGCCGATATAACTGGCCGATACTACAACAGTATTACCATCAACAGTTCCTGATGGAATATTGATCGAATAATCACCATCCACACCAGTCGCTGCGCCAAAAGACGTCCCATCAACTGTTACATTTGCACCAACTAATGGATTCCCAGAATCATCTGATACAGTACCCTCAATAGTGGACTGTGCGAACACAAAACTGGTGAAAACCAATGCAGTAATAATAAAACAGTTCCTCATTTTCATTTGACTACTCCCTATTTGTAAAGTGTTTTGTTATGATATAATTAATAAAGTAAACCCAATTTCTTAAGATACAAATATAATAAAATTAAATTATTTTACATAATGTAATATTTTTGTCCATATCATCATCTTACTTCTTTTATATATTTGTAAAGAGTTGGTCGTGTAATTGCCAACATTTCACTGAGAATACTGATGGCACCTTTTTTATTGATATGACCCTCTTTTTTCATAAAGGCAACTACATTTAATTTATCATTTCTGTTCAAAACCTTTCCCTGTAAATCATGAGATGCAATATATTTATTTAAGGCTTGTTGGATTTCATCTTTAACGCTCCACATGAAAAACTCTTCTCGTTTTGGCAATTTATCCAGAGTGAAGGTTTCGGTAAACATTTCAAGAAATTCTTTGATATTTACAAATGAAGAGAGATCAAAATTAAGGCCCATAGAACCTATAATTTCATCATCCCTGTTTCTGATCGTTAAAGACGACGACTTTAAATCCGATCCGGATGGACTTTGATTATTATAATTCACGATTTTATCGGGAAGTTCATCTTCCAGTTTTTTATAACCTATATCAGATGTCCCGTCTCCAATTTTTCGTCCAGTGATATGATTGTTGAAAATAGCAATAATAGAATGTTCTGGCGTCTGTAAGTCGTGAATAATTACCTCTAGGTTCGGTGCAAACATTTCAGCAATAACTTCCCCTGCTTTAATATAATGCTCGAGAATTTCACGGTTTTGGGAGTGGTTTATTTTGTTTGCCATTTTTACAATTTACCGCTTGAGTTTTGAAGGGGAAAAACTAAAATTAGTTCACTAGTAATCATTTTATCCTTCATAGAAAATTTGAATACTCTCCTCACCGCAGCTCCTGTTCAATTCGGTCAATTAATTTCCCGTCACCAAATCGAACTAGATCAGTCGTAGGTAACTTGTGTTCATTTTCCAAATTCTTGATTTCTTTTAAAGCCAAATCTTCATCCATTTTCAAAGTCAACAGGTTCATCCCCAGGAACCGAGTCTGCTTGAAATTTTTCATTAAGGAAAGATGTAAATCCATAACATCCCTGATAGAAGCCATCTGGTTGTTTGACACATCTATTGTTCGCCCTGGTTCGTCGGTCATAATCATATAATCTGGCATAGCGCCATGCATGAGTCCCAATGTAACCCCAGCGTAGTACATATTTGTAAGGGATCCTTGGCCTTCTACAACAACTAAATCCGCCTGGTCGCCAATTTTATCAATTGCGTATTCTATTTCACCTGCCATAAAATCGCCAACCACCGCATCAACCGGTACCCCGTAGCCTCCCAGCATTATTCCGGTCTGTCCGGTTCCAACAAATCGCACATCTCTTCCTCGTTTTTTAAGACGTTCTGTTATTTCCCAACCGGTGGTCATTTTACCCGTATCGCAATCTGTCCCAACTACGAGCAATACTTTCACCTTGCGATTTATCCAAGACCCTTTCGGGAAATGGGGAGGATCTGGTGGACGACGGAGATCATTGATAGTAATATTCTTCTTTCTTCCCAGTGAGGAAAGTTCTGGATCGTCATTCAAAAACTGGTGCATTCCGCTATAAATATCACAGCCGTACTGTATTGCAGCAGTGATTTCTTTTCGATAATCTTTATTTATATAACCGCCTTGGGGTGCGCTGCCAATCATCAGAGCATTGGGTGAATAATCTCTTGCTTCTTTAAAATTTGACACAACAGGGATTTCCCCACCAAATCCCAATACATCCTGAGCCGTACGGCCGGCTTTATCAGGATCAATTACACAACAAACATCATCCGAGCGATAACGGATTAACATATTGCCCGTTTTATTTAATATATAATCGAAAGCACCAGGGCATAGTATCGCAAACTTAGGCATAACTCTTTTTGTTTTTTAATAGGTTAGTGTACAGAAAAAGTGTATATAAATTAACACATTGTTAAATAATTAATATAATTATTTTTTCATATAACCGTTAGATATATAATTATTGGGTAAATACCGTTCAATTTAAATACTGCTTTTATTTTGATAAGGTTATTAAATAGCGCTTTTCAATACAGTACTTTGCAGCATTCTTTTCAATTGTGATGCAGTTTCAATTAGACAGGGCCTATCTAAACCGGTGTAGATACCTACTTCATCCATTATTTTTACAACATCCTCCGTTGCAATATTACCTGTCGTATTAACAATAAATGGACTGCCACCCAAACCGCCCAGTGAACTGTCAAATTCTCGAACCCCCATTTGTATAGCTGCCTGGATATTTTCCAGTACTCCCTGTCTTGTCTCATGGAAATGAAGGACCAGTGGTTTCCCACCAATCCGAGGGATGATTATATCTAAATATTCCTTGATCATTTCTGGTGTAGCCAATCCTGCCGTATCTGCTAGGCAGATCTTATCAGGGTCTAAGGCCATTAATTTGTCTATGTAAGAAAGGACGGTATCCAGACCCAACCCTGCTTCATTGGCAACACCCCAGGTACATTGCAGACCAACCCTAATACTAATGTCATGTTGGTGTGCCAAACGAACCAGGCGGTTCATTTCTTCATAGGCACGGTCGGATTTCATGCCCGTATTCTTAAAACCGTAGCTTTCATGCAGGGACATGGATGTCTCTACTTTTTTTACACCACAGTCTATGGCCCTGGTCAGCCCCTGCTCATTAAGGATAAATCCACTGTAAACGACATTATCCAGTTGTGGAGCAGAATCGAATAATACTTCAGCATCTGCCATCTGTGGTAGGACTTTTGGATGAACGAATGAACCCAACTGAATATGCCGGATCCCAGCTTGCAGTAAACCATCGAGTACCGTCAGCTTTAATTTGGTACTATATACCCTTCGTAAGTTCTGAAATCCTTCTCTCAAGCCTACTTCATTCAGGGTAATATTTTTAGGTATCATGTATTTGAGTTTATTCAAAGCAAAAGTTTAATTACAATTATATTTTTTAGTTTTGAAATTATTCATTTATATATAACTAGAATAAAATACTCACTTTCAAATGCAGAAATCCCGGTTTTATACCGGGATTTCTAAATGGCGGGAACGCCTGGGAATCGAACCCAGCTCCCGATTCAGCACCGGGACAACGGTTTTGAAGACCGCAGCGGGCACCAGCCGCGCAATCATTCCCAATAATGCTATTGCCTATTCAGGTCGATTTAACACCCTATAATCGAGACCATATTTATCTTTGACCCGTTCGCCTTCTGTTTCCGCTTCATCCAGACTATAGAAACGTAAAACACGTACCGCGTGTAGTCGCCTTCCTGCTGATGGGACCTCAACAATTTCTACTTTGAAGCCACCCTGCAGGATTAAATTCTTGATTCGTAACGCGCTCTCATATTTGCTGAATGCACCAACTTGTACTACAAAATCCTTGGTCTTGCTGGGACCCGGTTTTGGGATTGTTGGATTTGGTTTTGGAAAACGCCAGGATTGTTTTCTATCATTGATCTTTGCGGAAACTTTTTCCTCATCCAGTTTAACTAATTTTGCTTCTTCCGGTGGGTTTATCAAGGTTGCCATTCCATAGTGGTCATATTCGAGGGTCGGGTGCAAGGATCGAATTTGGCGCACGTAATATGCCGCACTATCTCTTTGTCCGGTGGCTATATAACTATTGACCATGAGATCAGTCGCTCGCTGGAAATGTTCTGTTGTTGTATATACCAACGGTACGAGACGAAACTGTTTACTGGCCTGAGTGTAAAGACCGCGTGAAAAAAGATATTCACCAATTTTCATAGCAACCTCATCCGCATAAACATGATCGGGATGATTCCTGAGCAGATCTCGATAAATTACCAAAGCTTCTTCTCCATTCGGAGTAACCAGCGCTTTTAAGTATTGAACACTGGGATCTTTTCTATATAAAGCCTCCAATTCCGGTAAGGCAGATCTTACATCATTAATCCTACCCTCATTTATGAGTCCAAGGTAACGTTCAATGTCCTGGGCCCATAATAGAGCAGAATGTAAACAAAACAACAAGGATATGGGTTTTAAGATTTGTCTCACTGGTTTGATTCCTTAGTCATGGTCTCAATTATTTCGTCTATTTGCTGCGCCAGCTGAGGCGGCGGTATTGCTTGCAGAGACAATTTCAGTTTCATAAGTCGAAGTTTAACAGAATCCTCATAGCGATTTAAGGCATCTTCTACCAGTTCAAGTGCTTGGTTGCGTTCGCCCTTCTCTTCCAAGACATTGGCAATCTTGGCCAAGGCATCTAAGTTCTCTGGATTTTTGTCCAAGGCCCTTTGGTAGAATTTCTCTACTTCACTAAAGCGCCCCAGATCAAATAATGCCGCTTCTATCTTGGCGTAAACTAATGATCCATTTTTTGTATCTAATAGTGCGTATTGTTCCCAGTGATCGATGGCTTTTACAAGATCACGATTTTCGGAGAAAAGGTTACCCAAGTATAGATGGGGTAATCCAAAATTTGGCGCCATACTAACTGCTTTTTGAAAACAACTCTCCGCACCAAAGCGATCGTCACTTTCAAATTTTTCCATACCTTCATAAACTTTGAACCTTGCCAGTCGGGTAATATCTGTTTCATTTTTCACCTTTTCCAAAGTTTTAACCAGTTGTGCCGCTTGACCCCAATCTTTATTCTTTTCCGCAAGGTCCAGGAGAAATTCTGTAGCCCAGACATCCTTTTTATCAATATTAAGGATCATTTCTGCTTCTTTCTGGGCCTGGACTGGTTCATGCACAGCGATGTAGTCCTGGGCCAGCGATTTATGAATGTGCACACGGAAGTTCTCACTAAGGCCGGGGCGCACCGTTAGCGAGTGGTGTACCTTTATAGCTTGTTGAGGGTTTCCTTCCTCCCGCAATATATCTCCCAATTGGAGATAGGCATCTAAATGATCAGTATCTTGCCTGACCACATTCCGGAGTAAACGCATTGCTCCATCAGAATCACCCCGCACCATCGCATTCAGTGCGTCTGTATAGAGGGAATCTGTATTTTTTCTAGGTTTTGGACGCCTAGTGAAATAGGCAAATATACCACCAGCCGCAGTGATGGCTAGCACTGTTAAAACAATTATCAGGTCCAAGATTAATCTTCTCCAACATCGTTTTCATAAATACCTTCATCAATTGCCACATTACGAAGATCATTAAGTTCATCAGACAAGCGTCTATTCTTGACCTTAAATGAGCGAATCTCTGATTTGGCGGATATAATCGAAGTAACTGCAACCCCATAGCCAATGAGGATACCTACAGCCAGAGCGCCAAGCATCACAAAGGCAATTTTAACCTGTTCATAACGAGCAAACACTAAATCGATAGCTACTTCATTTGTGTTTTTCAGTAAAAATATAAGGATAAGAACCAGTAACAACAGTCCACCGAAAATTTTGAATAATTTCATTAGGCAGCTTCTTTTATATTAACTAATTGACCATGCAAACTAATGCCTTTTGCATCGTTAATCAATACTGGTACTATATCTTTTATTTGCGTTTCCTCTTTAGGAAATATGACCCATTTATTCGAATCTGTTCGTCCTGCCCAGTGAGCAGTTGATCGTTTGCTTACCTTTTCCACCAGTACCTTCTCAACCTGGTCGATGATAGCTTTATTACGATAAAGAGTGTGATGTTTTTGCAGCTTGATTACTTCCTCTAATCTTTTTTGTTTTTCAGTTTCCGGCAAATGGTCTGAATATTCGGCTGCTTTCGTGCCGGACCGTAATGAGTATTTGAAAGTGAACGCAGAATCAAATTTGACGGCATTCATTACTTTCAGCGTTTCCTGAAACTCAGCCTCTGTTTCGCCGGGGAAACCAACAATTATATCCGTACTGAGACCACAATTTGGTAGAAATTCTCGAATCCACTGGGCACGCTGAATGAAATATTCTTTAGTATACGTCCTGTTCATGCGTTTGAGGATTCGATTGGCACCGGCCTGTAGAGGAAAATGAACGGCATTACAAATATTTTCATAATCGTTCATTACGTGGATAAGTTCATTCGTCATGTCCTGTGGATGGGGCGATGTATAACGTAAACGCTGCACACCAGGAATTTCAGCGACTGCCTGCAGCAGATGCTGGAATTTCCGACCATCATGCTGATAGGAATTCACATTTTGGCCTAATAATGTAATTTCTACATATCCATCAGCTATTGCTTTTTGAACTTCATTAACAATACTATTCATACTGCGACTTCTTTCCCTACCCCGTGTAAAAGGGACAACGCAGAACGTACAGAATTTGTCGCAACCGCGCATAATTGATACCCAGGCATTAATACCATCCTGTCGACTTGGGAAAAGGTTATCATAAACCTCAAAACGGGATAACTTCGTATCAACAGTATTATTTGTATTTTCAGTGTTCCGGTCAAGCAATACTGGTAGTTTTCTGTAAGAATCCGGTCCCAGGACAATATCTACGTATGGTTTAGATTCCAGAATTTCATCTTTCAGGTGCTGGGCCATGCACCCTAAAACACCAATAATAACCCCGGGTCTATTTTTTTTAATCTGCGAATATACTCCCAGCCGGGAATGTACCTTTTCTTCCGCACGTTCCCGAATTGCGCAGGTATTCACAAAAATTGCGTCTGCATTATCCATGGATTTACTAATAACATAGCCTTGCTTCTTCAACATACCGGCGATTAACTCCGAATCAGCCATATTCATCTGACAGCCATAGGTATCCAGGTAATAAGATTTACCCATTGCCATAATTCTTAAAAATGAAAATCCGCGGTGTGTGAACTAGATACTGGAGATTATTTGATATACCCACTGAAAAAATAATCCAATGGGTTTTGAGGAACACCATTCCGGTGAATTTCATAATGCAAATGTGGCCCTGCTGAACGACCAGTATTTCCGGTTTGACCGATCAAATCGCCTCGCTTTATTTTCTGCCCCCACTTTACATTAAATTTTGATAGGTGCGCAAATATCGACCTAAAACCATAGCCATGATCAAGTTTAATGACCTTGCCGAAACCACCCTGCCGCGCTGCATATTTGACCACACCATCTGCTGGTGCATAGACATTTGAACCAGATGATACTGTAATATCCTGCCCATAATGAAAACGCGGTTTTTGGGTGAATGGATCATTGCGATAACCAAAACCAGAGTTCAAATATCCTCCCTGAACCGGCCGAATCGATGGCATAGATTTCACGCGGTCTGATTCCTTGATAACTTTTCTATATATATCCGAATAACTAGCCAGTTCCAGTTTTACCTTCCTCGTAAGCATATCTACATTCATTTCCAGATCCAATAGCTTGCTTTCCGCAGTGGGTGAAACATTATCTAATGTTACTGGTTTTGCTACCTCCATGCCTCCAATACCCAACTTGCGAATATCCTTATCTATCTGTGGCAAATTTGCATACGTGCGGAACGCACGGTCTTTTTCCTCAATGTCAACCACATGTGTGGATAATTGATCCATTTGCCGCTGTAAGTCATTTAGTGTCAGTGACAATTGATTATAATCACGTTTGAGGCTCTTCAATTTTGTCTGATATAAAACTTTAGTTAGATAGTCCGTTGTAATAAATAAACCACTACCAATGATGGCAATACAAAGGGTGACAATGGCCAGCAATTGCCGTTTAGAGAAATCCCACTGCCCTACACCATCCTCATGATGGGACATGAAGATGTAGCGGTGGTCCTCACCTACACTTTTATTACGTCTTTTAAGCATTGCCTAGGACATTCATAGCATTTTACTGAGTAATTTTACATCGATCCACACCATTATTACAAATGTCTTTTCAAGTGTACTTAAAACGATCTTTTTCAATAGTGACTACCCGATATAAATCTTAAGTAATTGTGAGCGCGTAACGTGGCGGAGGCGTTGCAAGGCGCGGTCCTTAATCTGACGAATACGTTCGCCTGTAAGTTGCAGTTCATTAGCGATTTCCTGCAAATTTTTCTTTTCGGTTCCCCCTATACCAAAATAATGTTTAATAACTATTTTTTCCCGTTTGCCCAAAGTATGCACAACGGTTAAAATCTCTTTTTCTAGGCTCTTCTTCATCAGCATTGCTTCTGGCCGGGGATCGTTTGAAGCCATAAGCTGTAACAGCGCAGTTTCTGAATCTCCAATAGGTTCATCAAGGGAAATCGGTTCACTGAAAACCTTGATCAAATCATCCACCCAATCCGGTGACTTTTGCGTTATTTCGGCAAGTTCTTCTGCAGTTGGCTCTCTTTCAATATTTTGTTCCAATTCCAGAGATTGACGATACAATTTTCCCATCGAATCACGTACGTGAGCAGGTAATTTAATTATGCGTCCAGTTTTTTGAATTGCTTGACGAATACTCTGAGTGATCCACCACACAGCATATGAAATAAATCGGAATCCACGTGTTTCATCGAAACGATCAACAGCCTTGATCAAACCCAAGTTACCTTCATTGATCAGGTCCTCAAAAGGTAGTCCTTGCCCTTGAAATTTTTTCGCTACCGCAACAACGAAGCGCAAATTGTGTGTTACCAATTTATTAAAGGCCTTTAATTCGCCTTTTTTGGCCTTCTGGGCTAGTACTATTTCTTCTTTTGAATTAAGGGGCTCAATGTCTTTGATCTCCCCAAGGTATAACTCGAGGGAACGTTTGTTACCTATTTCAAGACGGTTTGCCAATCAGGTATCTATTCTTCTTTTGGTTCTCCTTCAGATGCCTCACCAGGAGTAGTCTCTACTATCGTTTCAAAATCGGTTTGATTCTCATCCGTATGTAGGCTTGCTTCCGCTTTACTAACTGCAGCGCTCACATCTTTATCTGTCAAGTCGTATTCATCTTTAATGCGCTGAACAGCTACTACCTTGGCATCGATTTCAACCTGGATCTTGTCAATTTTTTCAACGAGATTAAAAAATGCCTGATTGCCAGAAAAATTCACCATATTATTATCTTTGGCATGTCTGGTCACCATGCGGCCCATTTTTTCATAATTTTTCGATAATTCCCGCTGTAATTGGTGTTCCTCAATTTTAATCTTACTTATTTTGGTCAGTTCCTCTGTTTTTGCGACTGCTATCTTGCTAACCTCCTCCGCTTTTTCTACCGCAGCGGTACTCCAATCTTTCATATTTTTTTTCAGATCATTCCAAAGTTTGGTCATAATACATATTCCCCTTTGATTGAAATTACTAGTCGCTAGTTATGATTCATAATTAATTGCTTTTATTCAGAAACAAATTTGCCGTGAAAAAAATCACTACACCAATAACCAGCGCAGATAATTCTATACTCATATTGCGCATACGTATACCAGTCATGAGACCAGAAATAATCACGACCATCCCAAACACCTGTAGTCCTCTAAGAAAAGCGTACCGCATAATGGTCAATAATTTTATTGGATTGCACTAACTTTCTCCAATTCCAATCATAAGCTCTCCGTAAAATATTTAGGGGAGCTTTGTTAGAGTGAAATCGCTCGACCCAGTAGTGCACACTGGCTGGAGATAATTGCTCAAAAAGGACTCGATTAGCAAAAGATATTTTCCGTTTTAAGTTCAATTCATTATTAATCCTATGGGCATGAGAAAATTCACCACATAGTTTGTAAGCGGCAGCTAAGCCAGAATACATCGCCATGCGCATACCAAAACCAAATAAATAATCTTGATAGCCACCGGCTTCCCCAACCATTATGGTCCGTGACCACTGCGAGAGCCGCGACAGGTGGAAACTCCCGCGGCTTGCAAAACGTTTCTCAATGGTGAAGTCGTGTCCAATTTCCTGGAAATAATCAATACTTGCCAGCAGTGGATCAGTTTTACTTGTATTCTTTTTGTATGCTGTAGCAATAGTACCACAACCGCCATTTATTATAAGGTAAGCATATCCGCTCGGCGCGAAAGTTTTGCCAAGCAGTAAATGGACCTGGTCTGGCTGGTCCGTTCTGATGGTAGCTCCTTGGATAAATGCTGCTGCCCGTCCCTTGCCCACTGCGTAAATATCGGCATCTTCCTGGGTTATCGCTTTACCAAAATTGAACTGCACCTTATTTGCACGACATATATTGGCCATATAATTGTCAATAGAGTCGTTCGCTGTCCCTCGCGAAACTATATAGAAAAATGGTTCGGGAGATGTGACTCTTACCGGTTTTAATCCACGCACGTGAACCTTAAAGTCAAATATTGGTGTTGCCGGCAGTGCGTTAAAATCAACGTCGCATATGCTAAAAAATTCCGGTACTGTATGAGTAAAGATCCAGTTTTCAAGGCCTTCGAAGTCCCCATCTCTTGAACCACCAATACGATCATGCTTTTCATGGATAATGACCGTCTTACCGCGCGTTGAAAGGTTAATTGCTGCCGTCATACCAGCAATACCTGATCCAGCAATATGGATCGGGGCCTTTCCTTCAATGATCATAGATTAAGTGGTATTAATGGCGTGTCTAACAATGCAGTTGTTGTACTGAAATAATTTCAGGTATTTCCATAAGTAAGTCCAGCACATCAGCAGGTGCTTGACTATCCAACCGAATTGCGGCAAATGCTTCATCCTGATGTTCATCATTGCTTAAAAGGTAGGCTCCAATATTGATCTCGTGCTTTCCAAGCAATGTACCAACTTTTCCAATCACACCGGGCACATCCTTATTTTTGACAAACAACATGTTACCCATAGGATTCAAGTCCATTTCATAGCCTAGAATGTTAACCAAGCGCAATTGATTCCCATCAAATACACTTCCGGTAATGGAATTTTCCTGGTTTTTCGTTGTGACCTTAGTCTGGATCAGATTCGTATAGGCACCCTTTTCATTGGTGGCACCGTATTCAATAACAATACCCCGTTCCTTGGCTAGTAATTCCGCATTGATGAAATTCACTCGATCAGGTATACGATCGGTCAATAATCCTTTTATAAAGGCCAAAATCAATGGTTTAAAATCTTCAAAAAAGCCCTGGACTTCCATATGAACTTTTTCAATGGCACCCTGGGCCAATTGCCCCTGGATAATACCCATTTTTTCCATTAAGTCTAAATGGGCCTGGATCTGTTTTAACACCGTCATATCACTGATCGGTATGTTGAGCGCGCTGGAAAGCTTATGATTCACTAGATAATCACGGACCATTTCGCAGATGGTGATCGATACACCTTCCTTTGCCTCATTCGTAGACGCACCAAGGTGAGGTGTGAGTAAAACATTTTCAAGGTTAACCAGGGGATGATCCTTGTCAATAGGCTCTTTCACAAATACGTCCACTGCCGCCCCAGCTATAACGCCATCCTTGATGGCAGTAGCCAGATCGTTTTCATTAATGATACCCCCCCGGGCCACATTAATGATTCGGGCCGTAGGTTTCATCATTTGCATGCGTTCCAGATCGAACAGGTTACGAGTTGAATCCAGCATCGGTACATGCAGGGTAATAAAATCCGATTCTCTGGTTAACGTATCAAGATCCGTGAGGGCAATTTCATCAGCACTGAAGAGATTTTCAGTGATGTAGGGATCGTAGCCCAGAATGCGCATGCCAAATGACAAACAGCGACTCATTACTTCGCGGCCAATCTTTCCCAACCCAACGATACCAATTGTTTTATTCTTCAGTTCCGTACCTACAAGGGAATGGCGATTCCATTCTCCAATATTTAATCCCCCGTGACCAATGGAAATATTGCGCGCTAAAGCAAGCATGATACCGACAGTATGTTCTGCAGCTGAAACCGTATTGACATCAGGCGTATTCATTACAACGATACCTTTTTGAGTTGCTGCTAGAATATCGATATTGTCAACACCAACGCCGGCCCGGCCGATGACTTGCAGTTTATCTGCTGCTTCGATCAGGCCTTGATCAATAGTTGTACCACTGCGAATGATCCAACCATCAGCATTAGGTACAATTTTCAAAAGGGCAGCTTTATCCGCATCAGGTTCATACACGATATCAAAACCAGCATCCTTTAGGACAGCATTACCAGAGTCGGAAATGGGATCAGAAACAAGAACTCTCAGCATGATTTATCCCTGACTTTTACGAATGAGATTCAGGGCAGATCCAGCCCTAAACCAAGCAATTTGCGCTTCATTATATGTATGATTAAATTCAACAATATCAACACTTTCATCATTATGTATAATTTTTATCTTTATTATTTTTCCGGTTTGAAATTCAGCGAGATCCATAAATGAAAAAGTATCATCTTCCAAAATCTTGTCATAATCAAATTTATTAATAAAAGTCAGCGCCAGAACACCTTGTTTTTTCAAATTGGTCTCGTGAATTCTAGCAAACGATTTAACGAGAACTGCTAGGACACCAAGATGACGGGGTTCCATGGCAGCATGTTCACGGGAAGAGCCTTCCCCATAATTTTCATCACCCACTACAATTGTTAGGATGCCATTCTTTTTATAATCCCGCTGGACTTCTGGCACTGGGCCATAATCCCCGGTAAGCTGATTTTTTACAGCATTGCTCTTACCATTGAAAAAATTCACTGCACCGGTAAGCATATTATCAGAAATATTATCCAGATGACCACGGAACCGCAGCCATGGCCCTGCCATGGATATATGGTCTGTAGTACATTTACCCTGTGCTTTTATGAGCAACTTCAAGCCCGTTAAATTCTCGCCCGCCCACGGTTCAAAAGGAGTGAGAAGTTGTAGTCGTTCAGAATCGGGGTTTACGATCACTTCCGTGGTGCTACCATCTTCATCCGCGGCCTGATAGCCCAATTCCTCCACCGCAAAGCCGTTCTGCGGCAGATCCGCTCCAACCGGCGGATCCAATTTTACTTCCTCTGCCGAAACGTTCACCAGCGTATCCTCCAGCGGGTTGAAAGTCAGATCACCGGCAATAGCAAGCGCTGTGACCAGTTCTGGTGAG
>ERZ651768.2067-NODE-2067-length-14255-cov-4.594513_pt1 | contig 14255 bp, 8 predicted proteins | sample MGYA00514754_ERZ651768 | MGnify/ENA metagenome assembly ERZ651768 | reverse complement strand
GAAATTGGTTTGGGATGGTAAAAAGGTTGGATCTCTCTCACTGCAGTCACTTAGCGATGAAGATCAAAAATTAATACGTATCGCGAATGCTGTTGTTCGAGAAAGATCGGGAAGGGGAAGAGAAATCAAGGTTAGCCAGCCATTTGCTTCTTTAAGGCTAAAAGCTGGTCTCTCTTTTACTCAGTTTATTCATGGACGCATAGATTTGGCTAATCCTGATGTAATCGATGATGTAGATATTTTTTCCATAACGGACAGAATTAACGGGGCAGAAGCATTAGGATTTTTTGTAAAAGTGGAAGGAGTAACGGACAATAAAAAAAGCAAATCCTATTTCCAGTTTAATTCATCGGGAAGCGGGTTTAAGTCTCTTGGTTTTGGGCTAGAACATAATGTATGGAAAAGGGTCAACCTGGGTGTAGACTGTGTTCTTTATCCTCGGGGAAGTGGTATTGAGTTTCGGTCTGATAAGGAATATCCAGATAAAACCTGGACATGGTATCCGGGAGGTAAAGGTGGTGTATTGCTTTTTGCTCCCTATATGGCGATCCAATTTTAAGGTAGGGTGCATTAAATGATTGAACATATTCGTTCCTATTTTATAATTGCTGTTGCCATTGTTTTATTGATAACTGCAGGGCGGGCTGAAAATGTCCAGGCGGTGAATGATAATAAGATGCTTAAAGAGGATGAAGCAACGATTATTGATGTACTGAAAAATGATAAGTTAGACAGTCGTGATAACCTAGATTTGATTATGCTATCCAAACCTAGTCTCGGTACTGCAGAACTTCAAGGGTTTAATATATCGTATATTCCCAATGCAAATGTAAGTGGTACTGATGAATTCCAGTATTCAATTGATGATGGATTTTCTTCTGATACAGCAACAATTAAGATCACTATTGTTCCAATGAATGATGTGCCAATTTCTGTAGATTTGGGTAATAACAGTGTAGCTGAGAATGGGGCTGACGTGGCCCTTATAGGAGAATTATCCACGACAGATCCTGATTTAGATGATTCTTTTGACTATTCTTTCTCTGATGGAGGAGAAAATGATAACGCATATTTTGAAATCAAGGATAGATCCATTTATTCCAATATAAGTTTCGATTATGAATTGCGGACTAGTTATAAACTAATGGTAACGAGTAAGGATAAAAGTGATAAAAAGGTTACCAGTGAAATTGTAGTAAATATAATTGATGTGAATGAAGCACCGAGATTTATAGAAGATCCTGAGATGACAATTTCTCATCCAGAGGAGAATGAAAAAATAGTTGCCAAATTGATGGCAGAAGATCCGGATATTGATCAAGATTATGTTAAGTATAAGGTTGTTGGTGGCGATGATAAAGGACGTTTCAAGATTCTTCGTAGCGGAGAATTGGCGTTTCTCAGGGAACCTGATTATGAATCACCCAAAGATGCAAATGGGGATAATACCTACCATGTCGATTTTCGGGCAACAGATTCCAAGGATAAAAACCTATTTGTTGAAAGGTCGGCATCGATAACTATTACGGACGAGGTAGAAAAATCTATCGAGAGCCTTGATAGCAGGAAATATATTGCCTGGACCGTAGATCATATGCCATATCATATCTTGATGGAAGATGCTATCGATGATTATATAAGACTACGTTTTGCAGCCGGGGCAGATGATGATGGCACTTCATCCATTGAAGATGGTGAGGATGAGATTATTAGGCAAATGCGCCCAAGTGATCAGATTATTATTGTGCAGGAAAAGGGGAATACAGAACAGATTCATCAGATTTGGTATGGTAATGGTGTTAATTATACAATTATTAACCGAGAAAGAGTTGACTGGGTTTTAAGCCAGGATATTCAGCAGGTGCTCATAGAAAAGAGTCAGTATCTCAATAGTGAGTCAGAGGTCGTTTTCTTTCAAAACGAAAGTGAAAGACTTTTGGCAGGCTACAGTTCCAAATTCGCTGTCTGGCATCCAAATAATTTTATGATGTCCTTGCAGGGATTTTCCATGCGGTCCAACCTGATCCAATATGCCGCAAATATGTCTGTCGGCAATGAATTGATTGGATTACCAGGTGTCACCGCAGGATCTACAGAACTTGGTGTGGCCACCCGAAATTCAGAATTTGGCCTACGCCTGCCAGTCGGGTTCAGCCTAGGCTCGCTAGGGAAGTTGGATGATCCAAAGTATCTGAGCTCCGATTACCCAGGCCTTTATAGTAAAATCAATATTGATAATATGTATTCAACGCGAACCGACTTCCATGCTTTAATGGGTTTCTCGTTTTATCCTAAGACTATTGGGAGCCCTATTAAAAACACGAATTTTTTCAATACAGATACAATGAAAAAAGAAGATCGTTACATAAATATCCTGGATATGTATGCCTTGATGGCTACCACGGTTGAGGTCCCTCTACAATTGCCATTTTTTGCTAAAATGACAGTAACTCCCGGATTGCACTATCTGAAAGTTGCCCATAGAAGTAGGGGTGAAGAAGGGCTATACGATCGTACCTTTTACCAGTCGGGATCAAAAGTAATTGATATTGATGAGGGTCGTTCATTTAGCCGCTACTGGGGTTTATTCTTTCGTTTTGATATTCTTGGCAATATTGGCCAGAAGCCAGAATTACTTGAAAGGGTAAAATATTTTGATTTTATCAATATTAGTGACGTTCCTTTTTATGAAATATCCTTCCAATTGATTTCTTCGCTTAATACTGTCACAACTTTAAACTTAAATATTTATGATAATCTGGCATTTACAATTACCAGGTACAATACCATGGGAGAAATTCAGGGAAACTGGCTGCCTGATAAAAATACCTGGGTGGGGCTTAAGTACAGAGGGAATTTTTAATTATTTAACCTTTGGATCAATTTTTTCTCTGAATTCTCCAGAAACGATAACGTCTTCATCCCGGCTCTGATCGGCACCTACCTAGACCTGAGTTCCCACCAGTTCAAGGTTTGTTTGTTTCTCAGGGCAGGGTTCAACACCAGGTAGATCGCTGATGAAATTAATCTATCCATACGTTTCGTTTAGAGCCACCGCCTATCGGTTGCGGAAAAAATTAGGTGTGAACGGGGCAACCACCTGACCATGTATCTGCATATTTTGAAATAGGCGGGTATTAAAGGTATTAGCGTGTTAATGTTTCACAGGCAGCTTTACCGGTTGCGGTGATTCGGTACGATATCCCAAAATTTAGTCTGGTAACCCTTACAGTCTATGACCTATATGGTTGGCTGGTAGAAACATTGCTGGAGAAAAAGATCAACACGAGAAAATCCTATAAGTGGATTTCAAATAAGGCGTTTTCTGGTGTTTATATCCTGAGACTCAGGGGGAGGGAGAAAAAGAATTCAAACAAAAGGTTTTATATCAAATAACCATAATAATTAGAATTCCTTTCCATACTAGATAAAGATCTATTTGTTTTGATCCTTTAGTGAATATTTTTCAATACTACTTATTAAGTAGTATTGAAGTAGTAATAGTTCCATGATTCTCTTGGAACATTCTACCATGCTAATTAAAGAAGTGGGGAAAAAAGGATGTCTACTATAATTAAAGTAATACTTTAAGTAAAGAAAATATATTGAAAAATATTGAAAATTATGGTTTATATAGTCTTAGAATATAATACTACAAATTCTAATATAAATGAATATAGAGTTTTTAATTAAATAAAAAAATGTTTTGACTACATTATAATAGAATGGTATTTTTTCTTACTATGCGAAAAATAAGAATCATCGCTGTCCTTACGCTGTGCACAGTTTTACTGGCGCAGAGCGGAAGCAGTAAGAAAAAGAAGAAAGTGTATCGCACCCAATGGGGGACGATGATCACAGCCCCGGAAACGCCTGAGAAAAATCAGGTGGAAAAATCAAAAACGGAAATGAAGAAGATCCAGAAACGGATCCAGTCCAATTTGAATAAGACTTCCCGGAATCACCGCAAGGAAATGGACGGCCTGAAGGAAGACTATGATTCTCAAATGGCCACGATGCAGGTAGACTATAATTCGCAGATAGCCAAGATGCAGGAACAGATCAACCTGTTGTACATGTTAACGGAAAAAAAGGTTGACACTGTCTTTTCAGTCAGCCATGATACGATCACTGTTCATGATTCCACAGTAGTTTATGATACAACCTTTATTTATACCAATGCCACCACTACGGTCTATGATACCGCAGTATTTTACGATAGTCTGTATGTCTATAATTATGACACCACAACCATCGTGAAGACAAACTTTGATACTGTAGTGGTTTATGACACATCGTTTGTGAATACATATGATACTACCTTTGTAAACCTGGAAAAAACGAATTATGATACCACGGTTGTTTATGATAGTCTTTTTCTTTTTACTTATGATACTACATATGTAAGGGATACACTCTGGGTATTTGCCTATGACACCACTAGCGTATATGATACCTCCTGGGTATTTGCCTACGACACCACCTTTATACGGGATTCCATGTGGGTATTTGCCTATGATACCACGGTGGTTTACGATACAACCACAGTGGTGAATAATGACACCGTCACCATACATACCTATGCTACCAACTTCAAACCGGAATTGATTGATGGTCAGCAGACGCAATTCCCGATTTGGCAATCCTTAGACGATGCCATCCAGGCCCGCAATGCCGGTGACAAACGGGCCCAGAACTGGATCAATGAGGCGCTTTATGCCGCCGATGGTGACTGGATCGGAGCCAAGGATGAATACAAAAAATTCCAGAGCATTTATTCATCCGCCACGGTAAAAAGTATTTTGCGGCAGCCCAACAACCCCAACTTTATCGGTCCGCAGGAAGAAATGAAATATCGTTCTGTGACGTATGACACCCTCCGTATCATGACCTTTGATACCCTGGTAGTCCAGGATACGATCCGGGACCTGGTCAGGCAGACCGTAATGAGTTATGATACGAGTGTGGTTACTGACCAAAGTGAAGTGATCAAGCATACCACCCCGCCTGAGCATGAAATGGTGGTACGCTACCACGATAACGGTCGTATAAAAGAACGGGGGCTTATGAAAGGTCGCAAACGAAACGGTGTCTGGTTCTTTTACAGTACAGCCGGGAATAAAATTCGGAAGACTACCTACGATATGGGGCAAATCACAGAAGATATGGATCTAGTTAATAACGGGAAAAATACTGTATCCAATAAACGAGAGAGGGTACGTCCAAAAGCACTGGCCAAGGCAGTGCACACGAAATACGATACACCGCCCAGGCCCAAATCGCGCATTATCCCAGTCGTGGATGTGATCCATGAAGGATCCTTTGTTACCATCCAGTTCCAGGTGGATCGAGAGGGGCAGGTCCAAGAGGCCAATGTGATCAAAAGCAGCGCAATTGTGGCCTTGGACCAGGCAGCGGTTCGAGCTGTAAAGAATACTGATTTTAAGCCGGCAGCCATTAAAGGTGTCCCAACAGCAGTATGGACGGAATTGGAGATCCTGTTTCCGGCCAATTCGGTGGAATCTGTCTTAAGCCCCGGAATAACCAGAGCTGATTTTCAGGACCTTTATCTGGGCCAGGTCGGCAAAGCGCTGGAGAAAGAAGGAATAGAATTTTCTGATCAGCAGCAGGACGAGTTCCTTGAAAATTTTCAGGCCCAAATCGAAGAGACCTACTCTGAGATTGAAGCTATACATATGGAAGAAGAGGCTGCTTTCCTGAAAAATGAAATCCAAAATTTTATTTTTCATATGGATAATGAAGAAGGAACCCTGCAAAGCGGGGTACAATTGTACCGGGCCACATCAGAATCCCGGATCACACTTATCGATCGGGATGGGACTGTTCTGGAAGACTCACACCTGAATCAGGATGGGGTTGAGGCCATGGACAAACATGACACCCGGCCGGAGATCCTGGCAGCGAAAATCTCCGAATATGGGGTTGCAGTACGTCACAGCGAAACCCTGCAAAAGAAGTTGTTATATGTTGCCCATGCCGTTGATAAAAATGATGATGACAGGCGCATTTATGTACGTTTTTCCAAGCCCCTGGATGAAATCCGGGAACAGCGAGCCCTTCGGATTTATGAACGGGAGGTGATAACAGCGCTTGCAGCCGGCAAGGTAAGTCTGGAGAAAAGTAATCAATCCGCATTCTTAAACACCTATATACAGGGGCTGAAAGGTCAGTTGGCGGAGCGCGGTTATGGAGCGGATATTGAGGGTAATGAAGAGATCATTCGATCTTACACCGATAAATTGGAAGCAAAAAGTCAGGAAATAGCGGGCACCCTGAAGCGGGAGATCAATACCTTTATCACATACCTGCGCAGCCTGTCCGCAAGTGGTTTACAGTCTTCAGCAGCTTCTTATGCTCAGTCCGCGGATGTACGCGTGACCTTAATCGACTCCAAAGGAGTTGTTCGGGCAGACTCAGATATGGACCTGCTCCGAGTGTCTCAGATGGATAACCACATCAATCGGCTGGAAGTGGCGCAATCCAATACGCTTCCTTATGGGACTGCATTCCGGTACAGCAATACACTGCAGCGGCGATTTGTCTATGTTACCCGCCGTCTTCCGGAGGTGCTGCAGGAGGTTCAATATGTGCGCCTGGCTCGATCCCTGCGGGCAGACTATTCCCAGGTGCATATGGCGGAGGATGAACTCCTGGATTTATATGTATCCCTCATTGAAAAGAGTTTTGGCCGTGCTGAAGTGAATTTCAGTGAACAGCAGCGTAAGGATTTCAGCAACAGTTTTCGACTGGAGGCCAGAAAGCGCAACCGCAAGGTGCGTATGAATTCCAAATTGAAGCACTACCGCCTCTATATTGAGGAAATCAACCAGGGATTAGATGCGGTTCAACTGATGCTGAGTGTAGAGCAGGAAAATTTATTTGCTAAGGTGTATCGTGAAAATGTGGTCCGTGAGTTCAGTGCCAGCGAAAATGTGAATGTAGATGTGAATGAGGAATCTATTCGTACGTATCTGAAAAACCTGGCAGCGCAGGAAGAGCGACGTAAAAAAATGGCTCTTAAGGAAGGACCGATAGTCACCTATCATGATAATGGTCGGATCAAGGAAAAAGGTGAATATATCGCCGGTCGGAAAGAAGGGGTGTGGCAGGTCTACAGCGAAAGGGGCAAACTGGTACAAACTGTTACCTATAAGAAGGGAAAAGTGGTTGCCACCGCTGCACCGGAGCAGGTCAAGGATTTTGCGACCTACCACGACAACGGCCGCATTAAGGAAAAAGGAATAACCAGAAACGGCAAAAGGGATGGTGAATGGAAGCTCTATGATAACCGGGGAAAATTGGAGATAATTACTGTATATGACCAGGGCAATATCATTCGTCAAGACCGGCCGCAACAAATAGAAAAAGTGGCTGAATATCATGATAACGGCCGTATAAAGGCACAAGGGTTCATTAAGAATGGACAGAAGGACGGTGTTTGGAAACTATACAGCAGCAGGGGCAAACTGGTCAAATCGGTAACCTACGCCAATGGGAAAATCATTCGGGATGAAGGCTCATCGAAAAAAGATACGTTGGAAAAATTGCGGGAAGGCGCCTATATGACCTTCCACGACAATGGCCGCATCCAGGAAAAAGGGAATTTTAAGAAAAACAAAAAAACCGGAGAGTGGCGGAAATACGATGATCGCGGCACCATTACAGCCATTACTATATACGAAAATGGTCAGGTATTATTTACCCAAAATCCAAATATGGTCAAACCCTACACCTCCTACCACAATAATGGTCGGATAAAGGAGCAGGGCATGCTGAAGGGCTCCATAAGAGATGGTGAATGGCGCTTATATGGTAAACGCGGGAAACTGCTGCGCAAAACAAACTATCACCAGGGCAAAATTGTTGACCAGAACAGCACCAGGATCATTGATTCGTTTGTGATCTACCACAGTAATGGTTTTGTGAAGGAAGAAGGTATCTTAAAAATGGGACAACGTGACGGGATATGGATGATGTATGATGATGACGGTGAACATGTTGAAACAGTGACCTACAACAATGGGAAAGTCCTGAGCCGGGAAAAGGTTTAACAAAACATCTCAATCAATGAAAAACCCTGCAGCAGCAGGGTTTTTCATTTACAACCCTATAATTTCTCTTGAGATTCATTTCTTTTTTTCTCATAATACGCTATGAGAATTGAGGAAAAATAATGAAAAACTATATCAAAGGCCTGATCACAGGGATGACAGTATCGTTTTGTGTGGTGGTATTCACCGGGGCTGGTGAAAAAAGCAGCACAAACGAACTGCTTGAAAAAATTCAGCAAGATATCAGCAATATTGAAAGTGATGTGTACCGCATGAGCGAAAAAGGTGTGGAATGCCTTGGCGCTGTCCGCTGCGGCGGCGGTTTTGTGGATCGCATAGTGGAAGAAGTGAACTGCCAGTGAAGTCCAGTAGATACACTCTGCTGCTGGGTTTGGTATTCAGCCTGCCTGTTTGCGGATTATTGGAAGCTCAGTCGGTGTATATCTCGATTCAGCCATTTGACCATACCGGTGTGGAAGAGGCAGCGGTGGAAGATATTATATACCTTCTTGAAACCCGATTCAGGGGGTCTGCTCTGGTCGCATTGGTGCCCAAGGAACAGCAGGCAGAATTCATGGAACAAGACCAGTACGAGCTCAACGGATCGATCCGCATCAAGCCGATCCAGCTGAAAAACATGTTTGGCAGGTACAAGGTGATTCGCGGCCGCCTGGACGTGTTCGCTGAACATTATTCTCTTTCTGCAGAAATGGTCGATACGGATACGAAGGCCCTGGAAGCTTCTTTCCATTTTAAGGGTACGCTCCATGAGGTTCGCACTGCAGGTGTAAATGGTATGGTTGCAGAATTTTCCAGCCGCCTGGCAAAACTGGGTCTTTGACTATTTTGCCATTCATCCTGTCTAAGTACAGACATTATTGCCCGGCACATGGTAATAATTTGAAAAAACTCGGTAATAGACCTAAGTTACCACTGCACTCTTAGCCAAAAGACCTACGTTCTTCCTGATGGATGAGATAAGGTCTGCGGCCGGCACGGTTAGACCGGAAACGGTTTTGCTGCTCCCGATTCCCGCTCCTCAGGGATGAATTGGAATGAGTATGAACGACCAGACGAAAACTGAAAAATCTGCCTTGATTAGGCACAAAGTCTATTCTCCCGCACTTTTAGACCAGTTCGGCCGTACCTTTGATTATCTTCGCATTGCGGTCAATGAAAAATGCAACCTGCGCTGTATCTACTGTATGCCGGAAAAAGGGGTGCCCTTTAAACCTGAAAATGAATTGCTTAACGCGGTGGAAATCACGCGGCTTGTGGAGATTGCGGCTAGCCTAGGTGTCAAAAAGGTACGTTTTACCGGTGGAGAACCCTTGCTACGTAAGGATATTACTGAACTGATTCAAGCGGCAGCAGGTACACCGGGGATCCGATCTGTGCACCTGACAACGAATGGTATCTTCCTACAATCGGCCATATCAGAATTACAGGAAGCGGGCCTGACCGGGGTCAATATCAGCCTGGATACCCTGGACCCTGAAAAATTCAAACAGATAACGCGTCGTGCAGGACTTGCTCAGGTAATGGCTGGGCTGGATGCTGCCCTGGCGGCCGGGTCGCTCTCCACAAAACTGAATGTGGTGGCCATGCGTAACTCCAACGTTAATGAACTGAACCGATTCGCGGAACTGACCAGGGACCGGAATATTGTAGTGCGCTTTATTGAATTGATGCCCTTTGATTCTCAGCAGATTTGGAGGACGGGGAAATTCTATGGTGTGGATGAAATTATAAGGGATCTTCATCAGGCATTTCCGCATCTGGTTGTCGATCAGGGGACACGAACGGAACACAACATTTACCGGGTACCGGGCTACCGGGGAAAAATCGCCGTGATTCCGGCCTACTCAAGACATTTATGCGGTGCCTGTAATCGCATTCGTATCACGGCTGATGGCAATATTTTGAATTGTCTTTATTCCCATGAAGAAACCAATGTGCGTGATCTTCTGCGCTCTGGGGCACAAGATTCAGATATTGAAGATCGGATGAGGGGAGCGATGAAGAAAAAATTAGAAAACGGCTGGGTAGCACAAAAATCAGGTGCGGAGAAGAGAAACAGCATGACCCAGATCGGGGGGTAAAATAATGGGGTATTGGATTGATGGATAAATGGAATGATAGATTAGCAATGCGCTGGATATTGCGAAAGTTGCAACTTCCGCGAAGTTAAAAATGATTTTCCAATGAGGGTCACTAATTCAGCAAAGAGAAAAAAATATGAACACTTTTTCACATTTAGATAAAAAAGGAAATGTCAGAATGGTGGATGTAACTGACAAAGTCTCTACCACTCGGGTTGCGAAAGCGGAAGGGAAAATTTCCATCCTTCATGAAACCATTTCAGCCATTCAGGATGATGCCCTTCCAAAGGGAAATGTGCTTACCACAGCGAAAATTGCCGCCGTCCAGGCGGCAAAAAAAACAGCTGCACTCATTCCCATGTGCCACCAATTGAATCTGACTTTTGTGGATATTGAATTTGATGTTCAAACGGAAAGTATTGTGATAAAGTCTACCGTGAAAACGAAGGAGGCCACGGGTGTAGAAATGGAAGCTCTGACAGCCGTTTCCGTGGCCGCCCTGACTATTTATGATATGTGCAAGGCCGTGGATAAAACCATGACCCTAGGTGAAATTACGCTGGTGGATAAAAAAGGCGGCGCCTCCGGTCATGCTGTTGCTTACCGGCCGGCAGTGGGCATCATTACCATGAGTGACGGTGTCGCTGCGGGGAAACGGGAGGACAGATCGGGAAATATTTTAACAGATGGCTTTGCACAGGCGGGCTGTGCCATCGAAAAGCAGCTGGTATTGCCTGACGGCTCGGAAGAACTCAGGAACACCATCAAATCCTGGATTGATTCCGGGGTGGAGCTGATCATCACTACAGGGGGAACCGGCCTGGGGCCGCGAGACCTGACCATTCCCGTCTTGGAAACGGTGTTTGACTCCCGTCTACCAGGAATTGAACAGGCTCTCCACGCTTACGGCAGGGGTAAACTGGCGACAGCCAGTCTGTCGCGCCTGGCAGCAGGTGTAGTTGGTTCTGCCATCATAATCTGCCTCCCCGGCAGTCCCGGGGCAGTAAGGGACGGACTTAAAGTGCTGATTCCCACCATTTTTCATGCCTTCCACATGATGAAAGGCGAAGGGCATTGATGCATTCATTTTCCATCTGGAACCTTGTATGATCACGGTAGAGAAAGCCAGAAATATCGTCGCTGAAAACCTGAAGGTGTTGGATTTCCAGCAGATCAAACTGCAGGAATCTGCCGGACGGGTCCTGGCCGAAGATATCCCTGCGCTGTTTCCCATGCCGCGCTTTGATAATTCAGCCATGGATGGATTTGCGGTCCGAGCCGCCGATACCGCTGACGCGGGGAAGAATAATCCAGTAATGCTGAAAATGATCGGCGGTGTATCAGCGGGAGATCCGGGAGACCTTGTCCTGGAATCAGGAGAATGTGCCCAGTGTATGACCGGCGCCCCAATTCCCCAGGGTTCCGATGCGGTGGTTATGGTAGAGGATACCAGCGGCTATGACAGCGGTGAAACAGTGGAAATTTACCTGGAAGCCTACCCTGGAAAACATATACGAAGAAGGGGCGATGAGATTGCCCAGGGTGATGTGCTGATCCAGAAAAAAACCAGAATTACGCCGGCGGAACTGGGAACCCTGGCGACCTTTGGCTATAGTCGGGTCCGGGTCTACCGTGCTCCAAAGTTAGCCCTGGTTGCAACCGGCGATGAACTGATAAAACCGGGCCAGCCCCTGAAGCCTGGACAAATATATAATTCCAATTTATTTGTCTTTTCCGACCTGGCAAAAAGGGCGGGGGCAGAGATCACCATGGAGGAGATCGTTGCCGATGATACCCAGGCCCTCCATGCATTTTTATCACAGGCACTGGCGGAATGCGATGTTGTTGTCTCCTCTGGCGGAGTATCCATGGGCCGCCACGATTATGTCCGGGAAATTTATATGGAATTGGGTGTGCAGGAACATTTCTGGAAAGTGGCTCAGAAACCAGGGAAGCCCCTGTTCTTTGGTACCGTTGCAGATAGGCTGATTTTTGGCCTGCCCGGAAACCCGGTCTCCAGTTTTATCGGTTTTATGGAATGGGTCTGGCCGGCCCTGGAAAAAATGATGGGTGTAACTGTGAGCGGGACGATTCCCGCTGTTCTGGCTGAACCTTTTCCCAGGGAATCGGTTAAAACCCGTTTTCTCTTTGGTCGTGCCTGGCGGGAAGAAGACCGCCTAGTCTGCGCACCTTCTTCAAAGGTTGGTTCTCATATGCTGTCATCTTCCCTGGATGCTAATTGTATTATAGGTAGTGAGCCTGGTGATGGGCCTCTGGCAGCGGGGGAACATGCACAGGTGCGGATGCTCCCCTGGAAGTCGATCCCATGATCATTACACCGCAGGAACTGCAACAGTGGTTAGATCAAGAGCGCTCCTTTCGAACCATTGATATACGACCGGCCGATCAGCGCCGGGAATTTCCCCTGACTGCTATAGAGCCATTGGTCGCAGATGTTGAATCATTCCCCGGACCAAATGGAAAGCCCATGGTTTTGATCTGTCAGTTCGGGATCGTCACGGAAGGGATCATAGATCAGCCAGGCCTTTTCGACCAAGAGCGTGGCCGCAGTGTAGGCCGTCAGAAATGCACGCGCCTCAAGTGGGTCCTCCGTCGCGACTGCGGCTTCCGTATTCTCTCCGCGATAGAGCCCGACGGTTTTCAAGAGCATCGAGCGCAGATCCAGGTAGGCAAGCAGGAGAACATGAATCTGGTCCTGATCCTCTTGGTTGAGTAAATCACGCTCATCTAAGAGGAAGTCCGCCCTCAGTTCGGCCATTTGTTCCTGCATGTAGTCTAGTTGCTGGGCAGCCAAGAGCACCCCCCGCGCATCCCGAAGGAGCTCTCGCTCCGCTGCCACTGGGTCGGAAGTGCGGGTGGCCTGCCAGGACGAGACGCCGAGTGGTAGCCCCTGCACGGGGCGGTTCACGTATCCCCTGATGAAGAGTAAGGCACCAGCCGTAAGGAATCCGATCACCGATACGCGAGCAACGGCAGCCAGGGCGCTTTTCCGCTTGAAGTGAGGCGGGAGCGGGTCCCATCCAAGCACTTCCACACGGTAGCGGTTACGCAGGACGTCCATTCCCAAGACGAGTTCATCCTGAGTTTTTCGCAGGCGAGCAACCTCATTGAGCTTGAACCAAGAGGCTGTACGATCTCCTAAATGGGCAACGATCGTCCGCATACGCCTGGCGTAGCTGCGGGCGAACAGTCCTGCTGGAATAAGCAGAACCGCGAGGAGAACCGTCGCCGCATCGGAGAACCACCACCACACCAGGCCGATCAGCCCTCCATAGAAAAGGGAGAATGACAACACACCGACAAGGATATGCCTGGCGGTTGGCCCGCCCCATTCCTGCTCAGTTGGGGTAGATCGCCTATCGAACGCCCGGGTCACGAATTGGGGAAGAAAGCCCGTCACGAAGCCGATCAGCGCCGGTATGGCACCCAAGAGGGCTTCGGCCACCGCCTGCACGTGTCCCAGGAAGCCCGGGAGGAGTCGGGGGGGCTCCTCCAACAGCTTTCGGTTGATTCCGGCCGCCTCCCGGAGGTAGTCGTAACGCTTGATTGTTCGTTCTAAATGGGCCATGTCCTCGGGGGCGGTGCGCTGAAAATGATTCACGCACTCTGCAACCCGAAGCTTGAGCTCACTACGCATCACCGTGGCCTGTTTCTCACCGAGGCCCGTGTCCCGAACTCGTCTCCAGTAGACCTCAACGATCCGAACCACCAGGGGTGCCTTGTCCAGATCCTCGAGCGGTGTGTTATCTGATCCCTCTTGCGAGAGGCCTAGAGCTTGGACCGCGATTCGGTATACGGATGCGCGGAGGTTCTCACTGAATCCGCGCGGGTCGTCATTCGAGCGCATCGGGCATTGCCTTCCAGGGTGGTCAACTCACACGCACCAACCATAGCTGCTGGACGAAGCCATCCACTAAACCTGCTTGGACACCCCACAGATCCGCAACTTATCCGGGACACGTCACCGGACGTGTAAAACAGTGTTTATAGGTTCGGCAGCGGGCGCGTCAAGAACGGGGTACGCCCCGTTGCCTTTCCCCGAAGAGGAATTCAGGTTACC
>ERZ651768.2066-NODE-2066-length-14256-cov-25.320827_pt1 | contig 14256 bp, 12 predicted proteins | sample MGYA00514754_ERZ651768 | MGnify/ENA metagenome assembly ERZ651768 | reverse complement strand
GTTTATGAGAAACCTATATATAACAATATTTTTATTGTTTTTCAAGATTGTTCAGAATGTTTATGTAAGCTGGATTTTTTTGGGGGGATTGTCTCTCTCTTAGAATGATGAAGCAGGGGGGTACCCCGTAGGGGGTGGTAGGGGGTGAAAAGAAATTTGTCACAAATTTGTCACACTTGACCCCAAAAACAGGCAACTATTAGCAATCATTGCCAGTACATAAGTCTCTGATTATTAATTGTTATTTGTTGCAGGTGATTGCTCATACGTGACTTTTAATCAGGTGGTCCGGGGTTCGAGCCCCCGCCGACCCACCAGCATTTGGAACGACTTACGTCAATGACATAAAGTGTGGCTACATATTTGTCACACTTTTGTCACAGTAATTCCCAACAATTCCCCAAGCTCATTTAAAACTTAAATTTTACTACCTCAATTAAAATGTCTATCAGTTTCTGAATTAACAAATCTAGACGAACCTTCCCTCGTTCAGTTGTTGCACCGGTAGCATCTCCGAAAGTTCCAGATTTTTGAAAATCGCTTGTCTTCCAAGCTATGGTAGCATCTGCGTTTTCTAGGGCAAATTTTTCGGACGGGAAATTTGGGTACTCACAATTAAGCTTATCTTCCCTTACTCTTTCTGGATCAAGGGCTAACATAATGCTAGTTTCAAATTCTCCTGCATGTATACCATATTTAGGTTCTTGAGGATTCAATGGAGAAAGTGGATCTTCAATCGAAGCAGCAAAAATCTGGAAAATCATAAGATCATATTCAATCCTCATATCCCTTGAAATAACTTCAAGAAGTGCCCTATTCCCACCATGGCAATTCCAGAATACAATCTTGCGAAATCCCATATTCTTAGCACTACTGCAAATATCGGAAATTACGGATGTAAGTGTTTGAGCTGAAAGCCAAATAGTTCCTGGGAAATCGTGGTGCTCATTGGATTTCGAAAAAGGTAAGATTGGTAAGCGCCAGACTTTTAGGTCGGCATCAATCTCGGCTAAGGTCATGTCCAGAAAACGATCAGCAAAAACTAAATCGCAGTCGACAGTAAGGTGTGGTCCATGTTGTTCAATGGCACCGATTGGCAGAACCAGAACTCCATCTTCTACTCCAAGTTCATTGATTTCAGTCCAAGTAAACTCAGAAAAATTTCGTTGAACCGTTTCATTCATTTCAAATACCTCCTTTGATTTAAATTTATACTTCTTCCTTAATCGCAATATTTCGAAGCTCTGCTTTTGCAATCTTACCGGTTGGTGTCATGGGAAAAGTTTCGATCCAACTAATGGAAAGACTGGAAAGATCATAAGGCACCAATTTATTAATTTTAGACTTAATCTCTGCTTCCGATAGATTGTTTGATCCACTGTAAAAAGCAACAGGACGGTGGCCTCCTTCAGGAAGATCTAGTCCAATGACAGCCGCCTCCCGGATATCTCCAATCTTTATAAGCTCTTCTTCTATATCTCGTGGAAACCAGGTTTTTCCACTGACCTGCAAAAGCTCTTTTGTTCTACCACGCATGGTTAAATGATTAGTTGATGACATTAAACCTACATCCCCTGAGTGTAACCAACCATTTCTCAGAGTTTCATTAGTTTGCTCAGGTCGATTCCAATATCCCTTCATAAAACGGCCCCGCATACAAACCTCACCAACCTGGCCTATAGGTAATTCATTATCATTAGAGTCAAGAATACGGACTTCCTTGTCAGGCAGTGGTTGTCCAACAGCATTAATTGAATCGTCAAATTGTAATACAGGTTTTCCTAAAGCAAAAAAACCACCAATCTCACTTTGGCCATAACTTTCTACCAACGGTAATTTAAGTTCATCACGCCAAGCAATTTTTAAAGCGAGTGGAACCGGACCTCCACCGGACAGGCCCAATCGAATATTTTCTGGTACTTTTCCTCGCAAACGAGACTGTTCAAGAATATCCGTTAAGAATGTTGGATTACCTACAAATATATTTGCCTTAGTGTTTTCCAATGCTTCAAATCCGGTATTCGGAGTCCAATCCTTCATAACTATACAAGTTCCGCCAACAATTAAGATCGGCATTAGATTTGCTACTAGCTGATAGGAACTTGATAATGCGGTTGGCCCAAATGAGATTTCTCCTGAATTAATCTGAAGCCTTTCTGCTATGCAGGCACATGCACATACCGTGAATTCGTGAGCCAAACAGGCACCTTTGGGTTTGCCTGTCGTTCCAGAGGTATATGAAAGATGAGCTATTGCGTCTTCGTTTCGAGGATCAGAAGGCGCCGGAAGTTTTGCTTTTAATAGTTCGGGTAAGCTTTCTGCACCATCTTGAGATCCATCCATGCAGACTAGGTGTTTCACTGATCCCAAATTACCGCTCGCACGTTTCACATCTTCAAACTTGTCGTGGGTGTAAATGACAATTCTTGGCGTATGATCATTCAAATACTCTTCAAGGTAATCAGCAAATTTGACATTTACCAGGGATGAAATAGCACCTATTCGCCATGTTGCAAGCATCGACAAGAGATAATCCATACCGTTATGAGCAAAAATTGTGATGCGATCTCCTTTTGCAGCCCCAAGTGAGTGAAGTGCACCAGCAAGAGCCTCGACTTCTTCGACAGCTTCTGCATAAGTAAGGGTCTTATCACGTTCAACCCAATGAAATGCTGGTTTGTTTGGATGGCGATTGGCCCAGTCGTACAATGGTTGATGTAGTAACATTTTTATACCCCCTTTATAGTTTTTCCTTCATCTCTCCTGAGCCATAAGGGACCATCAATGACTCAAGATTCTAAATTTATAGGATAACTCGATACTGCAAGTCCTTTCAATCTATAAGGATGTATCACAAAAATTTGTGATGCTGTTTCAAGATCAACAAGTAGGTAAGAAAGGATTTGATCATCCATGCTTAAAATCCGATTGTCCTAAAAATCAATGAAAATCATACCAATTGAATCATAGTCTTATCTTCGCGGCGGATTTTTTCGACGATATGAAACAGTTTTTTTACCGTATCACGATGATTCGAGTTCTTCCGGCCTCACCGAAAAACGGCGTCAACCATATAACGACCCCAGTTCATCTGCAAGGGATGGAACCCCTTGTCCTTCTTGTAAGTCGGCTGAACACCATGGCGTTTCCGGGCATCATCATTGTTAAGAACAATCGTGTCGATACAGAATTCAATCACACTCCGATTGGTCTGCCTGAGCATCCAAATAAAAAGCCTTTGAAGAAGTTGTCGAAAAACATAGATTCGCAAAAAAGAAAACCGATCAAAAAATCTTTTCACCGAGTGAGACGAAACCAGATGTTGTTCAATGGTTGCGAGCAATGCGGTATTACCCTCATCATGTTTGAGGTGATCGAACCGACAAAGGTGACGGCGGTTGTCGTCCATGAAATAACTGAGTAACTTGATAAAATGGTGTGAGACAGGGATTCCTTTTTTTCCGCATCGAACCAAACTTACGATCGATGATCGTAAGGAGTATAATTCAGGGGTCATAGTTAAATTAGAAAGAACCAATATATACGTCACCAAGCACCGAAAAAAGGAGGAATCTATAGCTTGAATAATTTTGAATATTCATTTTAAATAGAAGTCTGATAGGTATTTATCCTGAAATGGGCTTTAAAAAGTTATTTTGAAAGGTAATTTAACTATGGAAGATGAAAGATTTATAGATCGCACACGGTGGAAAGGAAGAAACAGTGAAAAAGACATTTTGCGATCCGAAGTTTGGTCTTTACTGGAGGAACGTTCTGTTTCAATCGGACCGGTATGGAGCCGTATTCCTAACTTCATTGGAGCTGACAAAGCAGCTCAAAGACTGGCTGAATTACAGATTTGGAAGGCAGCCAAAGTTGTTAAATCAAACCCTGATCCACCTCAGATTCCAGTTCGTTTACGTGCCTTAGAGGATGGGAAATTAGTCTATGTACCAGTTCCAGAGTTGGTTAAAGATTATCCATTCATTGAGTTGGATCCAAATAAATTGCAAAGAAATGGCATTCCCTTTGAAGAAGTGGCTCCCATTGAAGGAGCAATGGAGCACGGTCGTAAAGTAGGATTTCAGGACATGAAACCTTTTGACCTCGCTGTTGTCGGCTGTGTTGCAGCATCACGTAATGGAAGCCGAAGCGGCAAAGGTGGTGGTTTTGCTGACCTAGAAATGGGTATCTTTAGGGAAATGGGGTTAATTAGTGCTGATACACCTATTGTCACTACCATTCACACTCTTCAAGTTAAGGAAGATGAGCGTGTTATTATGGTTGCGCATGATACACCTTTGGATTGGATAATCACACCTGATGAAGTAATTGAGACGCAAACTATGATAGCACAACCAGAAGGCGTCAATTGGGATACCATACAATCTGACCAATATGAGAACATTCCATTTCTTCTTTCATTGAAATCAACATTATTAGATAAGAAATAAAGTTAGATACAGTCGATGAATTCTCTACTGGTCAACAATGCAGACATTGTCATCACCATGGATGCAGGACGGTCCAAAATACATGGTGGTGGTCTGTTTGTTCGTGACCATGTAATTGAACAACTTGGAACAAATGATGAGCTTCCTACAGTTGCAGATCAGGTTATAGATGCCACAGGCATGGCTATTTTGCCAGGTTTGGTCAACACACATCATCATTTCTTTCAATCTTTGTTTCGAGCACTGCCGGGTGCGCAAGATCATGGTTTGTTTGATTGGCTTGAACGTCTTTTCCCAATATACGGTGAGTTGACGGCAGAAGCTTTTCGTTTAGGTTCCCTTACTGCAATGGCTGAAATGATCTTATCTGGATGCACCACCAGTAGCGACCATCACTATTTGTATACCAATGATTCTACACTTGACGTACAAGTGATGGCAGCAAAGGAGATTGGCCTGCGCTTCCATGCCACACGTGGTGCTATGTCATTGGGAAAAAGTCATGGTGGTTTACCACCAGACAATCTAGTGCAGGGTGAAGATGAAATTCTTGATGATTGTTACCGATTGATTGACAGCTACCACGATCCCAATCCATTTTCTATGATTCGCATAGGAATAGCTCCTTGTACACCTTTCTCGGTAACTAAGAACCTCATGCGAGAATCCGCTAAGCTGGCCCGGTCATCCAAAAATGTAAGATTACATACACACGTAGCCGAGACTCTGGACGAGGAATCCTACTGTCTGAGTAAGTTCAATCAAAGGCCAGCCAAATATATGGAAGAAGTAGAATGGGTGGGGCCGGATGTGTGGTGGGCACATTCGATTTTCGTAAACAATGACGAGATAAAGATGCTAGCCGACACAGGCACAGGTGTAGCTCATTGTCCATCATCCAATATGCGTTTGGGGTCAGGTATTTGTCCAGTGCGCGACATGTTGGATTTTGGTGTAAAAGTCGGCATTGGGGTAGATGGTTCAGCCAGTAACGATTGCGGCCACCTAATAAATGAAGCACGAACTGCGGTTTTATTACAACGTGTCAACAAAGGTGCCAGTAATTTTAGTGTTAATGAGGGATTGGAGTTAGCCACTGTGGGGGGAGCATCAGTATTGGGACGTGATGAGATTGGAAGCCTGACCGCTGGTAAGGCGGCAGATTTTATTGGCGTTGATTTAAACACCCTAAACATGGCAGGGGGTGCGATTCATGACCCAATGGCTGCATTACTGCTTTGCCGGGTCGACAAAGTTGTTTTTTCGATTATCAATGGCAACATTGTTGTCCAGGATGGAAAACTACTAACGCTAGACCTGGATAATCTTATTGCCAATCATAATAAAATAGCCGCAGAAATGGTTTCGCGGCATTCTGCCTCAGAACGATTCAGTAGGATCTAACGTGTTTGAGGCATCCTGGAAACATTAATCTAGAAAGGAGTATAATTCAGGGGTCATAGTTAAATTAGAAAGAACCAATATATACGTCACAAAGCACCGAAAAAAGGAGGAATCTTTAGCTTGAATAATTTTGAATATTCATTTTAAATAGACGGGAAACATTAATCTAGAAAGGAGGTCAGTCACTAATCAATAAATAAATATATAGTTTATTCTATCTTTATTAACCTAATATTTGGAGAAAATTATGTCACATAAATCAAAATCGTTTTCATTAACTTTGCTGATTATTGGTATTTTCCTGCTTGTTGTTTGTGGAGGTACTGTTTCTGCTGCCAAGGAAGTTTCGGTAGCCCTGCTATTACCAGGTCCAATTACTGATGGTGGTTGGGATCAACTGGCCTATGAAGGGTTACAAGAACTTAAGTCACAGAAAGGGTTTAAAGGCTCTTTCACCGAGAATATCGGTCAGTCTGATATTGCTGAGATTACCCGCGGTTACGCCGATGATGGTTATGATTTGATCATAGGCCATGGGTATGAGTTCGGCAGTGCCTTCATTGAGATCGCCCCCGAATACCCTAACCAGTTCTTCTTCGCCACAACTTTCCAGCCACAGGATAATATTCCTGCCAACATACAGTATGTGGATGCTGCATACTATGACGCCTCCTATGCCGCTGGAGCCCTGGCTGCACTTCTATCTAAGAGCCATGTGGTTGGTTTTGTCGGTGGGGGGGACAATCCCACTCAGCGCGGGATGATGAATGCCTTTATTTCTGGAGCAAAGAACACGGTGCCAGGCTCAACTGGTCTGGGGGTGGTGACAGGAGACTACAATGATGCGGTAAAAGGACGTGAAGCGGCCATCACCATGATTGGCAATGGCGCTGACGTGATCTGGCATGCAGCCGATGTCACCGGCCTCGGAGCAATAGAAGGTGCCGTTGCCAGTAATGCCCTGGTCTTGGGCGCATACTCAGACCAAACAGGGATAGCCCCTAAGCATATGGGCGCCAGTTTGGTAATGGACCTCAACAATATGGTACAAAAGCTGGGTCACGATGTCGCCAACGGCAGTTTCGCAGCAGGTCAAGAGTGGCAGCCGAAAGTGTCTGAGATGTGGCACTGGTCCGCCGGAGGGAAAGACCACAATCCGGCTATCATTCCCAATGACCTCTGGAAACAATACCTCCAGATTTGGAATGCACTTAATTGGTAAAATCAATTTTTCCATAGACCAATAATCAAATCTTTCCTATATCATTATGTGCGACGTTAATTATTTTACGTCGCACTTTTGATTAACAAGAAGGATGCGCTTAGTCATCAACATCAACAAGAATTGGGTAAAAACATGCTGCATTCTTAAAATTTTTTCCATCTGTTTCTGTGTCCAATTTTCTGAGAAGGAACGATAAAACAGAACGCATTTGTTAAAACTTTCCACCAACGAATTTTTCACGCCAGAGCGCCTAAACATAATTTTCATCCTACTCTTTGATGCGAATGAACAGCATGTGCCCCACCTACCTTGATTACCTATTACTGACAGATGGTGCCATATATCGAACTAAGAAATATTAACAAGCGTTTCTCAGATGTTAACGCAAATGATCATGTTGACCTAAGTGTCAATATGGGTGAGATTCACGCGCTGTTGGGGGAAAACGGTGCAGGCAAAAGCACCCTGATGAACATTCTTTACGGCTTGGATTATAAAGATGAAGGCGAAATTTTTGTGCAAGGTCAATTTTCAGATATCCGGACACCGAGTGATGCCATAGCTTTAGGCATCGGCATGATACATCAGGATTTTATGCTTATTCCACCTTTTACAGTTACTGAGAATGTGGTGGTAGGCCTTGATGAAGAGGGCTCGAGTCCCCTGTTAGATCTTGATAAAGCAGCAAGGAGCATCAAAGCACTTTCCGAGCAACATGGTTTAGATGTAGATCCTCACGCTCGTGTTGAACACCTTTCGGTTGGCGAAGAGCAGCGTGTTGAGATCCTTAAACTTTTATTTCGTAATGCCAAATTACTGATCCTGGATGAGCCTACAGCCGTGTTAACACCACAAGAAGCTGAGGGGCTTTTTGAAGTGTTGCGTTCTCTAGCAGACAATGACCATACCATCATATTTATCACTCATAAGCTCCATGAGGTTATGAACATTTCCGATCGAGTCACTGTCATGCGCGACGGCAAGGCAATCGACACATTAAAAACTGAATCTACCAACCCTAGAGAGTTGGCGATGAAGATGGTAGGCCGAGAAGTTGTTTTTCATATCGACAAAAATTTGAGGAAAAGTGGTGAGTGTGTACTACAGATTGAGAATTTACATGTCGATGATGATACTGGCTATCATAAAGTCCAAGGAGTGAGCTTAGATGTACACTCAGGTGAAATCTTAGGTCTAGCTGGCGTTGATGGAAACGGTCAATCCGAGTTGGCGCAAGCATTAATGAATCTTCGCCCTATTAAAGAGGGCAACATAATAGTTAATGATGTAGACGTAACAAACATTTCATCCTCTCTCCATCGCTCTGCAGGCATGGCCTATGTTCCTGCTGACAGGCGTAAAGTAGGCTCAGTAAGCGAACTGAGTGTCGCACTTAATACCATACTAGGAAACATCAATCATTACACCACCGCAGGCAATTTAATTATACAGGATTTACAGGTCAGAGAGCATGCTGAAGAATTGGTTGAACGTTTTGATGTGCGCCCACGAAATTTAACATTAGACGCGGGAAAGTTGTCCGGTGGAAATCTGCAAAAAGTGGTACTGGGGCGTGAAATCATGCATGAGCCAAGTCTTTTAATAGTAGAGCAACCCTCACGTGGTCTGGATGTAGGAGCGACAGAATATGTCCGTAGGCAATTACTGACAGAACGCGACCGAGGTACAGCGATTTTTCTCATTTCGGCTGAACTCGAGGAGATCTTGGCACTAAGCGATCGAATTGCCATTATTTATGAGGGAGAGATCATGGGAGTAATCAACTCTGATGAGGCTGTTGTGGAGGCGATTGGCCTAATGATGGGTGGTACTCGTTTAGAAGACCTTCCAGGTTATAGATGATGAGTAAAGCTTCCTTTCTTGAACGACGACAAACGCCGAAGGAATCAAGTTCAGTAACCATTTTCATCACGGCCTTGGCCATCATCTTGGCCTTGTTGTTTGGAAGCCTCCTGTTTCTTCCATTTGGGGTAGATCCCTTTAAAGCATACAGCACAATGGTTGAGTTGAGCTTTGGAACACTAAGGGGCATTGGATATACATTGATAAAAGCCACACCATTAATCTTTGTGGGACTAGGGACGATCTTTGCTTGGCGTTCCGGATTTTTCTACCTGGGTTTTGAGGGCACGATACTCATTGGAGCGGCGGCAGCAGTCTGGATTGCTCTTTTAACCGATCCAGAAGGAGCTATTGGCCCTCTACCTCGTCTTCTCTTTCTTTTACTGGTTTTCCTGGTCAGCTTTGTAGCCGGTGGCATCTGGGCGGGTATTGTTGGTGTGATGCGTGGTAAATTTGGTGGTAATGAGGTTATCCTTTCCCTCATGATGAATTTCGTGGCTTTATTTCTGGTAAATTATCTGGTTTCTGGGCCCTTACGTGCACCTGGTGACCTACCGCAAACCCCTCGCATTCCCCAGGCAACGATCTTGGACTTCATCATTCCAGGTACGCGCGCCCACTCGGGTATTCTCCTTGCCCTTTTTGCTGCAATTGTAGTCTGGTTTGTATTGCGTAAGACTACGATTGGCTACAAGCAGATTGTTGCCGGGCTAAGTCCCAGCGCTGCATGGTATGGAGGCATAAACGTCGGAAACCGAGTCATCTTGGCCGCTTTTATCGGTGGCGGGTTGGGCGCCCTGGCGGGAATGGTTGAGGTCTTGGGGGTACACTTCCGTCTTTTGGATGGCCTCGGCGAAGGGACCGGGTTTGTTGGCATCGTTGCGGCACTTTTAGGCAAATTACATTCGATAGGGGTTGTTATTGCCTCCATCTTATACGCAGGAATGGAAGTGGGAGCCGATGTAATGCAGCGACGTGCCGGAGTGCCAAGCTCGGTGATTTTCGTTATCCAGAGTTTAATCGTTTTGTTCATCCTTGCCAGTGACATATTACGCTACTATCGCATTAATCTATCTAAATTGTTTGGCAATGACAGGGGTAAAAAGACCCTTGAAGTTGACTCTTCAACCTAACGCAAAGGAAAAAACATGGGTCTGGAACAGTTGTTTACATCTGCATTTCTAATCACTTGGTTAGCAGCCAGTGTCCGACTTGCAGGGCCAGTATTATTAGCAGCACTAGGAGAGATCTTCGATGAATTGGGTGGCATCTTAAACATAGGGATCGAAGGCACAATTCTGTTTGGCGCATTGACCAGCTTTTTAATCTCCTTTCTGATCGGTAATGCCTGGTTGGGTATCTTAGGTGCCATTATCGTAGGTATTATCTCCAACTTATTCCTGGCCTGGATGTATATTACGGTCAGAGCAAATCAGGTTGTGGTAGGTATAATTTTTAACCTTCTGGCACTAGGGCTTACGAGCTACACCTTTCGTGCTGTCTTAGGAACCCAGGCTCGACCGCAAAAAGCAACAATGATTGAAACTTTAGACATTCCAATACTGTCTGACCTGCCCTTTTTCGGTCCCGTTTTTTTTAGTCATAGCATTTTTTTGTACATTACCATCGCTCTGGTTTTTGTCTCTGGATTTGTTCTCTACCGAACCAAGTTCGGCCTTAAATTACGCGCTGTTGGTGAGCATCCCCGAGCTGCGGATACGGCTGGTATCAATGTAATGAAAATGCGCTATATTGGTGTAATGATTTCAGGCGCGGCAGCCAGCCTTGCAGGAGCCTATCTAGTTTTGGGGCAACTCGGGATTTTCCGAGACAATATAGTTTCCGGTCGTGGTTTTATCGCCCTGGCCATTGTAATTTTTGGACGTTGGAACCCATACAAAGCTGCCTTGGCTGCCCTGGTTTTTGGAGCGGCTGACGCACTGCAACTTTCATTACAGATTTTTGCGTTCAAAATCCCGCCTCAAGTACTTCTTTGCTTACCTTATTTTCTAACCATCTTGGCTATGTCTGGTCTAATGGGAAAGGCGGTCCAGCCTGCAGCCTTGTTGAAACCATACAACAAAAACTAACTACTTTATGTAATAGGGGCAGGGCCTTGTGCACCCCGGCAGCTCGATCAATATCTTATAATGTTATAGGTCAATTTATTGAAAGTTGTAGGATGTTTCCCCATGTTCAGCCTGATCTAGCCCACCATGGATATCATCATCAGAAACCCGCAAGCCGGTAATAGCTTGGCAAATTTTCACAATAATATAAGTGCCAACAGCAGACCAAATCAATACGGCTCCAACCCCTTTTATCTGGGTCAATATTTGATCACCAACATTGTCAATTCCTAGTCCGCCAAAGGTAGCGGTACCAAAAATTGCTAAGGAAATGGTTCCTAGTGCTCCACCCACGCCGTGAACGGCACAAACATCCAATGAATCATCGATTCCCATTTTGTCCTTAATAACTCCACACATGAAATAGCAAATCAGACCAGCTAAGAATCCAATACAAATTGCTCCCACTGGGCCAACAGATCCTGATGCAGGAGTAATTGTAGCCAAGCCGGCAACCATACCCGTAACAATACCAACCAGACTCGGTTTTCCGTTTTTAGCCCATTCAATGAACATCCATGTCAAGCTGGCAACTGCAGCCGAAATATGAGTTACCAGCATGGTCATGCCTGCCGCTTGGTTTGCTGCGACTTGGGAGCCGGCATTGAAGCCAAACCAACCAACCCAAAGCATACACGCACCGACCATGACTAAAGCGGGATGATGTGGTGGATGAAGTCGATGAGGGAAATCCTGACGCGGACCTAGCATTTTGGCCAAAATAAGTGCTGAGGTTCCGGCCGTTACATGAACGACAAGTCCTCCTGCCAGATCAATAGTACCATTATTAAACATCCAACCCGTTCCGGCCCATACCCAATGCGCAACAGGAACGTAAACAATGAGAAGCCAAAGAGCCGTAAACAGCATTACTGCAGTAAATTTCATGCGCTCCACAAAGGCGCCAACGATGAGCGCAGGAGTAATAATCGCAAAAGTCATTTGAAACATGACGAATACTGTCTCAGGAAAAGTACCACCATTCAATTCGTCAACCGTGATTCCACTTAGGAACAGGTGCTTAAAATCACCAATCAATGCATTGCCCTCAGAAAAAGCCAGGCTGTATAGCCCAATAACCCACAACAATGATGCCAGACAGGCAATGGCAAAGCATTGCATAAGTACGGAAAGCACATTCTTAGAACGTACTAAGCCGCCATAAAACAGAGCAAGGCCAGGTAATGTCATGAACAAAACCAGTACTGTTGCCGTAAGCATCCAAGCTGTGTCACCTGAATCGAGAGCCGATCCTCCATGACCGTCTGCGAAGGCGAGCGCTGGAGCTAAAATTGTTAAAATTGTAAAAATAAATATGGGAAGAATTTTTGCTCTTTTTTGATTATTCATCATGTTCCTTTCCAATGGATGTTTACAATCAAGGATTGATTTGAAGCATGCCTTCATTCCCTAAAGCACTCTGCCAAGGGTTCTAATGAAGGGTTTTATTTTGTCCTTTAATCCTAGGAGATAAAAAAGCATTGTGTATGTGTAGTGTTTGTTCCGTTCAGGGTCAGCTAAATCTGCAAAATGGTCATTTGGCCACAACCTATTATGTTTTGAGATAATGTACAAGTTTTTATTTTGTTTGTTTTACAAGGATGTGTGGATAACTCACTCTAAGATATGTAGCTTAGTGGAGTTAAATCGTTCTGTATTGCACCTAACTACCAATCAGAGTAACATTATGGCTAGGAAACCAATATTGCCTTAGAGAGCGTTTTAATCATCTTTTTAGTATAATCATCGGTATTAAAATAAAGTGATTAAGTTTATTATCTACTTTGTACTTGTAAACACTGGCTTGTTTTTACGATGGTTACATTGGGAAACAGTGGATGAATGTGAAAAGGTAAGCGACCAATGCGCAGATACTGGTTTCGGATTTGAAGCCTTTAGCAGCATACTATTATTGTGTTCTCACTTGTTGTTGGTATTTTTCTTAATTAGCTGGTGCATAGGATGACTTCAGGTAAGGAAAAGAAAATAGTATTGATGTAGAGGGATCTTCTTGATTAGATTTGAAAAATACGGAATTTCAACAACTATGCAGGCGTACTACCTGCTGATCATAACGACGTTGTGCTGGGGCCTAAATGCTGTGTTCGCACGAATGGCTGTTGGGGAAATTTCACCAATGCTGCTAGTTTCAGTCCGCTGGTTGGGCACCCTCATCCTCCTGGCTCTGTTTGCGGGCAGAGCCATCATCGCAGACCTGCCGGCTATTCGCCGGAACTTGGGCTACACATATCTGTTGGGTACCGCGGGATTGGGTGGTTTCGGCACGCTGATTTATTACAGCGCCTATACCACCACGGCCGTCAACATCGGAATCATTCAGGGGGCTATGCCCGCCATCGTGTTAATAGGGAGCTATTTCTTTTTCAGAACCCCCGTCAGCCTCCTGCAAATCGGCGGTGTTGCCGTTACCATCCTTGGGGTCGTCTTTGTGAGCATCCACGGAGAGTTTGAGCGTCTGATGACCTTGAGCTTCAATACGGGAGACCTGCTGATGCTGATTGCCGTGTTGCTTTACGGATCCTACACCTTAGGGCTTCGGCGGAAGAATGACCTCTCATCGATTGCGCTTTTTGCATCAGTGGTTGCTTCGGCTTTTATTTCAACCTTGCCGTTGACGATTTATGAGTTTGCTTCGGGGCGAACGGTCTGGCCTGAGCTGCAGGATTGTGTCCTTGTCGGGCTGATCGTGCTTTTTCCTTCCTTCATTTCACAGATTTGCTTCATTGCCAGCGTGAAGTTGATCGGACCTGTGCGTTCTGGAATGTTCATTAACCTTGTTCCGGTTTTTGCCTCCTTCTTTGCTGTCGTCCTTCTGGAAGAGGACTTTGAGCTATTCCAAGGGCTTTCCTTGCTTCTTGTGCTTTCCGGAATCTACATCTTCGAGAAATACAAGCCCATAACCACTTAGCCGGTTTGCATAATCATCCGGCGCGTGTGCGGATTAAACGGTATTATGAACATTAAGAGCTCTGAAAGTAATTCAGCTTAGTTTCCAATTACAGAATTAAAACAACATTAGGGATAATATGACAGATATTGCAATGCTTGAAGGCGGCCTCGGGCAGGAAATTCATAAACGTTCTATGACTAATGCCCACCCACTCTGGTCAGTTAAGGTAATGTTTGATCAGCCTGATATTGTCACAAAAGTTCATCGTGA
>ERZ651768.2065-NODE-2065-length-14259-cov-23.921450_pt1 | contig 14259 bp, 17 predicted proteins | sample MGYA00514754_ERZ651768 | MGnify/ENA metagenome assembly ERZ651768 | reverse complement strand
ATCCTGACAAGACGATCTCGCTCGCTCCAAATGTCTTTGTAAGAAGGGCTTCCCACACGCCGCCCTGCTATGGCGGGGATTCCTATGCACTATTGAAAAGGACTAAACGATGTCAAAGAAAAAAGTTGTACAAACAGGACTAGAACTCAAGGTTAAACCCATATCGGATCAGGGGATGACCGACGAAGAATTCCGCAACAGGATTGCTGAACTCCAGAAGCAACGGGAACAGCAGGAAGTACTAGACAAACTTGCGGAAAGAGCAGTGGCTAAACGCAGGGCGTTACCGCGGAGGCCACCCTCAATCAAAGCAGTACCACTAAGGTCATTACGGCCTACACCATTTGCAACTCAAGGCTTGTTAGACCCAATCCCTGAGAAGCAAGAACCAACAGCGTTTATGCACTTGTTGGATGTACCGAAGACGAGAAACTAAATGCTACTACTCCATAGACGTAAACATGAATCCGTCGTTTTACATCCAGACGGAAAAGACGATGAGCCTGTAGTGGTGCGAGTCTGTGAGGTGTTACCAACAGGCGATGTAACGCTGGGCTTTATGGGTGACGGATACACAATTCTCCGCCACGAATTATTCAACCAAAATAGAAAAGAAAGGTTTTAAATTGCCTCTCATTGCTCTTTAGATAAGGATCTATGGCTAAATATCGGGTATATTATTCTCCACGTAGGTTTTAAATTTTTTAAGGATGCGTTGTTCCGTCTGGCGAACTGCTTCGCGGGTTATACTGTGGTCGTCGCCGATTTCTTGCAAAGACCGTGGGCTTTCACTAAGAATACGGTCAGTTAAAATTTTCTGTTCGATAGGTTTCAGTTCTTTTTTAAACACATCGATTTCTTTTTTGAGTAATTTGAGAAATTGATTCCGCTCAGTATCTTCTTCTGGTGGCACGGCAGCATGGTCAGTTAGAGGCATTGCAGGCGTGAATTCTTCACCTTCACGCATAGGAGTATCTACTGAAATATCCCCTGCTCCGAGGCTAGCTTGGACATCAATTACATCAGCTTCATCAACACCAAAATGTTCTGCTAGTAATTTTGTTGTGGGTGCGAAGCCTTGGTTTTCAAGTTTTTCTTTTTCTTTACGTAAATTGTAGAGCAATTTTCGCCGTGCGTTAGTTGTGCCAACACGCACAAGTCGCCAATTATCCAGCATATATTTAAGAATATAAGACCTAATCCACCAAGTAGCATAAGAAGATAACCGCACACCGCGAAAAGGATCAAAATTCTTCACTGCTTTTAAAAGCCCGACATTACCTTCTTGGATAAGATCCATCATGTTTTGCCACTGCCTACGAAAGGTCATTGCAATACGAACTACGAGCATAAGGTGTGAGGTAGTGAGCCTATAAGCGGCATCAGAATCACTTGTTTCCCGCAGTTGAATTGCCAATTCATGCTCTTCTTTTTCAGTTAAATTTTCATACTGCCGAATTTCATTAAGATATGCCGTCAGAGGGTCAATTCGGGCAATACTAGCATCTTGAGTTACCGCTGGTAGTAAGGATGAGGGTTCTTGGTCGAGCTCCTTTGGCTCAAGCGGTTTTATCTCATCGGGGTCAACTATTTCTACTTCTATTTTAGAAGTATCTTTCTCTGTCGAATTGTCATTCATAATTAAAATAAAAAACTTGTGATTTTTTGAAATCCTGACCTTATATAGTTCTTGAATTATATATTGTTCAAATTTAGAATGAACTAATGGCTAGACTAATCATTATACTAGCGCTTGTAGCTGGATTCATAATGTTATACCGATCGTTGTTCGGTGGGGCGAGCCCTAGCCGGGACGATCCAACAGAGACTGCTGACATGGCTCAGGATCCTAATTGCGGCACATATGTGCCTAAAAAACAGTCTATTACTAAATCGGTGCAGGGCAAGGAATATTTCTTTTGCAGTAAAAAATGCGCTGATGAATATTCCTCTAAAAAAGAATAAAATTATAAACACACAGCCAGAATATTATTTATTTCTGGTTGATGCCCCAATAGTGTATTTGCTTTAGATTTAGTAGTCAATTGTATGATTTTTTAGAAAAATCAACTTTGATTGTTCGTTTTTGTTAGTTTTCCCAAGGAATTGGCATGTTTAAAAGTCTAATAATTTACGTGGTTTTGGGAGTGTTTTTGTTTGTTCTTAAGCCGATGGCTACCCAGGCAGAAACTGCATGCCAAATAGTTGAAAAGAAAAAAATTAAAGTGGAAGGCTATATTTCGAAGAAATTCCGGAAAGAGAGAAGGAAAATAGCTAAAGAGTTTACCGAAATGGGAGACACGCGTACAGCGCTTAGGGCTTTCCCTATGGGAAAAAGTTCGGATGTTGTTGCAGTGGGTCGTTGCGTACCTGCATATATTGCTCGGCATGTTTTGACAACAGCGATAAAATACACTGGTGGAGTGGGGAGTTTAGTGACTCAGAGTTTTATTCATAGCCACTGGATAGGAATAGGCACTACTATGTTTGATGAGCCTTCTCAGCGGAAGGTAACAACCGCTCAGGTAAATCAATTGCTCAATCCAGATCTTGATGATAAAGAATTTCATACACTTTACCAAAAACTTTCAAAACAAAATGAACTTGTCCCTTTTTTTGGACTTAAGGTTCCTAACGCAAAAATTCCTGGTAACACAAATAATACTCTCTTGAATCCTTAACAAAGAGTGTTTCCTAAAATAATCTTTCTGGCATTATGGTTAGTCGTTGGCTTCTAATATTTTTTGTGTCCGTTTTTTTGGCTCTGTTTTTATGGGTCTCAACTAGCACAGCCATGAACCCAGATTGTTCTCCTGTAGAGGAAAAGTCTGTTAAGGTTGAGGCTTGGATGTCCAAGCAATATGAAAAAAGCTTACGGCAAATACGCAATGAATTTTCTGCAATGGGAAATACGCGAGTAACCTTATGGGTCTACCCAACAAAAAACCCATCAAAGATCGTGGCTATCGGTAGTTGTGTTCCCGCTTATATTGGCCGCCACATGCTTCGAAAGGCTATAGAATATTCAGGCGGAGTTAGCTCATTAGTGCATCAGGGTTTTTTTTCTTCCAACTGGATAGGAGTAGGTACGTCGCTATTTGCAGAGAGCTCTTTTCGGCCAGTCACTAAAGACCAACTCACGAAACTCATGGATACTTCACTAGATACCCAAAAATTTCAAGCAGCTTACCGTCAACTCACGATGCAGCAAAAAAAGGTAAAGGCATTTGGTCTTTTGTTGGATAATCCGAAACTCTTAGAGAATCCCTAGTCACGCCGTATAAGTCGAACAGAGTGAGAAAGAGTTTTGTCATCTTTTTCGTACCAATAAGGGAGTCCATTGATATAAAAAATAATTTGAGCTTCACGACCCCTCGTTTCAGAAGTCCATGTGGTATTTCCTGCCCCAGGCGAAAAAACAGAATCTAAGTGGATGTCTCCTCCTTTAAAATCTTTATTAAGCTTATTTTTGTCGAAAAGTGATAGAGCTTCTTGTCCTGAAGGTATCCTCCAATCACTGTGTCCTCCAAATGATTTCCCATTCATTTCTTTGATGTATCCTTCTGTTTCATCCCAAGAAACATCTTTTTTGAGGTCTATTCTAGAATCATTTGCCATCCATGTAAGGCTAGTTTGAGAGTCATATATAGTTCCGTCCGCATTTTTTAAAAATCTAGACTTTTCTTTTTCCATAGGTATAGAGGGCCTCTATTCTTTGTTGAGTTTATTTATTACTTAGAATAACAGAATTTATTAAAGCCTGTAAAGATCGGGGCGCCGATCTGTGAATAAATTATCTCCAGAATTAATAGATTTGTTACGCGATTTTCCAATGTCAATCTCAATAATTTTTGTTTCTTCTTTTGTTTCAGATGCTCTGCAAAGAATATCACCATCAGGGTCAACTACTTGGCTTTGCCCGATAAAATTAAGTGAATTGCTTGGGGTGCGTTTCTCGGTGCCGACCCTATTGGCAGTAACTATAAAAATACGGTTTTCCAAACAACGGGTAATTATTGCTTGGGGGCAGTGTGGAAGAACGAGGTTTGATGGATGCGCAATTAGGTCGGCTCCACTTAAAGCAAGGGTGCGGGCGGTTTCTGGGAAACGCCAGTCAAAACAAATCATAACACCAACGCGAGCTGAGCCTATATCAAAAACTTTTAAAGGTGAGTTACCTGGGTCGAAGCAATTTTTTTCGGTGCCAAAAAGGTGAATTTTTCTGTATTTTCCTAGGTAGCCATTTGGCCCAATTACCACTGCTGAATTATAGGATCGGTTTTCATCTTGTTCTGCTATTCCTGCAATAATTGAAGTGTGATTTTTGTTACAAATACGAATGAGTGTTTGAGTTGTGTGTCCTTCGGGGATAGGTTCGCTGAACCTCAATGCTTCTTTTTGATTCAGGAAATGGTAGCCAGTACTGAATAGTTCCGGCAAGACCATTAAATCAACAGTATGTTGAGATAGTAAAGGTTCAATTTTTGATAAGTTGTATCCAATTTCGCCGAATACAGGGTTATTCTGTATAAAGCCAACTCGCATTACACAAATACTCTTTCTTATTGGAAAAGGTCAGGCTGTCTTGGTTTATTTTCAGGAAAAAGAATTATTTAAGCTTGGAAAACTGATTTCGCATCAAATGGTCGACCAAAGTCAATGCTACCATAGCTTCAGCGATGGGGACAGCACGTGGCGAAACACATGGGTCGTGGCGTCCCTCGACTCGGATCTTAGTTTTTTCCCCATCGGTTGTTACAGTATTTTGTGTTTTGTTAATAGAAGAGGTTGGTTTTACGACCAATCGAAGAATAATGTCTGATCCGTTAGAAATTCCGCCGTGAATTCCACCTGCGTGGTTCGTTTTGGTAGTTATTCTTTTTCTTTTAGCTGTATAGCGGTCGTTACATTCCGAACCGTACATTGTTGCAGCGTCGAAACCAACGCCAACTTCAATTCCTTTGACTGCGGGAATACTCATCATGGCTTTAGCGAGGTCGGCATCTAACCTGTCAAATACTGGTTCCCCTAATCCTGCTGGTACACCCTTTACTATAAGTTCCACCACCCCTCCAACAGAATCGCCTTTTTTTCGGGCATCGAGTACATGATCAACCATCTTTTGGGCCATTTTTTTGTCCGGACACCGCACAATATTTTTTTCTATTTGCTTAAAATCTATCTTCTGAGCAATGTAGGGGCCAATTTGTTTGGTGTAGCCAATTATTTTTATTTGTTTGCGGGCAAGGAGCTTTTTTGCAATTGCCCCCGCGGCAACCCGACCTACAGTTTCACGTGCACTGGAGCGCCCGCCACCCCGATAATCACGAAACCCATATTTCATCAAATAAGTAAAGTCCGCGTGGCCAGGTCGAAACATATTCTTAATTTCTTCATATTTGGAAGAATCAGCATCCTGATTTTTAACCCACAACGCGATGGGGGTTCCTGTTGTTTTACCCTTGAAGATACCGGAAAGAATATGTATGAGGTCAGTTTCTTTTCGCGTTGTGGTTACTTTGCTTTGACCTGTCTTTCTGCGGTCAAGTTCCTTTTGGATGTCGGCTTCTTTTAGAGAAAGTCCCGCAGGACAGCCATCAACTACGACACCAATACCCTCGCCGTGCGATTCGCCCCATGTGGAAATTTTAAAAAGAGTTCCGTATGAATTTCCTGACATGCTAATTTACTTTCTTTAAATTAGGGGACATTTTATTTTTCACAATGTTACAAACAAAAACGAAAAGAACTTTTAGGTATAATAACGAGTTAAAAACAAAATAAAACAGGAGTAGTCTGACCGAAGTCGATTACAATCCTTAGAAGTTGTCGATGAACCACTTTAAAACTTTGGGTGACATAGAAAAAATAATTCAACTAATGACATATCACGCCAACAAGGTTCTGGGAAGCAATCGATCCACGTTCTCCCTTAATATTGAAAATTGCTCAAAGGGGAGATATGTGAGGATTTTTTGAGAGGGGGGCTAGCCTTTATTGACACTTACATTGCGGGGGAATCAAGTGTTTTTATCTACCAATTCTCGCAACTCTTTCCCGGCCTTGAAAAATGGGACTCTTTTGGCAGGCACATCCACCTGAGCACCAGATTTTGGGTTTCTTCCAACACGCGCATTTCTCTCACGAATTCTAAAACTACCAAAACCGCGGAGTTCCACCTTCTTCCCGTCACTAAGGGAATCGGTGATGCTTTGAAAGACAGTATTTACAACAACTTCAGTTTGTTTCTTAGTCAAATTAATCTGACCGGAAACCTTTTCGACCAATTCTGCCTTTGTCATTCTCAAGTCCCCCAGAAAATAAAATGAATGGCATATTCGTAGGCATATTTTATCATGGGTGAAAAGTAAGTCAACTCTTTATTTTAAATGACTTTAAGGGATCTAGCCGTGTCGATGTTAGAGTTAATGTCGGTTGTAAGACTTTTAGACGGGATAGAATAGTAAGAATTACTGTAAACTATTGAAATACCAAGTATATTGCAGGGATGGGATGGAAGATCGATTTATAAGTGATTGATTTGCTGTAGACTTTAGAATCCAGTCTAAGAATCCAACACGCGGTGTTTCTTTAATAATTTTTGGGGAGCCTATAATCCCAACTTCATGTGCAAGTTGATCAATGCTAACTTGAAGTCCACCCAGTTGGTCAACCAAGTTAAGAGAATATGCTTGGCGCCCAGTTAAAATTCGTCCATCGGCTATTTTGGTGACTTCCGCAACACTAATATCGCGTCCACTAGCGACCGCTTCTATGAATTGTTGATGTACATCAGTCACCACGCTTTGGAGGAGATTCCTTTCCTTTTGAGTCATGGCACGAGCGGGAGAGCCTATATCTTTGTATTCACCCGCTTTAACAATTTCAGGTTGAAGGCCGATTTTTTCCATTAATCCTTTAGCGTTAGAGAATGCCATGATTACGCCAATGCTACCGGTTAAGGTTCCTGGATTTGCAAAAATTTTTTCGGCAGCACTAGCGATATAATACCCTCCCGATGCAGCTAGTGCACCCATTGAAGCGTAGATGGTTTTACCACTCTCGCGGGTTTTGAGAACCTCATCGTAAATTTCCTGAGATGGACCGACAGCGCCACCCGGGGAATCGATCCTAAGGATGATTCCCCGAATGCGTTTATCTTGGCGAAATTTTTTAACTTGATTGGTAATATACTGGGAGTCGGTAATGAGACCAGTGATATCAACGATACCAATCCTATTTTTGGTTCCTTGTTGCACCCATTCTGAGGTAATAGATGAAATACCGACAAGAGCGAGAAGTATGAGTGCGAGAAATAACAACCTTTTAGCCAAAGGTGATTTTTTTTTCTCTGAACCTACCATTTCCATAAATGTCCTAAAATTGAATAATTAAACTTAATCAGTTGTTTGTTCGTTTTCTTCTTCCTTGAATGCTTCCAACCGACTTTGTTCTTGCTTGATAGCTTCCAAGTCTAGATTTTCTTTATAAGCTTTGATGCTCAAAGCAATTTTTTTGTTGCTCACATCCACCTTGATGATTTTGGCCTGAATTTTTTGGCCAACCTCAACGGCTTTATCTGGTTGAGAAACATTTTTTGAATCCAGCTGTGTTATATGAATCAAACCTTCTAGGCCGTCTCCAAACTCAGCAAACGCACCAAACCCTGTTATTTTAATAATTGTTCCTTCAATATCCATCCCGACAGAATAATTTTTGGCAATATCATCCCAAGGGTCCGGCTCCAGTTGTTTAACACCAAGGGAAATGCGGCAATTGTCTTTATCAATGTTAAGTACAATCGTTTTAACCTCATCTTTTTTCTTAAGGATTTCCGATGGGTGTTTAATTTTTTTCCAGCTCAAATCTGAAATGTGTATAAGACCATCCACTCCATTTTCTAATTCAATAAAAGCACCAAAATCGGTCAAATTTCTAATTGTGCCAGTGACTTCAGCTCCAACAGGGTACTTTCCTTCAATCTCCTCCCATGGATTCGGTTCCATTTGTTTCATCCCAAGTGAAATACGTTTCTTTTCCTTGTCGAGAGTAAGAACCACAGCGTTAACCTCATCTCTAATAGAAACTATTTTACTTGGATGCTTGATATGTCTACTCCAACTCATTTCAGATATATGAACTAGGCCTTCAATTCCTTTTTCTAATTCAACAAAAACACCGTAATCAGTAATGCTAACAATTTTCCCCTTTATATGTTTATTAACGGGGTACTTTTCATCTACATTAACCCAGGGGTCAGGGGTGATTTGTTTCAGTCCGAGTGAAACGCGTTCTTTTTCTTTATCGAATTTGAGTACCATTACCTCTAATTTATCGCCCATTGAAAACATTTCAGAGGGATGATTAACACGTCCCCAAGACATGTCCGTAATATGAAGTAATCCGTCAATACCACCCAAATCGACGAAAATACCATATTCAGTGATATTTTTGACAACACCTGAAATAAGGCTATTTTCTTCTAATTGTTGTAGGGTTTCACTGCGACTATGCAGGCGTTTCTCTTCGAGTAAAGCCCTTCTGGATAGGACAATATTGCCGCGTTTTTTGTTCATCTTAATAATTCGCATTTGGAAAACTTCACCGATTAATTTTTCCAGATTTCGTATGGGACGTAAGTCAATTTGAGAACCGGGAAGAAATGCTTTAAGGCCAATATCTACTGTCAGCCCACCTTTTGCTTTCGCGATAATGGTGCCCTCAATAATTTCTTCGGCGTCATATTTTGTGACTAGCTCGTCCCACAATTTAATTTTGTTTGCTTTCTCTTTGGATAGGACAACGTTCCCTTCATTATCTTCTGACCGTTCTAGAAAAACTTCTACCTCGTCCCCCACGGATAAATCTTGACCATTGTTCGAGAACTCGTGTAAGTGAATGTTTCCTTCCGACTTGAACCCAACGTCAATTGTCGCCATGCCTTTGGCTAGTTCTATTACGGTACCTTGAATAACCTGACCTTCTTTAAATTGGTGAAGACTCTCAGAGAAATATTTTTCCATTTCATCCCAAGTTGCCTGGTCCTCGGGAGAAAGTTTTTCTTCTTCGTCGAAGTCATCTTCAAATGTTGTTTTGATTTTAGATTTAGTCATGATAAAAACTTTCTTTCTTAATTTAATAAAGCATTTGCAAAAGCTTAAGTTGATAATAGAGTCGTTAAAAAAATTACGAACTCGGATTAATGGTTTTTATTATTTCTTTAACCACCTGGTCGATACTGAGATTAGTTGTGTCGATGAGCATGGCATCTTTCGCTTGTTTGAGAGGAGCTATTTTTCTATTGCGATCTTCATGGTCCCTTTGAACGACCTGTTCAATTATGGTTGAAATATCGGCATTTTTGGCCTGATCTTTTTCTTTTAGCTCAACAAATCTACGGCGCCCACGTTCTTTTGGATCGGCGTCCAGGAAAAACTTTTTTTCAGCTTGGGGAAAAACGACTGTCCCGATATCTCTGCCGTCCATCACAACCATACCTTGTTTGCCCAGTTTACGTTGCTTGGTTGTCATGATTTTTCGAATCATTGGTTGCGCTGCCACAATCGCTGCTCCACGACTAATTTCTTCCACTTTCAATTGGTCAGTAATATTTTCCCCATCTACGAATACCAGTTGTCCATTCTTTCCGGAAACAAGTTCGATCTGGACTTTAGACGCAATGTCAGCAACCGCATCTTCATCCTTGAGAGCAGTATTTTTTTGCAAACTTTTCCAAGCAACCGATCGATACATTGACCCAGTGTCTATGTATCGAAAATTTAATTTTTCTGCGACTATCTTTGCGACGGTGCTTTTGCCACTTCCCGCAGGCCCATCTATAGCAATAATCATGTCTTACTAATGAGTTTGAGTCGGTGTTGATTTGCAATTTTAAATTGCTGGGTCAATAGAGCGCCGTTTTCTTGTTCAATGCCCGATCTAAGGTGGCTTAGGGTTTCCTGAAATAGGTCCAGAAAATACAAAATAGAGTCTTTGTTCGAGACGCAAATATCTCTCCACATCGCAGGTTCACTGGCAGCTACCCGAGTTATATCTCTGAGTCCTGCGCCTGAAAAAAATGTTATTTGGTCATGGTTCTCAGACTTCAAACCGCCAAGAGTGTTCATCAATGCAAAAATTAAAACATGCGGCAAATGACTAACTGCTCCGAAAATAAAATCGTGTTCTTTGGCATCCATTATGGACACTTGCATTCCGATAGTTTCCCAAAGTTTGATGGCTTTTTTTAACGCTTCCGGGTCTGTTTTATCTGTTGGAGTGATAATGCAATGGGCGCCGTCGAACAAAGTATCTGATGATAAACGAAACCCCGACATCTCTCCTCCTGCAATAGGGTGCGCACCAATGAAAGAAATGCCTTCTGGGAAAAACTTTTCTATTTCCGAAATAAGTGTTTCTTTTGTCGACCCTACATCAGTCACTAAACAACCCGGTTTGATATGTGGACTCATCTCCATTGCAAGTTGCGCAATAGTTTGCACTGGTGAGCAAAAAACAATTAAATCTGCATCCTTTGCCGCCGATTGAATATTAGGTGCTACATCGTCTATGATATTTAGGTTTTTAGCCCCATCAAGATTAGCCTTGTTGCGCCCGTACCCAACAATTGATTTCGCTAAACCCAATTTGCGCAATACCTTAGCAAGAGACCCTCCTAAAAGGCCAACTCCAATAATGGAAACGCGTTCAAATGGATTCATCTTTTCAAGCCTTCCTTGGGTAGGAACCCAGTAGCCTCAAGAATAGGCACATTTTTTTAAGTGTTTCCACGGAATTTTTGACAGCCGAATCTTGAATGTGTCCTTCCAGATCCACATAAAACAGATATTCCCAAGGTCGGTCTCTAAGTGGACGCGATTGAATTTTTGTTAGGTTTATTTTGTTACGAGCGAATAGTTGCAGGACCTTGAGAAGGGACCCTGCTTCATCTCGAATAGAAAACATAATTGATGTTTTATTCTGCTTTACTTTCTTGGCTGCGTCTTTGCCGATAACTAGAAAACGGGTGTGATTTTCGGCTCTGTCTTGAATGTTCTCTGCAAGGATACTCAAATTATATGTCTCCGCAGCGAGTATGCCCGCGATAGCAGCGCAAGTTGATTTTTTGGCCACCGTTTCCGCAGCACTAGCGGTGCTAGAAGTGGGAATTTGCAGTGCGTTTGGTAGATTAAGATTGAGCCATTGTCGGCACTGCCCTAAGGGCTGAGGGTGAGAATATATAGTTTTTATTTTTTTTCGGTCTTTAGCTTTAGAAAGTAGGCAAAGCGAGATAGCACTTTTTATTTCATCGCAAATTAATAAGGGCGAATCTACAAAGCAATCTAAAGTTAAGTTGATTACTCCTTCAATGGAATTTTCAACCGGAACCACGCCATAATCACACTCGTCTTTTTCGACTTGGCGGAAAATAGATTCAATATTAGGGCTTGCTATGAATTTAGATGAATGTCCGAATTGTTTCATCGCGGCCTGATGACTGAAAGTTGTTTCAGGGCCGAGAAAACCTATGCGGAGAGGTTTTTCAAGGGCAAGAGTGGCTGAGAAGATTTCACGAAATACTGACTTTAGCGATTCATCGGGAAACGGCCCATTACTGTTTTGCGTGATCCGCTCAATGATTGAGTGTTCTCGGTGTGGAACGTGAAAATGCTTTGAACTATTTCCCCGGGATTTTTCCTGCCCAATTTTTATAGCAAGTTCACCACGTCTATTTATCAGCTTGAGCAACTGATCATCGATTTGATCTATGTTGTTGCGAATATCACGAATCTTGGCCAAAGAGCCATACCGCCTTTACTTGGATTTTCGACAACCCGTCTGGATTTCGAATTGAATTACTGATAATTTCATATCATGGGTCTAAAATGCAAGTAATTTTTTATGATAAGGCGCCCTTTTTTAGGAACAGTTATTCAATATCTTCATAACAAGATGTAGCTAAAAAATAATCTAAATTGATAAACTCTGTGGAGGGTAAAAAGTATGGTGCTTCTGGAATTTAGTATGTCGCCCATGGATAAAGGAGAAAGTGTAAGTAATTATGTAAGCAGATCACTTAAGATAATTTCGGAAAGTGGAGTTGATTACCGCCTCAACCCTATGGGTACAGTTCTTGAGGGAGAATGGGATGAGGTTATGACTGTAGTAAAGAGGTGCTATGAAACAATGAGGTCCGATTGCAAGCGTATCACTTGTTCCGTGAAAATCGATTATCGAGAGGGGGGAAAAGGTCGGCTGACATCAAAAATAGCCTCGGTAGAAGATAAATTAGGGAAGAGGTTGAAGGTGTGACCCTCGGTTAGGTTTCTCTGGAGAGAAGGCAACCCTCTCACACTTATTGGTTAGTTATTTTATTTTTGCAGTCCCATCAAAATTTGTCGAATGTAGTTCACTACGGAATGGATTTCTTGTTTACTAAGAATACTTTCCCAGGGCATCATGGCGGTGCCAGGTCGTCCTCTTGTAACGGAACGTATCATTCGCTCTCGAGGTAGATCCTTTTTGGTAGCTTCTGCTGTGAAGTTTTTTGGTGGTGGGAAAAGGGCATTTGCCGCAAATGTCTTTCCGTCACCTTGACTCCCATGACAGACTTCACAACGGTCATGGTAAATTTTTTTCCCTAAAGGAACTTCACTAATTGGGACGAGATGGTTAGCTGCTAGGGTGTTTAAGGCTAGGATTAAATATCCCAATGTATTTCTTATGATTTTTTTGCAGGAGGGCATAGGTTTTTTTAGCCAAGTTCTTCTGGGTTTTTGACCATCATAGCGGAGATAATTTTTTCCTTAGTGCGGCGAACTAGTTTTTCGAAAAGAATTTTTTTGTTTTGATGGGATACGTAGAATACGTCAATACCTCGCCCCCCCTGAGTAGAAACTTTAGCGCTATGTATTCGGATATCGAGTTCAGAGAAGACCTTTGATATTTTATACAACATCCCCAAATGGTCACGGGCTTCGATGCGAACGATGGAAAAATGCGGGTCACTTGCGTTGTCCACCTTAACTTTTGGAGTTATTGCTGCGGTTGTTTTTTTTTCTGAGATATATCGAGTTCTTTGAGCTAAAAGATTCGACAAGTTTTCATGTCCCTCGAAGATAGTACTCAGGTTTTGCTTGAGGTTTTTCCAAATTTCTAAGTCTCCTGCAATTGTCTTTTCGGTTTCCTCAATGTTAGCACTGATAATAATTATTCCGTCTTTTCTTATAAAAATTTTAGCTCCCAATATGTTTATACTTTGGGCAGTGAGGGTGCCTACCAGTATTTTGAAAGCATCAAATTTTACTGGGCAACAAAGAATAAGTTGATGAAACTTCCCTTCATCATTGTAGCTATGGTTAAATATAAAAGATTTGTCTTTCAAGGATCGTATCAATCGCATATGTAGAGCAGCTTCTTCTACTTCAACCGTTTCTAAATAGTCCTCAGGGATATTATTAAAATGAAATTCTAGGTCTTCTGGGGGGAATTCCCAGTGAAGAATTTTATAAACTTCGACCCAGGTTGTGAGCGATCGGGAGTGAAGAGACTCGGGTTGTTTTAAATAATCGCGTGATTGCTGATACAATTCAGCAAGTAGAACTTTTTTCCAAGAAGTCCAAGTACCTGGTGCGACAGCTCTAAGTTCGGCATAACTAATCAAATAGAGTAGATTTAATTTTTCGAGAGTTCTAACTTCTTTCGCGAAGCTTTCTATTACCGCTGGCTGATGGATGTCGCTATGCAAAGCGGTTTCTATCATTAGGTATGCGCTACCTATTAGGAAGTCGACGATTTCTACCTCGTCAGAGCTCAAGTTAAGGTGCACAGTTGTTAGCGAAAAAATTTTAAAACGTTCTTCAGGGTCTTTCAGGTCACTATTTTTGGCAACGGACTGAAGGAGTGCCGCTAATTTGAGCAGAACTTTAGAGTCCAGTTGGTTGTAGTTTTCGGAGAGTTCCTTGAAATCGTTTGAGATGTTTTCAAGTTCTTCGAGAAAGCGGACCATCCGCAGAGAATGTTCGTCAGCCGTATAGCGGTGGTAAAAATCGTAGCTCACCTTACAATGGGCGTGCCCATATTCAGGTAAAAGTAAGCCAAGCAAACCGACTTCATGCATGAGACGAAGAAACTTTTCTGAATTGGCTTTTCCAAGGGTGTTAAAAATGAATGATTTAATTTGATTTTTATTTAAAAACGTTTCATCCATTAGATAGCTATGTTTTTTTATCTGCCTTTTGATTTGATAATTAGGGATTA
>ERZ651768.2064-NODE-2064-length-14263-cov-5.061962_pt1 | contig 14263 bp, 13 predicted proteins | sample MGYA00514754_ERZ651768 | MGnify/ENA metagenome assembly ERZ651768 | reverse complement strand
TGGTACTTAAGCGAAGACATTATGGCTAGCGTTATGAATAGGCAGAAGTACAAAATCCAGCATCTGTTTTTTACAATTTGTATCATAAATGTGGTTTTTATCTTGATGGAGAGGGCCTTTGCTGCTGAAGCGATGGTTTGACGAGTAAAACACTTTTTTTAATCAAAGGCATTTACTTTACCTAGAGATATTGTGGCGCAGACGACCAATGTTTCGCCCAGTAGTTTATATATTCCCATACTTGGAGTTTTTTATCATAGCGTATCCTTTGGCTAGTTCTTGTATCCCAGAATCCAGGGAATGAATCGGTGAAAATCCAGTGTCTTCCATTTTTTTATTGGAAACAACATAATTTCGCTGATCCGGATCTTTGCCTATAGCAGCTTCTTGAAATATAAAACTTGGTACATATTGTTGAATTTTTTCACAAAGTTCTTTTTTTGATAGATTCGCGTCGGAAAGTCCGACGTTATAAATTTGTCCTGCCATCTTTTCGTAATTGTCAATCGCATGTAAGAACGCTCGAGTTACGTCGCGTATATGGATAAAATTTCTTTTAAAGTGGCTTTCGAACAAAACAACAAATCGGTCATGGACGGCGCGGTAGGTAAAATCGTTCACCAGAAGATCAATTCGCATCCGAGGAGACATGCCGAATACGGTGGCCAGGCGAAAACTTATTGAATTGCGACGCTTCATCAGAGCTCTTTCTACGGCCACTTTTTCTTTGGCATAACCGGAAATTGGACGCAACTCAGATTTTTCGGTGCAGCGGCTATTTTCGTCACCCGTTCCGTAGGCACTGTTTGTAGTAGGCATTAAAATGGGCTGATCGTTTCCCACAACATTAAACAAGGTTAGCATAGAGTCATGGTTGACTGTTTTGGCTCCGATTGGATTCGAGTCACAAAGTGGCGCTCCAACGAGAGCTGCCAAGGGGATTATAATTTCTGCATCTTTAAGCAATGACGCAATTTTATCCTTTGTCCGAACATCCCCACGTACAACATTAAAGTTTGGGTCATGACAGACATGTGCAAGACTATTTTGGCCATACATGAAATTATCGAGAACCGTTACTTTGTGACCCGCTTTCAAAAGCTCTGGCACCATTATTGAGCCTAGGTAGCCTGCGCCTCCTGTCACCAGAATGTTATTGCCCATGGGTGCTTCCTCCGCTATAGAAAATACTACACATGTTGGGATAAGATGTCTGCCGCAAGGTTATAATCATGTGGTATGCCTATGTCGACGAATGAGTCTTTACTGACAAACCCTGCAATACGTTTCTTTTGAATCAATAACTGAGGTAAAAGCTCTTCCTCTAGCGAACATTTTTTAGGGCTCGTTTTTTGGTATTTGCTAAAAAGATTGTTTTCTATCATATACACACCACCGTTAGCTATGCTGGTTTTAGATGAATCAGTTGGCGAATCGATCGAATATACCAACCCATGTTTGTCTAATAAAACACCGCTATATCTTTTGTTGTTTTTGGTTTCGACCAAAGATAAAGTCATGTCAGATCTACAGTTTTTGTGGTATTTGAAAAGATCATTGAGGTTTACAGCAAAGAACGTGTCTCCATTAAGAAGTAAAAATGGCTCTTTTGATCTAAGCTGTTTAATCGCAAGAAGTAGACCTCCCCCAGTTCCCAGTGGCTCGTTTTCGATTGCATAATTCACATCAGCATCTTTATGTTTTGTTCCAAACCGCTCGCGGATCACTTCGCACTTATATCCCACCGACAAAATAAAATGTTTAATTCCCTGATGTAGCCAATAATCGAATAGATACCCCAAAAAGGGCTTTCCTTTAATTGGCGCCATCGGTTTTGGTAAGCTTGGAACGGCCGACCTCAAACGTGTGCCTAGGCCGCCTGCAAGAATAATTGCTTCCATTTTTTTAGTTTAACCTCTCATTACTAAATATTAAGAAGGCTTTCAATTTAACAGGTGGCACGGTCAAGAACATCTTTAAGCTTCTTGATTTGGGGTTTGAGATTTATAGGGTGATTGCCAACAAAAAAACCACGGTCGTGAATAATATTGGCATTGATAATGTCTCCTACTGTTTCATAGTCAAAGTAACGGATTACGTCATGACGAAGAAAGCAACCTCCAGTGATGATTCGAAATTCGATTCCAGCATCTCTCAATGCATGGATGACTTTTGATCTCTTTATGGAAATTTTAGGATTGAGAACAATGGTGAAGGAAAACCAACTACTTGATCCATTTTCTTTTTGGATTATAAAGCGTTCGTCGTCGGCAAACAAGTCAACGAAAATACGAGCATTTTGTCGTCTTATATCTAAAAGGGAATCAAATTTTTTAAGCTGTTCTACGCCTAGAGCCCCACTTAATTCTAATGGTCGCGCATTGTAACCTGGAAGGATAAAGCGGTAGGCTTCATATAAATCGTCGTTACCTTCCTCATAAATGGATGTGCCTGAGGGTATGTCTCTAGTCCATCCATGCGCTCTAAGTGATTTAGCAAGGTGATAGATTTCTTCATCTTTAGTAACAATTATTCCACCTTCCATAGTTGAGATATGATGAGAAAAAAAAGTGCTGAATGTAGCAATATCGCCAAAAGTGCCGCAGGGTTTTCCATCGAGTGTTGCTCCCATAGATTCGCAATTATCTTCAAATAGATATAGCCCGTGTCTATCGCAAAAATCACGCAAAACTGTTAAAGCACAGGGATTTCCAAGAATACTAACCGCAACAATCATGCGAGTTTTTGATGTCAATGCCTCTTCGAGTCGAGATACATCCATGTTTAACGTGTCTAGCTCCACATCGAGAAATTTTAATTTTAGGCCGTATTGTTGCAGTGGGTAATAGGTAGTGGCCCAAGAAATAGAAGGCACAATAACTTCATCTCCACGTTTTAGAGGATTATTTTTTTTGTAAAATAGTGCCGAAAGGCCTACCAGGTTTGCCATAGAGCCAGAGCTGACCATGATTGCATTTTGAATACCTATTTTATCTGCAAACGATGACTCAAATTTCTTTACACTCTCCCCCATAGTGAAGCGACCTTTTTCAAGTATTCGTTGAAAAACTAATGCTTCTTCTTCGCCCCAGGAGTTTGAACTTAACGGATAAAACATTATTTCCCTCAAAGATGTTTGGTACAACTTCTATTAGATATAATTAAAATGGACCTTTGAATTTGTTTTCATAGCTGTAAAATTCTTCTTTAGCTAAGTCTGCGGGTTTTAGGTCTAATATTTTTTCTGCTAGGCGAATAATATCAACAGCATTTGAATAAAACTTATTTTCAAGAGGTCGTGTGGTAGGGCAGGGCGTAGGGCTAAATCCTACCCGTGCAACAGGGGCTTGAAGCTTGTTAAAGCAATGTTCCGAAATTCTTGCGGCTACCTCGGCACTAAATCCACAGTAAAGCCAATCATAATCAGCGACGATGCAGTGTTTCGTTTTATTTACTGAATCGTATATCATCTCATAATCGAGCGGAGCTACTGTGCGCGGATCGATTATCTCCAAGTTTGTTCCGTGGTACTTTTTTAATACTTCGGCGGCTCTCATAGCTTCGACATTCATCCAGGAAGTTGCCACTACCGTCAAGTTATTTCCTTTTCGTAACAAGCTAGGTTTACCTAATGGTAACAAAGCTTCCGAATCTACGTTTACTTCATCGATAATATCATATAGCCATCGGTGCTCCAGAAAGATCACAGGATTATCATCGCGGATGGCAGATGCCAATAGTCCTTTGGCATCTGCAGGTGTTGTTGGCATAACTACTTTCAGCCCAGGTATATGAGCAAAAAAAGAATGCAGACTCTTACTATGTTGTGCCGATTGCCCCCAGCCTCGTCCAATGATGGCACGAATGACAAGAGGTATTTTCAATTGGCCTCCGGTCATGTAACGAAAGTTAGAAATCATATTAACGATTTGGTTCATGGCCAGCATTAAGAAATCAGCTCGTATGTGGATGTGAATTGGGCGCATTCCATTAATTGCAGAACCAAGTGCAAAGCCAGTCATTGCGTCTTCTGCTAATGGAGTTCCGAAGCATCGCTCAGAACCAAATTTTTCAACCAAGCCTACGGTACTTCCAAAAATTCGTTTATGGTCAGACACATCCAATCCATAAACAAAAACATTTGAGTCTCGATCCATTTCCTGGACCATGGCTAGGTTGAGCGCATCTCGGTAACTTAGATTTTTGATCATACTAAGACATTCTGATACAAATCAGTATCGGGGGGGAAGGGTGCTTGGCTGGCTTGGAGAATACTTTTTTCAATTTGCTCAATAATTTCGGTTTCGATTTTTCTTATGGAGTTTTCATGATGACCATTTGCCAATAATTTTTTTCGTTGGAGGAGGATAGGATCGATTGCTTGCCAGCGTTTAAATTCATCTCGTGAACGGTAACCAAACTGAAAATCTTCGTTAACTCCAACGTGTTCGAGATAGCGATAGTATTTAAAATGAAAAAAAACTGGGCCACCTTTTTCTAGGCTATGAGTAACTCCTTGAGCAGTTAGATCGGCGATTACTTCGGGATCGGTTGATTTACTTTGGATGACATGACAGTCGAATCGATCAATAATATCTGTGATAGATCTGTATCCTTGCCTTTCAGAACTTTTGGAATGTATTGCAAGATTGTTGTCTTCACAAACGAATAAAAGGGGAATTTTTTTTAAACAGGCAAAATTTAGACTTTCCCAGAAAACTCCCTCATCAATGGCACCGTCCCCAAAAAAAACGGCAGTGAGACGCCCATTTTTTTTTTGCTTATTGACAAAAGCGCAACCTAGAGCAAGTGGAATAGTTGTCCCAACAATTGCTGAGGAACCCATGAAGCCACTTCTAGGAGAGCAAAGATGCATTGAACCAGCCTTGCCTCGGAATTCCCCTGTCTTTCTACCGAACATTTCCCCGAAGAAACGATCTGTATTTCCACTTTTGGCGAGATATATACCATGATTTCGGTAGGTACCAAAAACTTGATCCTCTGGTTTTAGTTCATGAATTACGCCTGTGACGATAGCTTCTTGACCGATACACAAATGTACAGGAGTTTTGAGCTTGTCGCTGGGGTAGTGAGTTCGGATTTTTTCTTCAGACATCCGGATTAAATACATGGTCTGATATAATTCAGTATTTCTATCTTTCATACAAAATTCTAATTTTGTGAACTAGATTTTTAGATTAAACCAGGGATCGGAGTCGGACTTCTTCGTCGGCTTTTCTTCTCCAGTATTCCAGTAAATGCGCCACACTTTCTTCAAAAGAATATTGTGGTTTCCATCCTGTTTCTTCGGAAAACTTATCGATACATGGAATTTGCAAAGTGACGTCAGCGGGTCTTAGTAAGTCCGGATCGCAGCGCGTCTTAATAGTAACGCTACTCAAGGCAATTAATCGATCCAGAAAATCCCCTACTTTCACTGCAATGGTACCTCCGATATTATAAGCCTCTCCGGGACGGCAATGTAAAATAGCAAGCCAATACGCGCGCATAGCATCTCGCATGTCAATAATTGTTCGAATCGACTCAAGGTTCCCATGACTCAGCTCTTTTTGAAGGTCACGTTCAACCCAGGCTACTTGTTTAGCAAAGGAACTGGCAAAAAGGTCCGAACGCCGAGGATTTAGATAAGTGAACATACGAGTACGGATTATCCGCATTTGATAACTAGTAAAATAACTCCAGCCCAAAAGGTCTTGAGTAGCTTTGGAGACAGCGTAGGGACTAGCGGGCTTTAATGGTGCCATTTCCTTAATAGGTACATCCTTCGGATCAACTTGGCCGTAAACTTCGGAAGTACTGCAAAGCTGAATAACCGGATCAAGATGAGCGGCCCTAACAGCCTCAAACAGATTGCTTGTCCCGAGGATATTATTACTTAAAAAAGTGTTGGGAGTGTGGAATGAGGCACGGACATTCGCGAAAGCAGCCAAATGAAATATAGCATCTGGCCGGAGTTTATCTAGTATTGAAAATACCGATCCAAAATCCATTAAATCGGCTTCATGCCGAGTTATTTTATTTCCCAGGGTCTTTAAATTGAGGCGAGTACTTCTAGAATAGGCAAGACCATGAATTTCTACTTCGGGGTGATTATTGGCGATGTATTCAGCAAGGTAGCTGCCTCCAGATCCGGCAATTCCTGTTATCAGTACTTTTGTTATTTTCATCAGGGTTTCTAGATTATGATATTTCTTTTACACATGTATTAAGACTATCGATCAAAAATTTAATCTTGGGTCTTAACATTTAAATGCTTTATTCAGCTATCTTACTTAAATCCGTTAGGTTCGTAGACCACAATTTTGCTACCTATATTCTCGAAGTTAAATGCAACATGGACTAGCCTTTTTAGGCGCTCTCGGATTTTTTTATGATTTTTTGGTTCAGCAAAAAATAGGATAAAGCCTCCTCCCCCAGCTCCAAGAATTTTGCCACCCACAGCACCAGTTTTGATTCCTGTCTCATAGATTTCATCTATTTTGGGGGTTGAAACTTTATCAGATAAGCTACGTTTCAGCTTCCAAGATTCGTGCATTAATTTACCCAAATCCATAATTGGCGTTGAGGGGCTTTGCAAAATAGACATTCCTTCATCTACCATTTCTTTTATCTGGGTGAGTTCCTGAAAACGGTTTGTGAAGTTAGATACTTTGTCGCGGGCAATGTCTGAAGAAAACCGGGAAAGACCGGTGAAAAAAAGTAACATGTGGCTTTGCAGTTGCTCCACTAGGTCTTTATTTATGATTACTGGTGAAATGTTAAAGGAGTCATCTGGATGAAAATCAATCCTGTTAAAGCCACCGAAGGCTGCTAGAACCTGGTCCTGGCTTCCGACAGTTTCTTTTAGGACTTCCTGCTCTATGTAAGTGGCCTGTTTAGCTAAATCTTGCTTCGATATTTGTAGACCTTTAAGTGCATTTAGCACATTTATCAGACCGACAGTGAACGAAGAACTCGAACCTAGACCAGATCGAGCTGGGAGGTCAGCGTCGTGATGAATTTCAAGCCCATCAGTGATGCTAAGATTAGAAAGGACCGCTCGGACAACTGGATGTTGGATTTCCTCAGTTGTTTTTACCGATTCGATTTTGGAATAAACAATACGATGCTTATGCTCAAAAAAGGGTGGCAGATGACGGCAGCTAATATAACAATATTTATCGATGGTAGTGGCCAGAACACTGCCGCCATTTTCATGGTACCACTCTGGGTAATCGGTCCCACCACCAAAAAATGAAATTCTAAATGGAGTTTTGCTAATGATCATTCAACTATAAGGGCATTAGACTTATACCAATCTATAGTTTTCTGAATGCCTTTTTTTAGAGACACTTTGGGTTGCCATCCAAATAAATGTTTAGCTTTCGTGCAGTCCAGCGCTAATTTTGTCTTTATACTCGGTTTGGATTTGTCGTACGTTATCCTAATATCTTTTTTTGCAACTTCAATTATTTTGGTAGTTAAACTAGTAATAGAAATGGAAGATCCATATCCAATATTTACTAGGCAAAAAGGCGCATTTTGTTTTTTAATTGCTAATCTCACAAAATCAACTAGATCAGTTATATAAAGTAAATCCCTCTCTTCCGAACCGTCACCCCATAAAGTTATTTCACCATCTTTGCAGTTTAGAATCTTATTTACGGTAGCTCCGAAGACATGGGAACGCTCAAGGTCGAACTTGTCATAAGGACCATAAATATTCGAGTGCCGAATCACCGTGTATCTAGTAGGTCCGATACCAGCAAAAAATTCGGCCATCTTTTCGAGGTAAACTTTGGTCCATCCTGCGCCAAAGTAATTTGGATCTATGTCCGTATCGGCCTTAAATGCTGTTTCCTTTAAGGGAATGGGACCCGAAGGATACATGATACTACAACTAAAAAATATAAAATGTGAAACATTTGCTTTCTGAGCGGCCTGAAAAAGCAAAGAGTTCATGATGACATTATCAGTCACGTGGATATGCGGCCTATTTACAATATCTTTGGCTCCTGAAGTGGTAGCAGCAGCTTGAATTATTATATCGACACCCTTAAGGAGCTTTTGAACTTCCTCTGATTGAGTTAAGTCGGCTTGAATCCACTTGAAATCATTCTCATTAAAGGGGCTGCGCTCATGGTAGACACCAGTGACTTCCCACTGTGAGTTATTTGAAATATTCTCAAATATGTTTCGCCCTATAAATCCAGTCGCCCCACATACAAGAACCTTTTTTTTAGCCATGATGATGTTCTTTGAGATATTGAAGAAGGTTATCCAGTGATTTAATTTACCTTCCCCCCGCAACAGGTAATACGGTTCCAGTAACATAAGCCGCTTTATCTGATAATAACCATAAAACTGCACAAGCTACTTCTTGAGGTGTTCCTAATCTTCCTATCGGGATTTCTTTTTTGATATTTTTAAATACTAATTCATCTGAGAAATCATGTTGGTCAGTTTCAATAATGCCAGGACTGACTGCGTTAACTCTAATTCCTTCAAGCGCAACTTCTTTCGATAGGGCCAAGGTAAAACTATTGATTGCAGCTTTAGAGGCAGCATAGGCTGTGAGATTAGAGCCACCAAAATTTGCTGCTTGTGAAGATATATTAACAATTGCACCTCCTTGTCCGCGGCAAGAACTGGACATTCTTTTAACTGCTTCTTTGGCGCAGTAGAAATAACCCAAAAGGTTTACTTCAAAGATGTGTTTCATTTCCGCGGGGTCAAGATCGATTAATTTAGATCTTGGGCCTGCAATCCCAGCATTGTTAACCAAGGCACTAAGGGTGCCTAATTCTATTTCCGCCGTCCTAAAAAGACTTTCAACTTCTTTTATAGAGCTAATATCGGCTTGTACAGCAATAGCTTCTCCGCCCTTGGAATTTATTTCCTCAACTATTTGGTTTGCTTCCTCAGAGTTTTTTCTGTAATTTACACACACGGAATACCCCATCTTTGCTGCTTTGGTGGCGATAGATGCTCCTATGCCACGACTACCCCCCGTAACGATCAAAACTTTTTTCTCAGGTTTCATGATTTTTTTTAGGGTTGTCTATCTTGCCCGGATCTTAGGATTGAACACTTTTTAAGGTGTTATCTTCAATTAAAAACCTGATTTCTTGATAAGCTTTTTGGAGCTCCCTAATTTGATCTGCTTCTAATGGACCTAAGTTACTCGCGATAATATTTTCTTTAACTTCCTTCTCGTTAAGAATTCCCGGAATTGCAGATACAACCTGAGGATAGGACAAACAAAACCTAAGGGCAAATTGGGTATTTGTCTGAGAGCAAGAATTCGTTTTGTGCGAGAGCATTTTCAAAGAGCTTTGAATCCCTGTAGTTAGAATGTTCATGTCATGAAATGGCGTAGGTTCTATATTGTTTAGAGGCTTTGATTTTTATATTCAAAGAAAGTTAATTTTCTAATTCATCATTCCCACTTGCATTATTTAGGATAAATACCAGCTTTTCAAGTTTGACAAACTTTTTATGGGAGAACGAGATAAGCGAGAGAAACTCCTCCAAAAACATTGAAAGGAGGGGCTGGTTCGAAATAACGACTCCCTGAAGCGTTGATCCGAGTGTTAGCATTATACTTTTCGTCGAACAAATTATTCAGCCCTAGAGACAAAGACCCTACAAATGCTCCCATTTTCTTTTTGTATCCAAAGGAAACACGGCTTGCAGTATAATCCGAATTCTTTGCGGTATTTCCATTATCCAAGAAAAATGCAGAAACATGTTGTAGTTCGCTTCGAGCGAACCATCCCGATTCACTAAACGCATTCAAATTGAAAGAAATGCGGTGCTCAGGTATCCCGGGAATTAAGTGCCCCGATTGATCCACTCCCGAATCATTAAATTCGGTAAATTTGAAATCAGAAAAGGTATAGGACAAAGAAGTTTTAATCCATTTCATAGGATGGTGTGATATTCCGGCCTCTAGCCCGATTCGCCTCGATCGGCCCGTATTCTTGTAGAAAGTGCTCCCGGAGATCTCATACGAAATTAATTCGTCACGGGAACGGATGATAAACAAGGCTAGGTCTAACTCAGGTCCTTTCAACGGCCTTCTTTTAAATCCAACCTCGTAGCTGACGGAATATTGGGATTTCAGGTCGGAGTTAAACCCGGACCCGCCGTTAGGATCGTTTGCCAGTTCGGTAGTAGTAGGTGTTTCGAATGCTGTGGCAACGTTCGCATAAAGATGCATAGATTCGTTCCAATGAAAAATAGAACCCACAGTACCACTCAATTCCGAAAAAGTTTGATCGTCGCTCTGGTCTCCATCGTCCAAAAAGGCATCATCTAGTTCAAAACGAACACGATCATAGCGAATGCCACCGACAGTTTCTAAGCGTGGTGTCCACTGCCACTCAGTCCTGAGGTATTGTCCTATACTCTGCACCGTCTCGAGTCTGTCTAGGGTTTTATCTCCCGGCGTTCCATTGTTGTTATCGAAACGTTTTCTGTCATCACTCTGAAAAGATAAGTCTGCTCCTACGATCAAGCGACCAGGTCTGTCGAAAAACTTCAAATCAAAGATAGATCGGGCTTCGACCCCAGGCGCCCACCGTTCGAACTCAACTCTGCCTCCACTGGTGTAGGGGAGTTTGTTTTCGAATAATCGTCGATTAAGATGCGTTGTTAGGAAAAATTTATGAGAGGGCGAAAGGTGTTTGTTGTAAATTAAGGCGACTCGATCCTCTTTTACCTTTTCACCGACATCGTAACTAATGTTCGTAGAATTAGCTTGCTGAGGATTTGATTCTGCCTGCAGTTGGGTCAGTGCGCCCGGATCCTCCGCTTTAGGAGAGTGCAAATGACTAAGAATGAAAGTCAAATCTGAATCGAGTCCAGTCTGCAGTCGGAATTTTCCATGCATCAACGTATTTTCCGTTGAACTGTGGTTTCGATAACCGTCCCATTGCAAATGGGAGGCATAAAAACGGTAGTTGAGATGTCCAGATATTCCGCTTATATTTAACCAGTTCTTCTTCAAACCAAACTGCCCTAATTCCAGATGCGCCTCAGATTCATTTCCCGAAAGGTTCCCTTCTTTAGTAGTAATTGAAATGACACCTCCAGAAGAATGGCCGTAAAGCGAAGAGGAAGGGCTTCGCAAAATTTCTATGGAATCTATAACCCCAGGGTCGATAGAATCCAGTTGGGTTTGTCCGTCAGGCAAAGTATAGGGGATACCGTCAACTAAGACCTTAATTCCACGTACACCGAACGCCGATCGTGCCCCGAAACCCCGTATCGAAATCCGGAGATCTTGCGCCGCATTGAATTGATTCTGAAAAAATACTCCAGGGATATGGGTTAATGCCTCGTCAAGAGAGAGTTGAGGGAGTCCAAAAATAATTTCGCGTTGCGAAATCTTGCTCAGCGGAACTGGAACATTAATAGCTCTTTTGTCGGATCGAGTCGCACTAACTTCCAAAACGGGCAGAGTTTCATCTACATGTGACTCTCTCTTGGGTAAGCTTTGGGCAAAGGACTGTTCGGCAACGAAGGTCAGGCTCACGATAATAATTTCATAAATCAGTACGGATCTTAAAATTCCTAGGAAAGAAAAACCGGAAAGCCGTTGCATGTTACGGTAAGCGGTAAGTTGATGTGGTAGCAAAACGAGGGCGGAAGGAAAAAGGGAGATTGTGTTTGCTTTGAATTTCCATAATTGAGTTTCTACGAAGTGATCTATTTTTGTTTCTTGTGTCCATGGTTTTTAACGTTTTAAGTAAAAACGCAAGGAAAACAAGGCGCAGGTAATGTGCACACAGGTCGGAATTATCGCGGATAATCCCATGATCAAGCCAAAGTAGATATTTTTCATTTCTTCTTTACCCGTTGGGTTTTTAACTGCGGCCATAGCGCGGCCCGCGTACAATTGATTCCTTTGTTCGAGGGTTTTAGCAACCACTATGGTTCTGTCTTCAGTCTTGATAAATATCGATTTTACGATCCAGCCTGAAATAGAGAAAACAAATAAGACCCAAAAAGTTGCTGCGATAGCAATTAATACATCTATGCTTAAATGAGAGATATAGCTTAAGTTTGTTAGAGAAAGAAGAGCTCGCCGTATAACTAAAAGTGTTATATACAAGGATAAGCTATCAAACAAGGCTCCCAGGAAAGCAATGGGGATTTGTATTTTTGTGTAGTACAAAAGTTCTTTCTCTGATGTAAATATTTCAGAGTGCGTTGTTGCAATAGCAAACCAATATGAAATATCATTAAGAAAAATGAAGAAAATGAATATTTTTAAAAAATAAAATTTTGTGTTTAGCCGCCAAGCTTCATATCTTTCTAAGATAAGGCTTAAGTCTCCTCGCCATGTATCAAAATACTCAAGTCTGCTTGTTTGCATTTCATTTAATCCTTTCTATCATATCTAGCGTCGCATTTGCTTTCCTCCCGCCAGAAGGATCACCCACTAGGAAGTCAGTAATCAAGAACGTTAAAGATAGACACAATTTATTTACTAGTACCTAGTTTTGGTGGCATGGTAGGCTCCGTATAAAACTCTAAACGCGGTAAGTTGATGTGGTAGCAAAACGAGGGCGGAAGGAAAATGGAAAGCATTGTCATAGTCGGAGTTATATTTTTGTGAGCAGAATTATGATGTGTAGTCAATTTTTTTTAAATACCAAAGTCGATATTGAATTTTGAAAAATAGAGGCACCATCGAAAAATTAAACCTTCTTATAACCGGCATGCTTGAAAGTATCCATTTACTGGCAATAATAAAATATCTTTTAAATATATTTACATTTAAGGCGGTATCATAAGAATAAACGACCAATTTCTTTCTTTTATCCCAATTTATAAGGTTGTTTTTCTCACAGTAATCGTAAGAAGGTGTGCCTTTGAGAGGATAAAAAATTCCTGTTTGAATAGATGATGGGTTAATTTTAAAAATAAAAAATAGAGACTTGAGTATGTCTAGGCAGGACTCATCTGGCATTCCTACCATTAGGAACGCGTTGATTCTCATACCGTATTTTTTGATATTATCGCAAGCTCGCAAAATTACCTCATTAGACATGTGTCGACCTAGCATTTTTTTTCGATAAGCAAATGAACCACTCTCGACTCCCATATGAACTTCCATGCACCCACTTTCGGCGAGTAACTTCATTCTTCGTTCATCTTGGGCCATTTCTGGGCGCAATAGACAAATGTAAGGAATGTTAGGAAAATGTTTTTTGTATAGTTCTTTAAATTTTCTTAGCCAATCAAGTTTTAAGCAAAATACATCATCGTAAAAGAACACATATTTAAAATCATGTTTTTCTCTACAGAGCAAAAGTTCTTCTATGACGTGTTCTGGACAACGATAGCGAGACCAAGCATTGGAGTTTGGAGCCAGATCTTTTATGGCTTCATTTCCACAATAATCACATTTATATGGGCACCCTCGTCCCATTAGAAACGGTAGATAATCTATTTTTGAATGTTGATACGCTACAATGTCGCGATCGATAAACGGCAATGTGTCTAGAGCTTCTATTAAAGGACGAGCTTCATTAACAATGACCTCTCCACTTTCATTCCTCCAATAAAGACCCTTGATGTTATTAAGGGGTAGATTGTTTTCGAGCGCATTAGACAGCTCCTTAAGAGTTTCTTCCCCCTCTCCTTTACCAATAAAATCAATGCAGTCGTAATCCATAAACTCGAAGGGAACAACTGATGCGGTATGTCCACCGGCAATGGTTTTGATATTTGGGTTGAAGTCCTTGACAAAGCGAGCACAGTCTAAAGTGTAATGATAGTTCATGTCATAGGTACTAAATGCTACTATGTCGGGCTGTTCTTTAAGTAAGTCTTCACGCACTTGCTCCTGATGCTTTTCAAAACTCTCATCAGTAAATATGTAATACTCAGAGTAGGAAACCTCTATGCCGCTCTGCCTTAAATAGCTGGCTAGAGCTGCAATTTGCATCTGGACTGTTTGGTAGGGAGTGAAAATTACTAATAAGATTTTCATTTAAAAAAATCCTTATTCGTTTAGCACAGATTATGAGTCTTATTAGAAAATACTTAGCTATATACTAATAAAAACCTGGAATGATGTACAGTTAATACGATTTTTTAACTCTACTTCGTATCGGTTTTGGATGATGAAAATTTATTATTATTTTCGAAGTTTTTGTACAAGCCTTTCTGCTTCATTAAAATCAAGTGTAGTAAGGGTGTAAAGAAAAATGTCATTTTCAGGGATGTGAGATACGAACTCATTTTCGGG
>ERZ651768.2063-NODE-2063-length-14264-cov-3.747797_pt1 | contig 14264 bp, 17 predicted proteins | sample MGYA00514754_ERZ651768 | MGnify/ENA metagenome assembly ERZ651768 | reverse complement strand
CAGCCATCCACAAGGTAAACCCACGATCATGATGGCCTCGGCCAATCTTCACCTCTTCATTGGCTTCCTCGAAGGGTTTGCGGCCGAACTCGGTAGCCCACACAATAAGCGTTTCATCAAGCATGCCTCGGCTCTTGAGGTCGAGGATCAGAGCGGTGATGCCTTGATCGGTGCGGGCGGCGTTTGAACGGTGGTTTCCAATGAGCCCGCCGCGGTTGCCATGGGCGTCCCACTTTCGGCCGGTGGCACCATCAAGAATCTCCACAAAGCGCACGCCATTTTCAACGAGTCGCCGCGCGGTGAGGCAGTGCTTGGAAAACTGGTTGTCGCCGTAAAGGTTGTGCATGTTTTTGGGTTCACGAGAAAGATCAAACACCTCAGTGGCACTCGCCTGCATCTTGTAGGCCATTTCAAAAGCCTCGATACGGCCGGTGAGGGCGGACTGGGTGGGATAACGGTCATGATGTAGGCGGTTAAGTTGATTGAGAACCGCTAATTGTTTGACCTGAATTTGTGGGTTCAAACCTTTGCGTGGGCTCAGGTTGGAAAAGGGCAACTTGCCTTTGCTAACTTGTGCCACGGCAGCTTGGTGTCGGCCAGGGAGCATGCCTTGTTGAAACACCTGATCGCCGGCGGTACTCACACCGTCCTTCATTACCACGTAGGCCGGGAGATCAGAGCGTTCGCTGCCGAGGCCATAGGTGACCCACGAGCCCATGCTGGGAAAGCCCGCGCGCTGATGGCCGGTGTGCCAGATGATTTCTCCCACCGAGATGTGTACCTCATGGCTACTCACTACGCTGTAAGAGAGCTTCTGGAGAAAGTAGGTGGCATTCCTCCCGACTACTCAGACTTAAACGCATTCATGACATACAAGCCGTGGAGAAGCATGGATAGGACAGAGCATTATAGGAATGCTATCAAGGCGGAGAAGTTCAAAGAAATAACAAGTGAAGATGACGGCACCCGAGGCATCAAGGATGCCGAGGGCAATCTCACAGTAGGAAACCATTTTGGACTGATATATACATGGTCACAGATGGCAGATAAAAGGTATCTCCGCCCATATAAGGCTCTGATGATGACAATGCATGTATCCAGCGTGTTAGCTCACGGCTTGGTAGTGGAGGAAACCGAAGAAGATTTCTACACAATCAAAGGCGAGATGCCAGAGGAAAAATTAGAGTATGTATTTGATGAAGAGGAACTCGAAGATATAAGGGAATTCATAAAGGAGTGGCCAAATGAATCTTAGACAGCAGGCAAAAATACTTGGAATAGCACCGTCCTACCTAAGTATGTTGTTGAATGGTAAGCGACCTTGGAACCCAGCGATTAAAGAACGCTATGACGACCTTGTGAAGAGTGTTGTCACCACTTCTTCACAACAAATCGCCCCCATATCGGATGGCGAAAAAGCAATTGTCTAGCTTTGGCGGGAGCGCGAGGGAGTCGAACCCACCACACCAGTCGAAGGACTGCTGCCAACGGATTTGAAGTCCGCGGAAACCACCGGGCCTCATCCGCTCCCATGTTTGTTCAGTTTAAATTATTAAAAGTATTTAGCCTGCTAAGATTTCATCGATTTTCTTCTGAATTATCGATTTAGGCACTGCGCCGATCACCTGATCAACAGGTTTTCCGTCATTGAATATAATCAGTGCCGGGATTCCTCGTATACCTAACGAGGTAGATATCTTTGCGTTAGCATCGACATCCAATTTACCTACTTTGAGACGCCCGTCGTATTCCTCTGCTATCTGAGCCACAGAAGGTGCAATCATCTTGCATGGTTGGCACCAATCTGCCCAAAAATCGACTAAAACGGGGATATCAGACTTCAACACTTCTTCCTGGAAGTTATCATCAGTTATTTCTATCGGTTCAGACAAAATATCCTCCTACATTACTGACTATTGCAGTTGAACTTTAGTGATTCAATGCTTGATTTTTCAATGTGTAAGTCTAGTTGAGTCTAATTCCTGTTTTTCCAGTAGTCCACAAAATCGACAGGAATATATTCAACTTCATCCCAAAAAAGAGTCCCTATGATCAATCCTTTGGGAATATCAAATACCAGATATCCTCCAACTTGAAAGTCTCTCGGAAGATCGGTTTTATCCCAAAATATGGGTGCTATCTCTTTAACCCTAATTCCTTCCGATAGTGTCCCATTTATTTTTTTGGATTTTTCAAATGGATTAATAGCTTCATATCTTTTTCCTCTCCTATCCCCAAGCTTAACCGCTTCCGCGTCAACTAAAAGTGGGATTACAGTGCTAGTCCTGTTTACGATAGTGGTTTTAACGACTACTATCTGTCGATTGGAAGCGCTGGGAATTATTACCCTGGTTTCCCCTTCATCTACAAAAAAAGCTTTGTCAACAACTATAGGGTTTTCGGCATGCACTTCCAAATTTCTACCTGCGACTCCTCTATCTTTATCATCGTTTGCTCCACAGGCCGACACGAATAACAAAGCAATTAGACAAACAGCCAAAAGTCCTGATTCTATTCTTGGTTTTAAAAACGGTCCTAAGCGCAATTTTTTTGATCCAATGGTAATTTCGTAAGGTGCAATGTCTTTCAGGTTCAATATGATCCGGCTAAGGAAGGCATTGATCGGAGCTTGCTGATTAGATTTGGAAGCACATTAATCAGGTAATCTATATCCTCATCATTATTATCTCTTCCTAGAGTAATTCTAAGAGTGCTCTGGGCTTCTTCAGCTGATCTACCTAACGCCAACAGGACATGAGATGGCTCCAATGAAGCTGATGAGCAGGCACTACCGCTGGACGCACATATCCCTGCAAAATCCAGCCCTAATAGAATCGGCTCACCCTCAACACCCATGAATGACAAACTCACGTTGTTTGGAAGTCTTTCACTAGGATGTCCATTGAGTTTAACGTTATCAATTTGTTTTATCAGGCTGCGAATAACTTTATCTCTAAGTTTCGTCAACCTTGCTAGTTCCATATCCTTCTCTGAATTGGAGAGGCTTAATGCTGTAGCCATGCCAACAATGCCAGGTACGTTCTCAGTACCAGACCTTCTTTGTCGCTCCTGTCCCCCACCCATCAACAAAGGCTCGAAAGGGGTACCTCTCCTAATGTAAAGTGCCCCTACTCCACGGGGCCCGTGAAACTTATGGGCGGAAATACTTAACATATCCACTCGAAGGTCATACATATTGATGTCTATATGACCAACCGCCTGAACCGCATCAGTATGTACCAAAATGGTTCTTCCCATCGACTCTCCCACTTTCTTTACCGCGGTCGCGATTTGCGACACAGGTTGAATAGTCCCTATTTCGTTGTTTGCAGTCATGACGCTAACTAATACAGTTTTATCAGTAATAGCGCTGGTTACGTCGGACTGACTCACTCTGCCATGCTGATCTACTGGCAAATAAGTGACGTCGAAACCAAACTGTTCCATTTGATAACAAGTATGCAACACCGCGTGATGCTCAATAGACGTTGTAATTATGTGGTTACCCAAATGGCGCATTGCCATAACGCCGCCTTTAATGGCAGCATTATCCGACTCTGTCCCACCACTGCTAAACACAATTTCGCTGGATCTCGCTCCAATTATTTCCGCTATAACTCTTCTGGAGTCATCAACAGCATTCCTTGCCTCCTGAGCAAGCATATAAATACTCGAAGGATTACCATAGCTGCCTTTGAGGAAAGGCAGCATTGACTCTAGAACCTCGGGACGCATAGGCGTTGTAGCACCATGGTCCATATATATAAGACGCTGTGATTTATCTAGCATAAAAATTATTCTGTCCGACCTTAAGAGTACTGAGATTGTGTTGAAACACCTTCGAGGCCGAGTGTCAATCTTAGCATGAGCTTAAATTATGAGCAGTAAGTTTTTTGTTTTAGGACAGCAGATTTTGATCATAAATCTTGTTCGCTTTTCCCCAGAATCTCAGCGCTATTATTCGGCCAACTCATCCCTTTCGTTAATCATTCCATTTAGTGCCTCAGGCACCGATAAATACTCAAGACCTCTTTCCAATATTCGGAAAACAATTTTGTCTAAAGCAAACATTTCAACAACTTCGGATTTCGCTTTTTCCGGATCGAAGTACTTGCAGGAAAAAATGTCAACATTAACGTAGCCTCTGTCTGGAAATGTATGCACACTGATATGACTCTCGGCTATGAGAATAAACCCCGACAATCCCCAGTCGTTTGCTACTTTTCCCCTAAAAGTGAGAACCTGGGGTGAAGAAATTGGTGTCATTGAAATTGCATGCGGGTATTCCTGAAGAAAGGTTAGTATTCTACCTTCGTCCGAGATGTATCCCGGGTCAGCTCCATAACCATCTATAACAAGATGCAAAGTCAGTCTCCCTTCTCTATTGATGACACGATTAGGATGGCAGGCTACAATTATTCACTCTCCCTATCTTAGAGAAGCAAATATCCTTGAACAACGAGACCAGTTGATTTACTATCAGTCAGTTGTAAGAAAAGTGACTAGGGTATTACGATTTTACGTTGATATTATCAGTTTGTAGCCAGGTACTATTGGTTCAGTAAAAGATTGATTGAAGTTTCAGATCTAACCAAAAACTTCGGCGACTTCCCCGCCGTTTCATCTTTGACCTTCTCTGTAGAGCAAGGGGAAATCCTTGGGTTTCTAGGGCCCAATGGTGCGGGAAAGACGACTGCCATGAAGATAATCACTGGCTTTATGCCGCCAACAAGCGGAACCGTAGAAGTCGCAGGTTTTGACATTGTCGAACATTCGTTAGATGCCCGAAAACATATAGGCTATTTACCTGAGACAGTGCCACTATATACAGACATGACCGTCTCTGACTATCTCTCTTTTATGGGCACTATAAGGGGAATGTCATCCACTGAAATTAAAAGCAGAAAATCTGAAGTTATAGACCTTTGCAGGCTAGACGAATATCAAACAACCATTATTGGCAAGTTGTCCAAGGGTTATCGCCAAAGGGTAGGTATTGCGCAAGCGATTCTTCATGAACCTGATGTACTTATATTAGATGAACCAACTATAGGGATTGATCCTATCCAGGTCGTCGAAACCAGACAATTGATAAAGGATCTAGGGAAAGACCACACCTTAATCCTCAGCTCACACATTCTTCCGGAAGTCAGCATGATATGCGACCGCGTAATAATCATTCATGAAGGTCAGATAGTTGCGATTGACGATCCTGTCAACTTAGGCACCAACCTTTCCGGAATTGAGAGGGTTGAACTAGAGGTAAAGGGACCAAATAGAGAAATAATCAATGTATTGGAATCTGTCCGAGGTGTGGAGGAGATCGAAAGAATCCCTGTGTCAGGTGGTGCTTATCACCGTTACCACATTACAGTCTCTCTTGGTCAAGACATACGCACGGATCTTGCGAGTAAAGTGATCGAGAATGGATGGGGTCTGTTGAAACTGCAGTCTTTAGGAATGACTCTGGAGGAAATATTCCTTCGACTTACCATCGAGGAAGAGCATGTGAGACCACTTGAGCAGCTAGAGGTTTCGGAGTGAAAAACCTTTGGGCTATTACGAGTAAGGAAACTCGAGCATATTTTTCCATGCCGTCCGCCTACATCGTGGGTGCAATGTTTCTTATACTTACGGGGGTTTTTTTCGTTTCTGACGTTATCAAGCCGTTTGCCGAGGCTGGAGTTAGGGGCCTTATTGACTGGGCCAGCTTTTTCACTATCTTTTTGGCCCCCCTTATAACCATGCGCCTGCTTGCAGAGGAGCAGAAGATGGGAACGTTGGAGCTTCTCTTAACTTCACCTGTCAGAGAGTGGGAAGTTGTACTCGGCAAATATATCGCAAGTTTTAGTTTGCTATTGGCAATTCAACTGGTAACTGTCTACTACGTCCTAATGATCTACATGTTCGGGGACCCCGACACAGGCCCAGTGCTCAGCGCCTACTTCGGATTGGTACTGCATGGTGCCGCAGCTCTTTCTATCGGTCTTTTAGGATCATCACTCTCAGGAAATCAGATCGTAGCGGCAGTCGTCGGTACCGGTGTTTTGCTGTTCTTTTCTTTTATAAACAGGGTGGCCTCATTACTTGAAGGCACTCCAGCAGAATTTATTAACGCGCTTTCAATGAACGCCCGACTTTCAGATTTCACCAGGGGCGTTATTGACACGAGTCACGTCATTTACTTTCTAAGCATTATAGCTATCTTCCTATTCCTAACGATACGATCCTTAGAAACCCGAAGGTGGCGTTAAATGTCACTGCCCCCCGAACAGCAGGATGAGTCCTATAAAAGCATACTGATCTCTTCTGTAAAGTCGCCGGGCTTCTGGAGCCTGGTACTTGGGGCTACAGGAATTGCCGCAATAGTGATCGGAGGAGGTATTAACCTTGCCTTCAGTGCCTTGTCTGACCTATCACTATGGGTACTATTAGCCGGATCGTTACTAGTATTCTTAGCTCTAATTTTATCGCCGAGATCCATAGCGATATTTCTTGTCGGTAGGAAAGGACGATACGGAACCAATGTAGCTATCATGACAATTGCCTTTTTTATAATTTTGTTAATTGTGAATTTCTTGATGTACAGAAGTCCTAATCGTATTGACGTAACAGCTACTCGAGTGTTTTCCCTATCTGAACAAACTTTGCAAATACTTGACGGACTAGATAATGAAGTTGTCGCGAATGCCTTCTTCGTCGAGTACCAAGGTTCAAGTTCGGCAAGGCAGCAAAGGCAGCAAGCAGAAGATCTATTAAACGAGTTTTCGAGAAGATCGGCTTTATTCAGTTACAGATTTATAGATCCTGAACTTAACAGAGCTCAGGCACTAAAATACGACGTGAAGGTTTACCCTGCCGTTGTGTTCGAAGATAAAAACTCTGGTAGGCAACAAGGGGTGTCGACATTTACAGAGCAAGAATTTGTAACTGGTGTCCTCGTATCTACGGACGTACAGCAAAAAGAGGTACGTTTCCTAACAGGACATGGTGAAGCGGAATTCACCAAGGACCCGATGCTCCAATCAGTTGAAGATGACGGACTGGACTATGCTATAGAAGGTATGCAGAGAGATAACTACAGGGTACTACCTCTCAATTTGAAACAAGCAAGCAAAGTGCCCGAAGATACAGCTGTACTGGTAATAGCGGGACCTACTAACAACCTAGATAAGGACGAATTTGAAGCAATCGCGGAATTCATTGCTGGCGGTGGCAATATTATCGCCATGTTTGATCCTGGATTACCTGATGGGTTCAACGCTCTAATTGCCCCATACGGGGTCGTCATAGGTGACAAAATGGTTGCAGATGCTGTGAGCAATGTAGCGGGTGAAATGCTTACACCCATGCTACAAAGAGCCAATGGGCAATATGCGACCAGTAATCAAACAGGTATCGGAATCGCTGACAAGATTGGAGTCACTTTTTTTCCTGAAGCAGGCTCGATAGATTCGATCATAAATCCTGCCGACATGCCGCCACATATCAAATTTAACGCCATCGGCTTTACAACACCAGCCAGTTGGTTAGAAACAGACCCTGAAAATCCCGGTTTTTCAGAAGAAGAATTCCCCGGGCCATTCGTTATATCCGGCTTACTTGAGGCAAGTGGGCAAATACATGAACCAACTTCATTAGTAGCTGATAGAGTGCCAGCCAAAGTAGTTATATTCTCAGACTCTGATTTCGCAACAAACAAGTATTTTCATAGCAGTGATAACTCCGACCTATTCTTGAATTCTGTCAACTGGTTGGCAGATGATTACGAGTTAATTTCTATAAGGCCGAAATTAGTTCCTTACAGGGAACTCGTAGTTAATGCTAGAGAGAGGGATTTCATCAAATGGTCTAGCTGGGTTTTCCCTCCTTCCCTTATGCTCATTTTGGGTGTCATTGTTTGGTGGCGTCGTCGCTAGGAGCATATTTAATTGAGCTTCAAGGTAACTATCGCCCTTATAGTTGTAGCTGTGATCTCAGGAGTAGTTTTCTACTTCAACCCCTTCGTACAGGATGAAGAAAAGAAACTTCCCAAACCTTGGTTTTATCAGGTACATGTCGATGATATGACATCAATTGGCATCACCTTTCAAGGTGACAGCATTTTGTTTGTGAAAACGTCCGCGGGCACCTGGGCGTTTGAAGGGCCAGGGGACATTCCTCCAGATCACAAAAGATGGGGGGGTATCGACTACATACTGGGAGGACCTCAGACTAAAAGAGATCTAACAGAAACACAAAAAATAATTGAAAACCCTGCTCAATACGGCTTAGATTCTCCGCACACTATAGTTGATATTGGGCTTACATTGGACCGGAATCTACAATTCAGACTTGGTGACAAGACCACCGACGGATACCACCATTATGGCCAAATATCGGGATTCCCGCAGTTATTTCTAATCGCAGACACGTGGGGAGATGTTGTAGCCAGACTGGTAACTGAACCCCCTATGCCAATTTGGTATGTGAAAAGGGATCCTGAAACGATCGACGAAGTGGGTATATTCCCAGCTTCTGAGGATGTGGAAACGGATGAATCAGAACTTAGATTCAAACGAGAAAAAGACGGCTCCTGGACAGTAAAAGATTATCTGGTAAGCACGGAATCATTCCCCGTCGATCAGAATAGATGGGATGCGATTCTCCCGCTTCTTAGCAGACCGGAGGGAACTACCGTTGCGGTGCCACGTGTAAATGACAGGGATTATTCTTCCTGGGGAATTGGAGAGTCTTCAGCAATCATTGAAATCAGATTCAAAGGTAAGACCGAAACAGGTACCCTTTTCACAAATGGAGTTCTACTTTTGATAGGAAATAAAACTCCAGATGGCAATTCATACTACGGCATGTCAGATCAGGAAGGCATCTCACAACCAGTACTCCTTCTCCCGGCAAACTGGGTAGAGACTTTACTCGCACTCTACGATGATATCCCCTATGCCGAGAGTAATTGACCATCCCTAAGATAAGCTAAATCTAGGTCACTCCCTGCCATAAGATGTGGAAAATGGAGACCCCGTGGATGCTGTAATTATCACCATTGGAACTGAGATTCTAATGGGCGAATTGATCGACACTAACTCGGCCTATTTAGGAGACCAATTACCAAGAATTGGTATTAGGCTAAAAAAACTAGTGAGCGTAGGAGACAACCTTCGAGAAATTCGAGAAACTCTGGAATCAGAACTTGTAGCCGCCGATATTGTGTTAACAACAGGCGGCATGGGCCCCACCTCCGATGACCTAACAAGAGAAGCAATTGCAGAGTTCTGCGGGGAAAAGCTATCGATTGATGTCGATCAGTTGTCTATTCTAAAGAGAACCTTCAAGGCTCGAAGCCAATTTATGCCGGACACAAACCTAAAACAGGCATCTTTAATACCCTCAGCATCTGCGATACCTAACCCCAACGGCACGGCGCCTGGGTGGTTTGTAGAAAATCGAGGGAAAGTCATAGTCGCCTTGCCTGGTCCGCCAGTTGAACTTCAACACATGTGGCGTCACGACGTTTCTATCCGTCTCGAAGAGATGTCTTCTGATGCCGTATATATAAGCAGAAACATCAAAACTTTCGGAATATCTGAAGGCGAACTTGATCAAATATTTACACACTTATTTGGCAAAGAAAATCCTTTTCTAGGAATATATTCGAAGCAGGACGGTATTCATCTAAGAATAATTGCCAGAGCAAGCACCAGGGAAATTGCAAGAAATTTGATTGAACCTTTGGAAACCGAAATATGTAGCAGACTTGGCAGTTCAGTTTGGGGATTTGATGATGATACGCCCGCCCAATTACTAATAGATGAACTTCTAAAGCAAGGAAAATCAATAAGTGTAAAAGAAGGATTCACGAAAGGATTAATCTGCAGCAACCTGTCCGAAGCTACCGGATATAACCATGTGTCTATAAAAGGTGTAATTACTAGTCCTACAATGCTTACGGAAGAGGGCTTTCCTACGTCACAAAGCAAAAATGTGGTAACCCTAAATATATCGGACACTGCCCAGTCTAAGAAAAAAGACGAAATAACGATTGAAGCCAGTTGTGACAATAAAACAAATATAACCTCATTATCCCAACGAAATACCAGCTTGAGGATGAGACAACGAACAGCCAATCAAGCGATACTGGGTGCCCTCAGGCTTCTGAACGACTTACATTGACTAAGGTATAACGAATACTAAATCTGCCGACTTCGTTAGAACGCCATGTAATGTCACGAAAAAACGTTTTTCAAGTTAAATCAAAGGCATGAACTACAAAACAGCTTAATCCGAACAAGTATTTATTCAGCAAGCTATGGACCGGTTTGCAAAAGCAACTCTTTTAAAAAGGCCTCAATCCTAATATTTCCAAGTATAAAGATGATGGTCGGGGAGACAAGATTCGAACTTGCGACCCCCTGCACCCCATGCAGGTGCGCTACCAAGCTGCGCCACTCCCCGACTTAAAGACTAAGAATAGCATAGCGAAAAGAAAGCTCACAACAAGATATTGTTTATGTGCTCCACAGGTAGAATATTTCTATGAACAGTACAGTGTAATCTGAATGAAAGTGATCAATTAATGGTATAGTCAACCCGTTTACTTTATTCATTATTTTAAGTAAGAGTGGAGTGCAATCGTGACGACAGAAACTGGTATTACAGTATCCCCAAGGGAGTTAAGGAAATCGATTAGGGAAGGGGGACTCGTACGCCCGACGTCCGGCATGGCTCCGGGATTCGTTCAAACTAACCTCGCAATACTACCTGAAAAAGTGGCATTCGATTTCTTACTCTTTTGCCAACGCAATCCCAAACCATGCCCTCTTATAGAGGTACTGGAACCGGGTCAGGTCGAAGCTAGAGCCACTGCACCTAAAAGTGACATCAGAACAGACGTTTCGATGTACAGAGTATACGAGTCAGGTGAGCTAGTTGATGAGCTACCGGATCTGTCAGAAATTTGGCGCGAAGATTATGTGTCTTTTTTACTTGGCTGCAGCTTTTCGTTTGAATCAGCTTTACTAAACAACGGGATTAAATTACCTCATTTTGAACAGGGTACAAATGTCTCTATGTACGTAACTAATATCCCAACTATACCTGCCGGAGAATTCTCCGGCCCTATGGTTGTCTCCATGAGAGCAATCCCTCAAGAGAAAGTAGTTCGCGCGGTTCAGGTTACATCTAGATTCCCTAGCGTGCATGGATCACCTGTTCACGTAGGCGACCCGGAAGCCATAGGAATAAAGGATGTTAGCAAACCAGACTTCGGAGATCCTACAAAATTCAATCCTGGTGATGTACCCGTGTTTTGGGCTTGCGGAGTCACTCCTCAAAGCGTTGCAATGAGTTCCAAACCATCAATAATGGTGACTCATTCACCGGGGCATATGTTTATAACTGATATGAGGGATGAAGATTATTCAATTATTTAGCAGGGTGCGATGAATACTATCGAAGACATAATTCTCGATCATGATAAGAGAGGAATCTCAGAGCTGAGAAACCTTGTGCCACAGGATTTCTGCAAGAGATCATCGGATTTAATTTTGGAAAACCCAGGCAAAGTATTCATCACAACTGGGTTTTATATCCTGACAGCGGGCGCTGCAGAGACTGATGGTCCACCTGGTGCGATTGCAATTGGTAATGCTCTCGAGAAACTTGGATATGAAATTGTCTATATAACAGACGAATACGCCTTCGACATGATGAGAGAGTGTAAATCCGAGAAATCCAGAGTCATAGATTTCCCAATAATGGATAAACCCGAAAGTGAGGAATATGCCATAGAACTCCTATCCAAAGAGAATCCCTCAATTCTTTTGTCTATAGAAAGGTGCTCTGCAGCACAAGACGATAAGTACCGCAACATGAGGGATTTGGATATTACAGTCAATACAGCAAGGATAGATTTGCTCTTCAACATACATAAAACCACTATCGGGATAGGGGATGGAGGAAACGAAATTGGTATGGGAAACGTCCTGGACGGTGTAGATAAGTCAGACAAGCTAGTTTCATACCCAGCTGTTTCTACAGTTAACGAGTTGATTATAAGTAGCGTATCTAACTGGGGTGGATACGGCCTAATAAGCTCATTATCTATGAGTACCGGAAAAAACGTTCTGCCGACAATCGATGAAGATATGCAAATTATCCGCAGAATAGTGGATATGGGAGCTGTAGACGGATTCTCAGGTGAACAGACCTACAAAGTTGACGGATTTAATCTTAAGGAAAACGCCGATGCCTTACAAAGGCTTCATGACATTTTAGATTGACAGTAAACAATACTTTTCATGGAACATAAATGGGCGCCTAGAGGGCACCCGTTTATGGAACTAAGGTGTATAGACCTTATTAGACAGAGACTCCGTTACGGGGAGAAGGCGTATTTCCTTCCGGGCGCAAGGTATCGATCCCTCTTCTGACCTGGCTCAGTACCTCAGCAAGTTTTTCTTCTAAGCCTGCCAGCACTTCCCTAGAATATCGGTCAGCCCCCTCCCTTTGGGTAGCAGCTGAGGCTTCAGCGTCATTCAGAAGCGAATAAGCTTTTCGCCGTGCATCTTGAACTATACTCTGAGCTTCCGTAGTGGCATTTGCCGTTATCTCACCGCCGCGGGAACTAGCCTCTTTAATTATTTCAGAGTCTGACACTCGTTCCTCATGGGCAACCGAAGCGGCGCTGCTGAGTTCTTGAGCCGTATTCTCGGACTCTTCACGCACCCTATTCGCCTCGAGGTAAGCCTGGCTGATAATGCCATCTTTTTGCATGATAATGGCTTGCGCCTCTTCAATATCAGCTGGCATCCCAGACTTGATCGATTCGGATAGCCGAACAAGTTTGTCAGACTCCACCATGATCTTACCTCTAAAGCCAGGAACCCTTGTACCAGCGTTCCTTAGGGTTTCCAACTCGCTAAGAATCTCGTTTACATCCATTGAAACTGCCCTCCCATATCTCTCGTTTCTTAATAACTAAAGTCTCTCTTTTAGTGCTTTGGCGATGTGTGGTGGAACCAGGTTGTCGATATTAGCTCCCAACCTTGCTACTTCCTTGATCCTGCTCGAATATATGAACTGATGCTCCAGCGCACTCATCATGCATATAACATCTATATCCGGTGAGAGGTTCCTCCACATAAGTGCCATCTCGAATTCCTGCTCGAAGTCATATCCTGCCCGCAGCCCCCTAAGAATTACTTTAGCTCCCACTTCTCTAGCCACGTCTGGAGCAAGCCCAGTAAATGGAACTACTTCTACATTATCGATTCCCAATAATGCGTCACCAAAAAGTTTCACTCGCTCGTTTGTTTCAAACATTAAAGTTTTCGGAGGCGCCTCATAAACCCCCACAATCACCTCGTCAAATAGTTTCGACGCCCTGCTAGCAACATCTACGTGCCCGTTATGGGCTGGATCAAAACTGCCCGGATAAAATGCTTTAACCACCAACCACCTCATAAAATGAAACTTGTGAATCTCCATACGTTTTCAGATTGAAGCGTGAAATTTCCCCGTACCGATCCTCAAGAGCCACACCTTTCTTATGCTCTGCAACTACTATTCCCGAAGGAGATACAAACCCTTCCTTACCGGCGTTTGTCATGAGAATCTGCCAATAATCAATTTCAAAGGGTGGATCCAACATGACTAAGCCGTAACTATCTTCACATTCAGAAATAAACTTTACGCAATCTGCATGTGTCACTATGCACGAATTCCCAATACCCAATTTATCAATGTTTTCTTGGATTAATCTATAATTTTTACCGCTTTTTTCTACGAAGTGCGCGCTTTCGGCCCCTCGACTAATCGCCTCTAATCCAAGAGCTCCGCTGCAAGCAAACAAATCCAACGCCTTCTTCCCTCTCACGCCATCTAAGCCGATTACGGAAAACATAGCCAACTTTACCTTTTCAGTAGTAGGTCGAACACCGTGCCCAGAAGTTGGCGAAGCTATCCGTCTACCTCGAAGAAATCCTCCTGAGATTCGAATAGCCAAGTTCCGAAACACTCACCCATAAACGAAAGCTAAGTATTGCCTATTTAGCGATAGTAACAATAGGTCACTCTATGTAAAAGAAGAATTCGTCCAGCATTCTGGGCAATTTCGAAAATATTCCTTAATCGAAAACTTTCTACGTCTAATTTCTCCAGTCTTAGGAGTTAGGATCTGAGAGATAGGATATAACCTCTCTAAATGTCTGTTTTAGGCACTTCGTAAGTCTAAATGCATAGATAATTTTCATAGTTAATTCAAGGCG
>ERZ651768.2062-NODE-2062-length-14265-cov-5.503242_pt1 | contig 14265 bp, 12 predicted proteins | sample MGYA00514754_ERZ651768 | MGnify/ENA metagenome assembly ERZ651768 | reverse complement strand
CGTTCGTGTGTAATCAGTAAGATCGTGATGTTTCGTTCCTTATTGAGGCGTTGAAGAATGTCCATTACTTCAATGCTCGTGCGTGAATCCAGATTGCCGGTTGGTTCGTCAGCAAGCACTAGTGATGGATTGGTGATTAACGCTCGTGCAATCGCCACGCGTTGCTGTTGTCCACCGGATAGTTGATTTGGATGATGGTGCGCACGATCTGAAAGCCCGACGATTTCCAGTGCCTCCTTTGCTCGTTCGTCCCGTTCCGATGATTTCATACCATTCCGATTATAGAGTAACGGAAGTGCGACGTTATCCAGTGCTGAAGTCCGTGCTAGGAGATTGAAGCCTTGAAATACGAATCCAATTTTCTTGTTACGGATGTCAGCTAGGTCGTTACGCGACAATTTTGAGACATCTTGATTGTCAAGAAAATATTGACCTTTGGTTGGTCGATCTAAGCACCCTACAATGTGCATAAATGTTGATTTACCAGAACCAGAAGGACCTATGACTGAAACAAATTCACCAGCCTCGATGTTGATGGACACGCCTCGGAGCGCCCGGACCTTAATCTCGCCAAGATCATAGGTCTTGGTCAACGTATCTGTAGAGATAGCTGGCATGGTTAGTCGCCGTCTATCTGAAAAACCCACGGCGCTGTGGGATTAACGGCGAACTTGGCCCACCGGCTGGCCGTGGCAGTCCTTCATTGCCTGTGATGATATTGGTTACTAATTCACTTCCAGTCGGTATGTCTGGTCCGAGAAGTTGCGTGAAGGCTCCGTCCGTGATGCCGAGTTGCAGTCTCGTGCCTTTAAGTGTACCAGCAGCATAGAGCCAGACCTGCCCGGTGGATTCTACTGACGGCAGTGGGCCAAACAAGGCGTCAATAGTTTGGGCACCACGCTCTGTTGCCGGTAACGATGTTGTGGGTTCTTGAGTTGACTGGCGACGTGCATTTGGTCTTCCTGATTGAGCCCGACCTTGTCTTGTGTCTCGGCCTTCCCGAAATCTGGCGATGGCTGCTTCTCGTTCCTCTGCTGATAGATTCTGGAGCCGCTCCATCATTCGTTGTCGTTGCTCTGGATTTGGCTGCTCACCAGGACTACCGGATTCGCTGCTGCTTGCATTCGTCTCGTTTGACGACAATGAACCAGACTCGCTAGTGCTGTTCGCACTAGGCGTGGGAGATGATGGGACACGGCCACGTCGCAGTTGGTCAGGGATTGGCAACCCTAAACTTGTAAACATATCCGCGGTCGCTCTGAATCTGAGAGCCGCATTTGGGATACGGACTACATTGTTTCGTCGCGCAATTTCGAGTGTTACAGTGGCCGTCATACCTGGTTTTAGCTTGAGATCTGCATTGGGTACATCAATCACTGTCGTGTATGTCACGACGTTATTCAGGACGATCGGTTCCAGGCGTATCTGGGATACGACACCTTCAAACTCTTGGTTTGGGTAGGCATCAACTCGAAATGTGACAACTTGTCCGGGCCGTATGCGTCCAACATCCGATTCATCGATATTGGCGTCAACTTTCATTTTGGTCAGGTCGGCAGCCAGGAGAAATAAAATTGGGGCTTGCATGCTGGCTGCGACCGTTTGGCCGACGTCCACGGTTCTAGAAATCACAATACCGTCGATCGGGGCGGTGATAATTGTGTGGTCCAGGTTCACTTGCGCCTGATTCAATGAGGCTGCCGCCTGTGTTATTTGGGCTTGGGCTGATCGAAGCTGCGCTTCAGTTGTCAGTACGGCTAGCAGCGCTGCGTCAAGTTCAGTTTCAGGTATCAGTTTCTGTTGCGCCAAGTCTTCCGCTCTGGTGACTTGTTTTTTTGCATCCTCCACGCTGACTATCAATCGTTCCGCGTCCGCTTCCGCTCGTATAAGATTGGCACGGTTTTGCTCAATCTGTGTTTCAAACAAGGATGGATCGAGTTTTGCTATGATGTCGCCCTGCCGGACAATTGAGTTGAAATCTGCAGACAACGCTTGAATTTTTCCAGAGACCTGACTGCCGACTTGCACGGTTGTCACGGCTTGGAGAGTCCCGGTTGCGCCCACACTGTCGACAATGTCTCCCCGTGAGAGTGTGACTTTTCGAATGTCAGGTTCGATGTCTGGTTGTTGGAGATAGGAGTAAGCTCCAGCGCTCAGGATGGAACCTAGCACTAGAATTATTAACAGCGTTTTTTTCATGTATTACGCCTCCATCTGATAGGAGCCCGATAAAACTTATACAAAGGGGGCGGCCAACGTGGTGGCATTTAAGATGCTGCCCAAGTTCTTGGCCATGGTATGGATAGGAAGAGCATGGTGACCTAGTCCGCCTGACTTTTGTGGTTAGCGACGACGTTGAGAGTCGTTTGGCTCTCGAGTTCGCCTTTCATTTTGACGACGTTCACGTATCTTATCCAGCTTGTTGCGCTGATCGGGAGTAAAGACGCGGCGCATTTTAAACAGCATCATAGCCCTTGCCTTATTTGCCTCGGCACGTGCGGTTTCAAGGTGATCGACTTCGTGGAGCACTTCCTCCTCGGTCACATTAACCCGTTCAAGTAATTGGTCGAATTGTTCTTGATGCTTGCGGAGTAGCCTGTAGGCCGCTCGTAATTCAGGCATTGTTGTCTGGAAGATCGCGTCGATACTTGCTACCGCTTCATCACTGAGTTCTAATTCCAGTCGAATTTCCTCTGACTTCCACCACTCTCGTGTCCCGTTTCTGGATTGAGCCCCATCAAGCGAATTGGCACTCAAACAGAGCACTACACACAGGGGAATCAACCGCTGTAAAAAAACTTGCCTGTTTAGAACAGATGTTTCAAACAGCATATATATGGACCACGACACCCACAACTAAGCCGTTTACACGGCTTTTTAGCGTAATTAGGTTTTTACAGGTTCTGCTGTAAATCGCTCTAGCCGATCAACAACCTGACCCACGATATTGTTCGGAGTTGAGGCGCCAGCCGTCAAGCCCACAGAAAGCGGTCCTTGGCTTGGTAACCAGTCGCTGCCAGTCATCGGCTCCGATGATTCTAAAGATGCCGTGATGGGGCGGTGCCGAATAGTAGTTCGTGAAACCAGCTCGTCTGCATCGGCAATATGAAAAGTCGGCAGTTGTTTATCACAAATTCTAGCTAGATTTCGTGTATTACTACTGTTGTACCCACCTACAACAAGCATGAGGTCAAGCTGTCGATCGGTTAGAAGCTCGTTAACCGCGTCCTGTCTATCTTGAGTCGCACTACAAATGGTGTCGAATGCCCGGTAGTGAGCGGCCAGCATCTCTTTGCCATAACGATCGCTCATGGCTTCTCTCAGTAGTTCACCTATAGCAAGTGATTCGGTCATCAACATAGTCGTTTGGTTGGCGAGACCTATACGTTGGAGATCTTTTGTTGGATCGAAATTAGGTGAGGCCGCATGGTGAAAACGCGTCATGAACTCGTGATTATCTCCGCCGTGTCTTATATAGTCACACACAACACTCGCTTCTTTTCGATCTAACACAATTAAATAGCGACCTCCTGGATACCTTAATGCTTGTGAAGCTGTCGCCTGAGTTTCCTCATGATGCACTTTGCCATGAATCAATGCTGTAAAGGCATGTTGTGCATATTGAGTGACGTTTTTCCATACGTTAAGAACTGATCCACAAGTTGTATCCACGATGGTGCAGCCAAGACGATCATAAATGAGAAGGTCTTCGACTCGAACGCCGAATGCAGGCAAGATGATGACTGAGGCCGGACCTAATTCCTCATCTTTGGTTTCTGGATCACTAAGGAATCGGATTCCTGCACTACGTAGTTTGTGGTTCACATGTGGGTTGTGAATAATTTCTCCTGTTAAATACACAGTACGCTCAGGAAAACGTGCTCGCGTTTGGTAGGCGTAATCAACCGCTCGGTCTACTCCGTAGCAAAAACCGAATTCTCGTGCAAGATGAATCGTTAAGCGACCAGTGACACGACGAAATTCCGTCTTAATCATCTCGTCAACGAGTGCGCTATGGTAGTCTTCTGAAAGCGCACCAGACACTGCGTCCTTAAGATTTAATCCTTTGCGGAAAATGACGGCTGGCACTAGTCAGAATCTCACTTAGTGTTGAAGGCTCGACGATTTACTCTCGTAAGTTGTGGTAGCCGAGGCAGTCACGACTTATGAGTCACTGCGCGTTAATTGCAACCTCGTAGACACGTGGTGTCATGATATCGAGCGTATACAATTCCGTCGCACTTGATGCTTCGAGCGCAACCTCGATTTCACTGAACGTCATTATGTCAATTTGATCGTAGGAATTGTTGGTCTGGCTAGCTTGATCAGGCTCAACAATAAGAATGTTCTTAGTTATATTCTGCACGAAGGGGATAGAACGTAGATTTGATATTTGCGCAAGATCGAATAGTTGTCCGCCAATAACACCAAGGAATAATCCGCCGGCTACCATTGACGCTGCTAGCCATCGGTGGTTGTTAAATCGTGGTTCGGTTGGTTGAGTAAAGAATGTTGGAAATCTTAAAATGCTCGCGGGTAATTCTGAACCTACCATAATTCCGATGCGATGCATGATTCGTCGTCGTTGCCGACTTAGACGTTCTGATGAGATGCTGGCAAGGAGATCTGGCTCTTCCGCTAGTTTGATGGAGTGCACAAGAGTTGTCAGCCTAGCGTATTTCTTTGCACAATCTTCACAGTTTATCAAGTGATCAGTGGTCGATTGTGACACAGTGTTTCCGTTGCGGTTTTCGAGGTAAGCCTGTGTCAGTGTTGTGTCGCTTAGGTGTTGACGATTTTTAAACCACATTCTTTGCCTCCGCTATAATCTAGACAATTTCCTGTTAACTTACCAGTGTTCACGACTAATCCACTTTTGTAGTCGCCGAATCGCTCGGAATTGATGCACCCGGACTGTGGCTTCACTAACCCCCATGATTGCGCTGATTTCCTGAGTCGTCTCGCCTTCAAAGACACTGAGCATTAATACCGCCTGTTGCCGCTCTGGCAATCGTTGAATGATTGTGTTTAGCCGAGTTCGTTGTTCTTTGGAGAGCAACTCTTCTTCGGGATTCTGGTTTCGTGTTACTTGTCTTGCAACGCCAGTTCGTTCATTACCGTTCGAATCGATTAATGGCAGCATCCATCGGTTACGCCGTGACTTTGCTTTTAGTTGATCGAGACAAGTATTGATTGCAATGCGTATCAACCAAGCTATAAAAGGGACTTTCTCCTGGTGAGAGGGTAAATGAAGAAACGCTTTCACGAAGGTGTCTTGTACAGCCTCATCGACATCCGCTTCGTTCTTGAGATAGCGAAACGCGATGCGTGAGATTTGGTGCTGATGACGCGCCACTAATTCTTCGTATTGTTCTCTTGCGCGCTCTTTCGCACCTCTGACCAGTAGTGACTTAACCTCGGCGACTGCAGAAACGTCGAGATCTGTCCCTACACCGGATGACGAAACCGATGTCCCACCACTCATAATTGGTATACGCTCCGCTTCAGAATTTGTTTACCGCGGTCGACGCTAGCTTTAGTAAGTATATCGTATTGGCTCGTTTCGAGGTTGAGGGAGGTACCGTAATGAAGTGCCATCGAACAGAGTCATAAAGTGTTGGTTAAGGTGTTGCAAAGTGACATTAGAGTAGTAGTGCTGGATTATTTCTCTAAACGATTGTCCAGCCTGAATACGAGCAAAGGCACCTCTTTGGCACAATCCAACACCATGCCCGAAGCCTGTGCCTGAGAAAACAAACAGATCCGAGTCATAGCGTACGTCGAAACGTGTGCTTCTAATGGTTCGGGGGCCGAAATGGCGAGTTAAGACAGCACGCAGTTCTTCGCCTCGGACCATTGGTGCACGATCGCCGTCTAGTACGATACGGACAGCCCGACCTGAAATATCACGCTCCACAATTTCAATGCGATTAAGTCGTTCTCCCACGTAGGTACGCCTGTCTTGATTAAGGGCGGCCAAAAGTTTTTCAGGTGAAATAGAAAAAGTCCAACTTGTATGAGTGCCAACTATATCTAAAGAATCTTCGACAGCATGGAGGTAAGGAGGTGTTGGCCCACCCCAGACTAATCCAGCTGAACTGGTGTGCCCTCCGCAGTCTGAGTGAAAGAGGGCTTGAATTGGCCGGTTGTTATGAACGATGATCAAACCCTCTGTCTCCAACGAGGCTACTTTTGCAACCCGTAGCAAGTCATCTGAAAAGACTGAGAGTGGCTTATAGAGTTGACAGTGAGTATTTGAACAAAGGTCAAATCCTTCGTCATAGTGTCGCCCTCTATTTACAACTGCATATGTACGAGCTAGTACAGCTTGTAATCGCGCAACGTAAGTCCTGGATGAAGGAGCTATCAGTCCGAGAGCAACTTCAGACAGTACAGAACCGATTACATATTCCTCAAGTGGAATATCTAGGATTTCTTGATTCCCAGCATTTTCATACTCAACCTTAAGTGTGAGAGAAGGTCGCACTTCTTCAGGGGTTGCTATTGGCTGTTTGGTCGTTGATGGCGACGAGGCACACTTGGTCAACATCATGGAAAGCAACAGCAATGCGATCAATTTCCAGACAGGGAAGGTATTTCGATAAGGATCTAGCCGAAGCGACTTGCTAGTCATAGTTAGACAGTCTCTGTTGGGTTATCGGACCAGTAACCTATTAGGGTTAGATTTAAACTTTGGCGCATTATATTGACTTGTTTGAGTTCACCCAGCTACGATCAGAATATCGGATTATATGCACCAAGGAATGGAGTGCGTGCATTGATTTTCTAGAGATAGTCTAAGGGAGAGAAGTGGTCACCGATACCCAACCAAAACAACTACTCGTATCCTACGGTATTCTCGATCCAGGACAAGTGTTTTGGAATCTTGGAACAGCAGAACTCGTTGAACATCTGATTCGTCGGAACGAAGGCATCCTGTCAGCGAATGGTCCCGTAGTCTTTCGGACGGTGCCACACACAGGTCGCTCAGCCAACGACAAATTCATCGTAAATGAATCATCGAGCGGTGAACATGTCTCTTGGGGCGAAATCAATCGTCCCATGGATGAAGAAAAATTTGAAACACTTCATGCTGACATTTCCTCGTATCTTAGGGGGCGAGAGCTATTCGTTCGTGACTGTATAGCAGGTGCAGATCCAGACCAGTGTGTTTCAATTCGAATAATAACGGAGACAGCATGGCATAACCTGTTTGCGAAGCATCTATTCATCTCAAAACGGGGCGATAGTGAAGTTGTAACCACAGAACCGGCTTTCACAGTCATTCATGCTCCGAGCTTTAGAGCAAACCCGGCTCATCATGGCACGAATTCAGAAACTGTAATTGCGGTAAATTTTAAGAAAGGTCTAATTTTGATCGGCGGTACTCATTATGCCGGTGAAATTAAGAAATCAATTTTTACCGTTATGAATTACTTGTTGCCATTGAACAATGTCTTGTCGATGCACTGTTCGTCAAATCTTGGTGTTGATGGCGATACGGCTTTATTCTTTGGATTATCGGGTACTGGCAAGACGTCCTTATCAAGTGACGTTGAACGTCGCTTAATCGGTGATGATGAACATGGATGGTCTGGCCGAGGCATCTTTAATATTGAGGGTGGATGTTACGCTAAGTTAATAAGGTTGTCTAAGATTGCTGAGCCACAAATTTATGCTACGACGACGAAGTTTGGCACGGTGATTGAAAATGTTCCGATTGATCGGAGGACAAGACTGTTAGATCTCGATGACGATTCACTGACGGAAAACACTAGAGCAGCGTATCCTCTCTCGTTCATCGACGGTTGTCTTTCTTCGGGTCAGGCTGGCCACCCACGCAATATTTTCATGCTTACCGCGGATGCTTTCGGAGTCTTACCCCCAGTATCGAGGCTGACACCTCACGCCGCAATGTATCATTTCTTGTCAGGGTATACGGCTAAAGTGGCTGGCACTGAGCAGGGTGTGACCGAACCAGTAACGACGTTTAGCACCTGTTTTGGAGAGCCGTTCATGGTTTGGGACCCTTCAGTTTACGCAAAATTACTCGGCGAGCGGGTCGCCAAGCATGATGTGCGTGTATGGTTGATCAATACAGGTTGGACTGGTGGGCCATACGGAACGGGACAACGGATTTCTATTACGTATACTAGGGCTATGGTACGGGCCGTGTTGTCTGGAGCACTGGACCAAGTGACATATCGAACAGATCCAGTTTTTGGAGTAGCCGTGCCGACAACCTGTCCAGAAGTTCCAGTCGATGTGTTAATGCCGAGATCGACATGGAGTAGTGAGCTTGATTACGATATTCAAGCGAAGAGGCTGACAGGCATGTTTATGGAAAATTTTAAGAAGTTTGAGTCATCAACTGAGAAAGTGGTAGTCGAGGCTGGACCACACGGTTGAGGCGCTGACTGTTTCGGTTGGTCATTTGTGGTGGTATGTTTCCAATGGAATTCGAACCGGTCATCGGTCTTGAAATTCACTCGCAACTATTAACCCATACAAAAATTTTCTGTGGATGTAGCACGAAGTTTGGTGCTGCGGCTAACACTCAAGGTTGTCCGGTTTGCCTTGGTCTACCAGGTGCTTTACCAGTCTTAAATCGAACTGCTGTTGAATATGCAATTAAGGCCGCCTTGGCACTTGAATGCGACATCCTCAAAACATCAGTATTTGCTAGAAAGAACTACTTCTATCCAGATCTTCCGAAGGGTTATCAGATTTCGCAGTATGCGTTGCCTCTTGCAGCGAACGGTAATTTGATAGACCCACAAAATAACCAGCGAATTGGTATTACTAGAATTCACCTTGAAGAAGATGCCGGAAAGTCTTTACATTCTGGGTTTTCTGATTCTGGCCGAAAAAGTTATATCGACCTGAATCGAAGTGGTGTACCCCTCATTGAAATTGTGACAGAGCCTGATTTGCGTTCCGCTCGGCAGGCGTATGAATTTTTTAGCGCGTTGCGTGAAATTCTCGTTGCGATCGGAGTGAACGACGGAAATATGGAAGAGGGCAGTATACGTTGTGACGCGAACGTGTCAGTACGGCCAGTTGGGCAAGCTGCTCTTGGAGTGAAAACAGAGGTTAAAAATCTTAACTCTTTTCGGTTTGTCGAACGAGCAATTGAATTTGAGATCGATCGACAGATTACTGAACTTAAGGAAGGTCGACCGGTGATTCAGGAAACCCGATTATGGGATACTGATCGGGGTCAGACGTTTTTGATGCGCAGCAAGGAAGAAGCGCACGACTATCGCTATTTTCCTGAGCCGGACCTCATGCCGCTTAAGCCCGACGAGGCTTGGCTGGCGGAGGTGCGTTCACACATCGTCGAGCTGCCGCTTGCCCGCAAGCAGCGCTTCGTGACCGACTACGGCATCCCGGCGCAGGACGCCGATGTGTTCGTCGGCAACGTGCCGTTGGGCGGCTTTTTCGAGCAGGCTGTCGAGGAGGCGAAAAACGCCAAGGCCATTGCCAACTGGGTGATCAACAATCTGCAGGCGCGTCTCGTCGAGACCGGCAAAACGGTTGACGACCTGAAGTTTGAGCCGTCGGCGATCCGTGAACTGGTCGGGATCATTGATGCCGGCACCATCAGCAGCAAGGGCGGGCAGGAGGTTTTCGCGGAGCTGTTCGAGAACGGTGGCTCGCCGGCGGCGATCGTTGAGGCCAGGGCCTTGGCGCAGGTCAGCGACGGCGGCGAACTCGACAAGTGGTGTCAGGATGCGATCGACGCCAACCCCGGCCCGGCGGACGACTTCCGCAACGGCAAGGAAAACGCGATCAACTTCCTCAAGGGCCAGGTGATGAAGGCCAGCAGGGGCAAGGCCAACCCGCAAGTGGTCGGCGAAACCTTGGCCAAGCTGCTGAACAGCTAGCCGCTTGTGGTCAAGCGTAACCTTGCCGTCCGGACGGATGTACGGTAACTCGGTTCCAAGTTTTTGACATGAGGACACAAGGGCAAACAAAGATGACGTGCCGGGCCATCGCTGCGTTGGCGATGTTGTGCGCTGCTTGGCCAAGCGCAACGGCCGGGGAAACCGCGCTCGACCGCTACGTGGCCAAGCCGGATGCGGCTTACGAATATAAATTGATTTCGCAATATGAAGGGGATGGCTGCACCACATACATCCTTGGCATGACGTCGCAAAAATTCCTGACCGAGAAGGACGTCAACCGCACGCTGTGGAAGCATTGGATGATTGTTGCCAAGCCGCACAGACTCAAGCACGACACCGGCCTGATACTCATCGCAGGCGGCAGCAATGGGAAGGAACCACCCACCAAGGGTGACGACACCATGGCGCAGATCGCCGCCAAGACCGGGTCAGTCGTTACGGTACTCAAAATGGTGCCCAATGAGCCACTGCAATTCGTAGGCGAGGAACGTACACGTACCGAGGACTCACTCATCGCCTACACATGGGACAAGTATCTGCGAACTGGCGACGAGCGCTGGCCGGCACGCCTGCCGATGACCAAGGCGGTCGTGCGCGCGATGGACACGGTAACCGATTTTCTCTCCAAGCCGGAAGGCGGCGAAGTGGTCGTGGATAAATTCGTGGCTGCCGGCGGCTCCAAGCGCGGCTGGACAACCTGGAGCATTGCCGCTGTGGACAAGCGCATTGTCGCTATTGTGCCGATTGTCATCGACATGCTCAACGTCATCCCATCGTTTAAGCACCACTACCGCGCCTACGGTTTTTATGCCCCGGCGGTAGGGGACTATGTGGAGATGGGCATCATGGGTTGGCAGGACACACCCGAGTACAAGCGCCTGCTCGAGATTGTCGAGCCGTACGAATATCTCGAGCGCTACACGATGCCAAAATATTTGATCAACGCCTCAGGCGACCAGTTTTTCCTGCCGGACTCATGGAAGTTTTATTACAAGAATTTGCTTGGTCAGAAGCATCTTCGCTACGTCCCCAACGCCGGCCACTCGCTCGATGGCTCGGACGCCATTTACAGTCTAGCCGCCTACTACAATTCGATTCTGAACAAGATGAAACTGCCAGAGTACGATTGGGACGTGCAGGAGGATGGCTCAATCAGGGTGACGACCAAGGCCCACCCGAAGGAGGTGCTGCTTTGGCAATGCACCAACACGAAGACCCGCGACTTTCGCATCGAGACCACCGGCAAAACCTGGACAAGCAGCAAGCTGCGCCCGGTGAGCCGGGGAACGTACTTGGCCAAGGTGCCCGAGCCGGAAAGAGGCTGGACGGCGTTTATGATAGAGTTGACCTATGCCGAGCCGATTAAGCGCGGCACGTCAACCAGGAGAGGTGGACGGCTTGGTCAAGCGACCGGCCGAGTCGGGGCCCCGTTCAAGTTTACCACCGGCGTGAACGTTGTGCCGGACACGATGCCGTTTGAGTTTAAGCCAAGCCCCATTCCAAACCGTTAGAGCCCGGCTGGGTTTGGTTCCGCTCAACCCTCCACACGGACGAGTTTTATGATGCGTCCGTCCACGTTCCAGTCCTGGACGTACAGGTTGCCATCGGCGTCCCAGCCGGAGCCATGGGTGCCGCTGAAGAGGCCCTCGATCCAGTCCGCCTGTTTGATGCCATAGTTGCTGCCCTGTTTGCGATCCGGGTTGTGTCCGAGTACGGCCATGATGGTGTTGGTTTTGTCGAGGATGACCACGCGGCCGTGCAGGTCTGGCACCGAGACATAGTCCCCCTGGACAGAAACGGAAGTCGGCATGCCGAGGCCGCCGATGACTTCGTTGATGTATTCGCCCTCGAGGCTGTAGTGTAGTAGACGGCCGCGGGGTTGGTGGTTGCGGTCGCAAATCAGAAGGCGGTTCGGCTCGTAACGGGTGTCGAGCGTCATGCCGTGCGCGGTGTTGAACTGTCGCGGCCCATTGCCCTTGGCTCCGAAATGCTTCAGGTATTTGCCGGCCTTGTCGAAGATGAAAATGATGTTGCTGGCGTAACCGTCCGAAAGAAAAATGTTGCCGTTGTTTGACACGGCGATGGCGGTGGGGTTGAACGGTTTCGCGGCGAGACCGGACTCATCAGGGAAAGGAAGACGTAGAGCGACCTTGCCGTCGGCTGCGTTGAATTTGATTCCCTCCGCGTTGGCATTGCGCGCTCCGTAAAGATACTCCGTGCCGTTCTCATCGCGGATCTCGATGTCGTGCAGTTTGGTGTACGGCTCGCCGGGAAACTCGCGGGTCACTTTGCCGTCCGGCGAAAAGGCGATCACACCTTTGTCGGCGCTGGTGTAAATCGTGCCGTCCTTGCCGACGATCACGCCGCCATGTGTCGGGCCGATGGCGGATTTGCCGTCCGCGGTGAGTCCCCAGCCGGGCACAGTGTCAAAGGTCATCAGTCCGGTACCCATGCGGACACCAGCAGGCGCTTCCGGCTGGGCTTCGTGGTCGTGGCCATCACCCTCGGCGTGATGATGATCGCCTTCGGCATGACTGTGACCGTCATCGTGCGAGTGCTGATGGTCGGACTGGCCGCAGCCTGCCAAAAACAGGACAGCAATAAGGAAGGTAAAAAGAGGCTTCATAGCGCAGAGACTGTCGCTGCTCTGGAGTAGCAGAGCAAGCCGTTTAACGCTTATCGCAAAGGGCAATCCAATAGTGGGCAGTGTATGCTTGTATGAGCGACTCAATTATAACGAGCTGAACCTCACTTTTCCCGGGGCCATTTCTGGAATGGAAGGGTGGGCGACTGGTTGCTTTCCTCACGGAATTTTTTCCATTTGGAGCGCTGATCCAACTTTTCCTCCCAGGTGGCGCAACCCGGTGCACTCAGCAGGACACATAGGAGGGCGACACCAATAAGCATCCTGGCCGTGCGTGAAAAATTTAATCTGTGATATCTCATGGTCTTCAGGTGAAGAGTTTTGTGTAGGCCAGGTGCACACCGATCACTAGGAAGGCGAGGAACGAGAGCCAAAGCATGACGTCCCAAACCTTGCCGGCACGGAGTCTTGGATCGCTTTTTTTGTAGCGGAAATAGAGGACCGAAAACCCCAGCATTGGCAGGAGGATGGCCTGCATGGTGCCTGCCGTAAGGATCAGCCAAATAGGCGCGGGAAAGACAGCGTAAATCGTGACAGCAATCGCCGGCAGGGCCACGCCAAGGCCTTTCACAACTTTTTTCTTTTGGGCCTCATTCAGTTTGGCAAAGCCGAGCACGTTGACTGCGTCCGCGGCCAGGCGTGACTGCGCGGCAAGCGCCACAAAGAAGGTAGAGAACAGGACGGCAAATGCGCCGAACAAAAAGATGCCTTGAGCCGCGGCGCCGAACACCGGGGCATACATTGCCGAGAGAGTCTGGATGAGTTCGGATTTTTCCGGCAACAACCCGGAACGCCCGAGGATGGCTGCCCCGAGCAAATAAAAGGCGATGGTGCAAAAGGTGTACACGATCATGGCGCCCCAGGCATCCCATTGCATCACCCGCAGCCAGCCTTTGGCCCGGCCAAGCCAGGAGTCGGAGTCGTCCCTCGGGCCGATCCACTTTCCGTAGCCTTTTTCCTGGCACCAATACGGGTAGGCAATCAGTTCCGCGCCACCAACACCGATGATGCCGAACGTGGCCAGCGCGGTCGTGAGTGGTTTTAACTCCGCCGTTGGTTCGGGGATGCGGAAGCTCAATCCCCGGACGATGTCGCTAACCGACACCGCCCAAGCGTCGTGGGTTTGCAGAGCAAACAGGTTTACAATGGTCACCAGCGTGAAGGTCACCACCATGAAAATGCAGAATCGCTCGATGAAATTAAAGTTGCCCCAGACCAAAAGAACGATGGCGATCAGCGTGAGGATGCCGGCCCAGTATTTGTCGTCGTAGGCAACAGAGACCTGCTTGATTGTTTCAAACTTGGCCGTGAGATCGGCGATTTGCTCGTTGAGCTTGGTCAAGCGCTCGGCGTCGGTGTCTGCCTGGTTTTTCAACTCGGCCTGGGCGACCTCCAGCTGGACCTTGGTTTGGACGTACTCGTTGTATTTCCGGCCCTCCTCGGTCAGAGGCAGGCTGATGGACATCGCCTGGCCAACCCCACCAACAATGCCGCCTTGTTGGGCGACGATGGCGATGAACAGCAGGAACCAGTACCAGATGATCCAATTGCCGTTGAGGATGCGCGGGCCGGGAACCTCGTTGAGGGCGGCGAGTGAGGTTTTGCCGGAGGAGATGGTGTGGCGCCCCAACTCGATCTGGGTGAACACCTTGATGATGCAACCGAAGATGATCAGCCAGAGAAAATCGAAACCGGCCTCGGCCCCGGTGCGGG
>ERZ651768.2061-NODE-2061-length-14273-cov-37.237391_pt1 | contig 14273 bp, 15 predicted proteins | sample MGYA00514754_ERZ651768 | MGnify/ENA metagenome assembly ERZ651768 | reverse complement strand
GAATCGTGAAGAGGACCATTCGTCCTTCTTAACTTCAAAAGTTTTAAATTCTATTTCTTTGTTCATAAAGACTATTTAAAAGCCTAAGTTGTACTCTCCGCCCTTACGCAAAGCTTCCTGATATGCAGGTCTGGACTGATATTTCTCCAAAGCTGCAACAAGGTTAGGGAATGGTTTGAGAGAATCTGAAATCTGGGCTGCCTGTAAAACAAATGAAAGCATGGTGTCCAATCCAGAGAAGGTGTTCCTGAAGAAAAATTCATTCTCACCCAGTCGTATTGAGAGAAAACTGAGGTGATTATTGATTTCTGAAAATATCCTTTGAGATAAGGGGGCTGCGGCTTCTCCGAGGAAACTTGAATAGAGCAATAATAAAAACGGTAACATTGCTGAACCTTCTGCGTAGTGCATAAGTTCTAAGTATTGATAGTAGTCATCATCTTCAGTGTTTGGAGCAAACCCAGAGGGTGCGTAGTTATCAACTATGTAAGTGGTGATAGCGGCAGATTCAATAATAACTTGGCCTTTATCTTTTATAACCGGAGACTTCCCCAGAGGGTGAATTTCCATAAGACTATCCGGTGCAAGGTTACTTTGCGAGTCTCTTTGATAGCTGACTACCTCGTAAGGAGTTTTTAATTCCTCTAACAACCAAAGAATTCTTTGTGATCTAGAATTGTTAAGATGGTGAACTTCAATCATGATTTCCCCTTTTTTCTTGGTGCACGTGAAGATTTAAGAGTAACAGATTATAGGAGTTCTTTGTCATTCCTCAAGTGTATTATTCCTGTCCTTCAAACAATTCTTGCATCAATTTTAGCTGTTCAAGTTGTGAATTAATTGACTCCTGCATCTGCAATGAAACTTCGGGGTTGTCTGAAAGTTTTGACCATCTTTCAATTGCAAGATCGTTTTCTTGGTTACTTAATGCAATCAATCCTCCGAACCACAGAGCCTGTGGATTTTCTGGCTCAAGACTAATCGCTTGTGTAATAAGCAGCTCAGGGTCTTCGGAAAATTTTCCGCTTTGATTCATCATCCCAGATTCAATCAGGCCCATAATGACTTCAATATCTGTTTCCATAGTTAGCTGATAGGCTCGTTGATAGTAGGTGTATGCCATTTCATAATTCTCCATTGTCAGGTAAGCACCTCCGGCAAGTTTTAGTGCTTTTAAATCCAATGGATTTTTTGCAATGTGATCGTCTAGTTCAATTAATATCTGTTCAATATCTTGCTGCTCAAACCCCTCCTCCCAGCTGTAATTTGAAACGTTTGTGTAGTTTAGAAATAAGAACGCAGAAAAGAACGCAATTGCAAGTATGAGACCAACAATGGTGCTGGATTTTTTTTTGTACGCCTTTGCCAATGGTAAAAATACAGCTGTCAACACAACTGCAAAAATAAGTAGAATGCTTAAAAACTCAGCTTTCATTGATTTAATTCAAACTAATTTTTCTGTACCAACCAAAAATTAAGAACAAAAGAAGAAGTGGTGAGAACCACAAGAAGACTGTTTTCTTATTAAAAGAGGGTTCGTAAAGAACAAAATCACCGTAACGGTTCAGTAAAAAATTTTTGATGTCTTGTTCGGTTTTACCGTCTTTGATCTGATTGGCTATTTCAATTCGTAAATCTTTTGCCAATTCTGCATTTGATTCTGCTATGGATTGGTTTTGACAAACCAAACATCTAACTTCATGAACAATTGATTGATACAAGGCTTCTTGTTCAGGAGTCAGTCCGTCCATAGCTATCGAAGGTCCAATTCCGATAACAAAGACCGATAGAAAAGTTAATATTTTTCTTTTCATTGTTTTAATTCATTGATGATTGGCAAAAATTTTTGTGCCCATACATCAACGGTTAATGCACCAATATGCTTGTAATGAATAACGCCATCATCATCAATAAGAAAGGTCTCTGGTGCGCCGTAAACACCAAAATCAATTGCTGTTTTGCCTTCATAGTCTACGGCTATGTCTACATAAGGATTACCTCCATCTTCCAGCCAGCGCATTGCTAGATCGGCTTGGTCTTTCCAATTGATACCAATAATTGGTATTGCATTAGATCCTTGGCTAAGTTTTACCAACAACTGATGTTCTTCCAAACAACCAGCACACCATGTGGCCCAAATATTGATCAATGAGATTTTTCCAATAATATCTTTATCCGAAATCATGCCTTCTGCGTTTAAGCGAGGGAGAGAAAATGTAGGTATTGGTTTTCCAATCAATGGTGAAGGAATTTCAGTTTGATTCTGGAATAGGCTTTTTGCAAGAAAAGCAAAAAAAACAATAAAAATTAAAACTGGTAACTTTTTAATCATAAAATGACTCAAATTGCTCTTCTCTTTCTTCCTTCGACATACCAATTGTTGCATCCATAAATCTATTTCTATCATCTCTAGTTTTAAATACCCAAATACAGACAGTATCTTTACTATGATAGATTGCTTTTAGTTCATCATCTATTGCACAAATTGCTGGTGGTATCTTAGTTTTTATACAAATCATTTCTAATCTAGTTTCCAGGCTAAGAAAATTCCTATTGCTATCCTGCCTGTAACCTAAGGATAATTTGGTGGAGGCGTAAATCCTCCTATTTCTTGAGCTAATAGCCGAGCGAAATCTATGGTTATAAGGTCATTGTATTCGGCCCCAACTGCCTGCAAGCCAATTGGTAATCCTGCTTTGGATGGACCGGTTGGAAATACGGTACTGGGTAAGTGTGCAACGGTGATAATTCCTGCCCAAAAGACTTGTTGAAAATAATCCTGGTCTTCATTATTAACTGTGAGTGTCCTTTCAAGATAACCACCATGATCGTGTGGAAATGCATCGGTTGGCATTTGAGGACAGATCAAGATATCCCATTCTTTAAAGAAACTATCCCACTCGTTCCTAAGTCTAAATCGGTCATTACTGTATGTCAGCCACTCGCCATGTTCCTGGATTGTGAATCTGGCCATATCAATAGAAATGCTGTGTTCTTCAGCTCGATTTTTACTGATTTCTCGCATTTTCTCCTTTTCTTCCTCTGGGGTGGCTGCGCCCATCACTCCCCAAAGTAGGCTGCTATAAGTTTCAAAACATGCTTCAAAATCAATATTAGGGAGTGCTACATCTGAAACTATTGCGCCCAGCTTGGCTAAAGTGTCTGCTATCGATTGTACTCGGTCGGCCATTTCATTAGATACTGGTGCCATTATATGATTAGAAAGAATTGCAATCTTGAAGTCACTCAGTTTAGTATTACTGGGTTTATTGAGTGCTAGCTGCCATCCACGACGGTCTGTTCGACCAGGACCTGCTACTATATCCATTGATAAAGCTAGGTCCTCAGCGCTTCGACCCATTGGTCCAACGACAGCAATATCAGCTGGCATGTAAGTGCCAGGTAAATCATGTCCCTTGTCCGAGACAATCCCCCAGGTAGGTTTATGACCATAAATACCACAAAAATGGGCTGGATTTCTTATTGATCCGCCTATATCTGAACCTGCTTCCAGACCTGTGAGACCTGCTGCGAGAGCAGCTGCAGATCCTCCCGATGAACCACCTGGAGTCCGGGCTAAATCCCAAGGGTTATTTGTTGTTCCATATACCTCATTAAAACTTTGAAAGTCTGCCAAACTAAGTGGCACATTAGTTTTACCGAAAAAGACTGCACCTGCTTCTTTAAGGCTGGTTACGGAGTCCGCATCTGAATCAGCTATATTCTTACGAAACTCGGGGTAACCCCATGTCGTTGGTAGTCCTTCAATATTGTAGGCTTCTTTGATGGTCATTGGGACTCCATGCAAAGGACCGAGATCTTGGTTATTAGCTAGTGCAGCATCCGCTGCATCAGCAGCCTTTCTGCCTCTCTCAAAATCTCTTACGACAACCGCATTGATTTCACCATCGTAGCGCTCAATCCTGTCAATATATAAATCAATTAATTCGCGGCTACTCACTTCTTTAGCTTTGATTGCAGCTGCAAGTTCAGTAGCAGAAGAATATTCATTGACCATCTTAAATCTCCTTTTTTCTTTAAAGTCTCTCTTTGGTTAGCGGTTTACTAAGGTAAATTCTGAACAATCCGCCCAAAATCATAATAAAAGGTCCAAGCCAAATTAATCTTAACAGTGGCTTGTATTGCAAATGCAAACTCCATGATTGATTACCAACATCTTCCCCTAAGGCAACAAATAGATCTCTACCTAAATTGGATTCTATCCCGGCCTCGGTCAATGCTGGAGAATTTTGGTCGTAAGTCCTTTTCTCTGGGTAAATAACAGCAATTCTCTTATCTTTGGATGTAATTTCTACCTCGGCAACTTTGGCAGTGTAATTGGGTCCATTTTTATCATTAATACCCACCAGTTTAAATTCGTAGCTACCTACCTGGGTTGACTGACCAAACTGCAAACTTTTATCAAAAGTAATTCCATAAGTACTGGTAACAGTTATTCCTAAAACCGTTAGCCCCAAACCAATATGTGCCAATGACATTGGTAGCAGCTTTAAAGCATTTCGTCTATCTAATTTAAGATTTTTGAAAAAAGGAATAGCACCGGTTAAAATTGTCCACCCGGCAAGTGTAATTCCTACAAGTGTCAAAAATCCAGAGTAGTTATAGACAGTAAAAGTCACAATAATACTAAGGAGAATAGCGGATAAGAAAATCCATTTGGTTCTGCTAATTAAATCTTTCAATTCGGAATTTTGCCAAGTTGAAAACACGCCCCAGCCCATGAAAAAAAGCATTGGCAGAAACGGTATTAGAAAAACAAAATTGAAGTATGGAGGGCCAACTGAAAGTTTTCCTGCATCAAATAGCTCAACCAACAGCGGGTAAAGTGTGCCAATTAGAATCAACCCAGCAGCAGTACATAAAAACACATTATTTAACAACAACAAGGATTCCCTTGAAAAAATCTTTAACTGCAACCGTCTTTCTTTTTTTAGCCTTAAGGAATAAAGAATCAAAGCACCACCTGTAAAAAAACCAAGAAGCATTAATATAAACATGCCTCTGGTCGGGTCGGAGGCAAATGAGTGTACTGAAATTAATATTCCTGAACGGACTAAAAAGGTTCCGAGCAAACTTAATGAAAAAGAAATAATTGCCAACAAGATGCTCATCGCATTAAACAATCTCATTTGATCAGTAACAATCAGAGAATGAACCAAAGCTGTTGCCGTTAACCAGGGCATCAGAGATGCATTTTCAACCGGATCCCAAAACCACCAGCCGCCCCAGCCAAGTTCGTAATAAGCCCACCAACTGCCCAAGGCTATTCCTCCAGTTAAAAACAACCATGGAGCGATGGTCCAAACTCTTGCGATGCCTGCCCATTGGTACTGAAGTGCTTCATGTTTAACCGTGATAAGGGAAGCAAGAGCAAGTGAAAATGGAACAGCCAAGCCGACGTAGCCTGCGTAAAGGATGGGTGGATGCATCACCAGAGCAGGATCTTGTAGCAACGGATTCAGACTTCTACCTTGAACTGGAATGGGAAATAACCTCTCAAATGGATTGGATGTGTACAGTATGAAAACTATAAAACCGAAACTTATTAAACCGATAAATCCAAGTGATTTAATTTTAAGATCCATAGTTTGCTGGTTAAATTTTTTTGAAAGAGCAAGTAGTAATCCCCAGATGGAGAGCAAAAATACCCACAGCAATAAAGAACCTTCATGAGCACCCCAGATTGCTGCAACTTTATATTGAACCGGTAGGTCTGTGTGTGAATTCAGTGCCACATAAAGGACAGAAAAATCATCAGTGATAAAACTGTACCCCAAACAAATCATTGCCGAGAACAAGCCAATCGCATGTATTGCAACAATATTCATCATGAGTCTGTTCTGAAGGCTTAAAGGTTGCTTGATAAGGCCCATGCCAACAAGCGTCTGCACAAATGCAGCTGCCATGGAAAGTGTCAGTAACAATTGTCCAATTTCGGGTGACATGCTCTAAGCTGTTTTAGTCAGGTTTGTTCTGTGAGTGGTTGTATATTTGGCGGCATATAGTTTTCATCATGTTTTGCCAAAACCTCTATGGCGCTGAAAACACCGCTGGCATTTATTCTTCCTCGTGCAATAATGCCCTGGCCCTCCTTGAACAAGTCAGGCAGTAAGCCTGTATATTTTACTCGAATTGATGCTCCGCCATCGGTCAGAACAAATTCAACAGAGAGGCTCCCCTCCTCCCTTTTGAAACTGCCCGGTACAACCAATCCCCCCATTCTGAATTCCCTATCAATGGGAGCTTCGCCTGACTGAACTTGTACTGGAGTAAAATAGTAAAGAAGGTTCTCTTGGAATGACTTCAGAACAAAAAAAGAGGCTAAACTAACCCCAAATAGAACCACAATCAATCCTGTTAATCTTCGATGTCTAGGAAGCATTTTTCAAACTTTATTCTTTGCCCTTACTAATAAATGATTTTACTTCATTTATAGTGGATTTAAATTTTTTATGAGCCGTAATCCAATTGATAATTAGAACTGCGATTGAGACCAATACTGATCCCCAAACATAGAAACCATAGCCGTCCATTGCAAAAATATCAGGCATTGTTTTTGTCTCCAACAATCAGCGTTTGTAGCCATCTTGTTCGTTTTTCACGAACGGCTAATTCAGCAGCGGTTCTTTTTGCAAGAAACGCTGCAAATAGCAAGGTATAACCCAAGATCATAATTATTAAAGGCCACAACATTTCTGTAGCAATCGATGGTTTGGCAAACTTTGAAATGGTTGAAGCCTGGTGGAGAGTGTTCCACCAAACAACCGAATAATGAATGATGGGAATATTAACCACACCAACAATAGCCAGCAAAGCCGTCGCTCGGTCTGCTTTACTTCTGTCTGGTATTGATAAATGCAACATGATGTAGGCTAAATAAAGAAATAAAAGGATCAATTCAGAGGTCAGCCTTGCGTCCCAAACCCACGCAGTTCCCCACATAGGCTTGCCCCAGAGCATTCCAGTTATCAATGCTAAAAACGTAAAAGATGCACCTATAGGGGCACAGCTTTTTGCCAGAGAAAAAGCAACGTTTGAGCGCCATATTAACCCTATAATGGCTGAGGTAGCCATGTAAACATAGGCCATCATGGAGACATAGGCACTCGGGACATGGAAGTAAATAATTCGGAATGCATCCCCCATTTGATAATCTGGAGGTGCAACAAATAACCCACCATACATTCCAACTGCAATTAACAGAATAGAGCTTATTAAGAACCAAGGCTCCAAAACAATGCAGAGATTATAAAATAATGGAGGCGAACCAAGTTTATAAATACTTTTTAAATTCATAGTTAAAAAATTATTCTAATCAATTGATATTTTAATTGCTGAGGCTGTAACCACCGGTCCCAAACTGCAAGTGAAAAACATCATTCCCAACAAAAAATAAAGCGGTGCGGAAGCATCAATTCCAGAAATTGAAAATTCAATTGCTTTTGCGCCAAAAATCATAATCGGCAACGATAATGGAATGATAATGAGTGCCATAAGGGCTCCGGGGTATCGAATGGCTACGGTCAAAGCTGCCGCAAGTGCAGAAATATGCACCAAACTAGGGGTACTAAGCAGCAAAGTTAAAACGACGATAAGAATTGAATTTCCAGTGACGTAGTAACTGGAAGCAATAAAACCAGATATCAGTATCAGTGGTAGCGAAGTGATTACCCAAAAACTAAAGATTTTAGTGCAAATAATCAAAGTTAACGGATACGAGTTCAAAGTTAATTGTTCCAGTGATCCATTTAAAACATCTGGCCTAAATATATTCTGCATAGCCAATAAAGTTGCTAGAAGCGCAGAAACAAGAATCACCGGACCAATAATTTTTAATAACAATGACGGATCGTTTCCAAGAGTGAGTGGGAAAATGAGACAAACCAAAATAAATAGAATAAAACTGGTTAATAGATCACTCCATCGTCGCAAAGACACTTTTAAGTCCTTTAAAAAAATAATTCTCAACACATTCATCATGCTTTATCTAAGTTGATTTCACTGCTAGGTTTCAAAGTCTGATCGTTAAGATTGGATGTGGTGATAAGCATGCCTCCTTGGTCCAAATGAGCTTGCATTTCTGTCAACAGGAATTGTGTGCCTGAGGTGTCAAGGTTTGCAACCGGCTCATCCAAAATCCAGAGTGTTTTTTCTGACAAAAGAATCCGTGACAGTGCTATCTTTCGTATTTGACCATTGGAAAGTTTTTCAGCATATTGATCCAAATAATTATTCAGGTCAAACGCTTCAAGAACACTGGAAGTTCTATTAATTGATCGGTTCCCCTCAAATGTGTATTCAAGATTCTCTCTCGCTGTCAATTCAGGTATTAAAGCATTTTTATGTCCGAGATAGGCCAGATGCTCGTAATAACGACAATCGATATTGTTGGTGGCTAACTGGTTCCATAAAATGGTTCCACCTGTAGGGATGGTTAAGCCACAAATCACCCGCAATAAGCTGGTTTTACCAGTTCCATTTGCGCCACTTATCAGTAAATGCTGGCCTTCAGACAGATCGAAAGAGATTTCAGAGAATATACGATCATCATTACGATACAACTCAAGAAAATTTATTTGGAGATTGTGTTGTGTCAAAGATCCTCTCCCTGTTTCGGTCATACTCTCGTAGAAATTATCTATCCAAATTAATTACTATTTTTCCAAAGTGATTCCCAGCAGCAATTCCCAAAATTGCACCAGGACCTTCTTCAAAATCAAATTCTTGATCAATTACTGGATGAATGTCATGTTGAACAATAAATTCATTCATCTGTTTTTGGGTTTCTCTAGGGGCTACTGTTATCCCATGCAAATGAATATTTTTGAACACAATTTGAAGCAGATTGATTTCTGAGTTTATCCCCTGAAGTGCACCGATCAAGCAAATGTGTCCATCTGTGCCCATAGAATCAATGCTTTGCATTAATGTTCCGGCTCCACCAATTTCAATGATTAATTTTGCACCGTCACCAGACAATGCAAAAGCTTGTTTACCCCAATCTGGATTTTCTTTGTAATTAATTAACCCATCAGCACCTAAGCTTTCTGCTCGTTTCAATTTTTCATCACTGCTGGAAGTAATGACTACATTGGCACCGAGTGCCTTGGCAAATTGCAATCCAAAAATTGAGACGCCGCCAGTTCCCATAAGCACAACTGCATCACCTTTTTGGATATCGGCTGCTTGCAAACATGCCCAAGCCGTTAACGCAGCGCAAGGAAGAGTAGATGCTTCAGCGAAATTCAAATTAGAGGGCATCTTAACTAAAGCAGATTCAGGCAAAACTGCATACTCGGTTAAAACCCCTGCTGCCTCACAACCGGTGGATATGGATCTTGGCTGACTGTAATCATGCCAATTTTGGAACAACACCGAGCATACCTTGTCACCGGGTTTGAAACTTTTCACATCGTTGCCAACTTCCACAACTTCACCGGCACCATCTGATAAAGGAATTAGTGGTAAAGAGAGATTTGGGTTGTAAAAACCCTGAGCAATCATAAAATCTCGGTAATTAACAGAAGCTGCTTTAATTTTTACAACCACCTCACCCAAACAAGGACTCGGTTGCCCCCTCTCAATCAGCGATAATCCCTGATCGCCAAATGAGCCCAATTCAACTAATTTCATTAAAATACTCCTACAGATAATCAATCAGATCACTATGTTAATACAGGAATATTAGATTTGCTTGAGAGTTTCAATCTCACAAAAAAACTGGAATCAATTACCAGGGGAAGAAGATAAATGATTCCAGCTAGGTTACTGCCGTTGCGGCAGAAAACTAATTTAATTGTGCTGTGGTCGTGGCTTGTGCTTGCCTTTTTTCTTATGTTTAGAACCTTTGCCTTTAGGACCTCCCTTTTTTCGGTCCATTTTAGATTTCATGTGCTTCATTCTTTTGGCATTTTGGTCAAGTTGACCGAGTTGTTCTTCTGTGAGAACAGCAGCAAGGCGGTCTCTGGTCTCACTTTTGAAACTTTCTTGTTGATTTCTGCCCTTTTCCTTTTGTTCTCGCATAATGGAGCCGACTTGAACCCTCTGTTCCTCATTCAGGTCTAACCCTCGAAATAACATTCTTACAGGACTGTGATCCCGTCTTTGGTCTTTACCTTCATGTCTACGCATTTTCTCATGTCCACGCATTCGATCACCGTCTTTGTGTTCATGTGCTTTAGGAGCATCCTGTGCGCCTTCATGGTGGTCCATTGCGATGGCTGAGTCTATTAACAAGACTGAACCTAAATAAATAGCTACCGTGGTTATAACTGCTAATATTTGTTTCATCTGTAAACCCTCCGTTTGTTTCAGATTTGAATTGAATTATTATCTTAAATAATGGAGCAAATATGAAGAAAAGATGAATAGTGGACTTCTTAAACTGTGAATCATTTATAATTTTCCTATGTACAGATTGCAACACAGCAACAAATGAAGATTTTTCCTAAACTGTTTATTGCCTTTGCGGCCAGTTTTCTTGCGGTAATTGCCTTAATGGTAGTAACGCTTGACTGGAGTTTTGAACAGGGTTTTTTGAAGTATATTCATGAATCCGAAGTAAGAGAATTAGAGCTTTTTGCTTCTGAACTTGAAGATTACTATGGAGAAGTACAAACATGGGAATTTATCAGGGCCAACCCTAGAATTGCGGATGTACTATTGAATGAAAGGCGATTGTTCGATCAGAACATTATTGTAACTTCAAGGGAAACCGGTCCTGGAAAAATATACAGACGTTACCGATTCTCATTTAGTCCGCCAGCAAAAGACAATAAACTTAATCAAAGAAATTTTCAGCGATTCGGAGAGGGTATCACCTCCAGATTAGGCATCAGCGAACTCAGACAAGGAATAAATCAGGGCCGATTAACCCTCTTGGATGAAAACGGTGAAGTTGTCCTGGGAATCAAGAATCTGCCTAAAAACACAATGAAGGTATCGATTGAACATCGAGATAATGAAGTCGGAACGCTTGTCCTGCTTCCAAATCCAGATCTCAGCGAGCAAATGGACTTGCAATTTGCCGAAGCACAACAATCAACCTTGTATATTTCTGCACTCGTTGCTTTGCTTGTTGCCGCAATCATATCTCTAATTTTTACCCTCAATTTTACCGGCCCTATAAGAAAACTTGCCACGGCGACCAAGGGGTTAATTGGCGGGGAATTTAAAACCAGGGTTGATATTAAAAACAAAGACGAGATTGGTAAACTTTCAAGACACTTTAATATCCTGGCTAAAACTCTGGACAAAAACTCAGCGAGTCAAAAACAATGGATAGCAGATATATCTCATGAACTTAGAACTCCTTTAGCAATCTTAAAAAGCGAGATCGAAGCAATTCAAGATGGAATTCGAAACTTTGATAAGGAGACTTTAAAATCCCTGTCAAACGAAGTAACTAGACTTAATTCTTTGGTTGATGATCTTTATGAGCTAGCTCTTTCAGACATTGGGGCAATGAAGTACCAAATGGTGGACTTGGATCTAAAAGATGTTCTTAAAGAAACACTTGATGGATACAAAGAAAGATACCAGCAATCCGGCATAGAATTAGCAACTGATATTGAAGAATCCATTTCAATTGTTGGCGATCGCCAAAGACTGGGCCAATTATTTACCAATTTACTTGAAAACTCCCTTCGCTATACAGACTCACCTGGCACACTTAAAATTAACACTAGCATTGAAGAAGATCATGTTGTTGTCATTTTTTCCGATTCTGCTCCGGGTATTGATCCCCAATCTATTGATAAGATCTTTGATCGTTTCTACCGTGAAGAATTATCTCGGTCTCGAGAAAAAGGCGGTGCAGGTATAGGATTGTCTATTTGTGCAGCCATTGTGGAGGCACATTCGGGTTCAATTTCTGCCCGAGCATCCAACTTAGGTGGTTTATTGATAGAGGTCAAACTGAACAAAAATCAATGATGAACAAAACGATCCTTGTTGTTGAAGATGAAGTGAAGTTGGCAAATATTCTGATTGAGTATTTGCAAAAAGATGGCTTTCACACCAAGCACATTGAAACCGGCTCAAAAGTTCTTCCCTGGGTTAAGAAGAACCATCCCAACTTGATTCTGTTGGATCTGATGCTGCCTGAAATGAATGGCAAAGACATTTGCCAAGAAATAAGATCTTTCTCCAGTCTACCCATCATTATGATCACTGCTATGGTTGAAGAAATTGATCGACTTATTGGCTTGGAATTGGGTGCAGACGATTACATCTGTAAACCTTTCAGTCCAAAAGAAGTGATTGCAAGAGTCAGAGCGGTGCTGAGAAGAAGCGACCCCGATTACATTAAGCATTCTAAGTCAGTAGGCTTTGCAGTTAACCCAGATCAATATTCTATAACTCTTGCGGGGGAGAAATTGGACTTGACCCCTGTTGAATTTAGACTGCTATCAATGTTTATAGAATATCCAAATCGAGTTTATAACAGAGACCAAATTCTAAATTATGTTTTTGATGATGGCAGAATTGTTCTTGACCGCACAGTTGATACCCACATCAAAAACTTACGTCAAAAACTCAAGGCTGTTAATCCTGAATCCGAGTATATCCGATCAATTTACGGGATTGGTTACAGTTTTGAAAACTGATCAATTTATCCTTTTTTAAATACCCAGTGGGATTCGGAAACTATAAAACTCTATGAGACGAAGAAATACAAGGAAGAAAGCAAAGAAGGATTCAATTACTCAACTGCCTTGGCAGGAGGTAGTAACAAGGTTTTCGCCTCTGAAAATAATTAGCGAAGACGAGATTGAATCCATTCATCATGCATCACTCGACGTTCTAGAAAGTGTTGGTATGAAAGTTTTACATCAAGATGCAAGAAATATTTTTAAAAATGCTGGCTTGGATGTAAATGAATCGTCACAAATGGTCTATTTTGATAGGGATTTGGTATTAAGCAAAATTTCAACACCACCGAAAGAATTTACCTTACGGGCAAGAAATCCTAAAAGAGACTTAAAACTTGGAGGAAACCATATCGTCTTTAGTGCAGTTGGTGGCCCAGCTTATTGCAGTGATCTTGATGGAGGAAGACGGAGAGGAAGTTTTGAGGACTTGCAGAACTACATGAAGATCATTCAAAGTCTTAACATTATTCATCAGGAAGGTGGTATGTCATTTGAAACTATTGAATTGCCTCCGGAAACAAGATATCTCGATCTTTACTTGGCCCAATTTCAATTATTAGACAAAAATTGTCAGTCATACCCTCTAGGTGCAGATAGAACTAGAGATTGCATTGATATGCACTGTATTGCTCTTGAATGCACAAGAGAGGAACTGGCAGCCAACCCATCAGTTATGGGCATTATTAACACAAATTCTCCTATGCAACTTGATATCCCAATGTCAGAAGCAACCATAGAACTTGCAAGGTCTGCACAAGTGACTTGCATAACTCCATTTACATTATCTGGAGCCATGGCTCCGATTAAGCAAGCCGGAACATTGGTGCAGCAAAATGCTGAAGTTTTAGCTCTAGTGACTTTAACTCAGTTAGTTCGTCCAGGTGCACCCATAATGTATGGTTCTTTTTCTTCAAATGTTGACATGAGAACTGGATCTCCCGCCTTTGGCACTCCTGAATATATTAGATCTACGATTGCGAGCGGCCAACTTGCTAGATTTTATGGTTTCCCCTATCGAAGCAGCAACACCAATGCCTCGAATTCAGTTGATGCTCAGGCTGTATACGAAAGCTCAATGTCATTGTGGGCAACTGTCATGAGTCATACAAACTTGGTTAATCATGCAGCAGGATGGCTTGAAAGTGGTTTAACAGCTTCGTTTGAAAAACTGATCATCGATGCTGAAATGTTGCAAATAATTTCAGAATCTTTGAAACCTATTGAGGTAAATCCAGAAAATCTAGGGGTAGAGACAATTAAGAGTGTCGGGCCGGGCGGGCATTTTTTTGCTACCGATCAAACTATGAGTAGTTATTCAACTGAATTTTATACTCCCATGATCTCCGACTGGAATAATTTTGATAACTGGGAAAAAAATGGGTCGGTAACCACAATTGAGAGGGCTAACAAGGCATGGAAAACGTTGTTGAAAGAATACAAACAACCAAAATTAGACCCGTCTATTAATGAAGCTTTAATAGCATTTGTAGAAAAAAGAAAAGAGGAGATCAACAATACTCATTAATTTAATTTTGGTGCCCAGGGCCGGACTCGAACCGGCACGAGAAAAATCTCAACGGATTTTAAGTCCGTAGCGTC
>ERZ651768.2060-NODE-2060-length-14276-cov-3.472639_pt1 | contig 14276 bp, 12 predicted proteins | sample MGYA00514754_ERZ651768 | MGnify/ENA metagenome assembly ERZ651768 | reverse complement strand
GGCCAGGTGAATCACACTCTGCTTTCGCTGGAAAATAAACTTCATAGGGAAATGCGGGATATTACAGCGAAAATGAACGGGGAATCCAGCCCTGGCTTTCACAAAACGATCCAAAATATGAATCAGGCTCTGGATCAACTTGAACCCGAAACTACCTCCCTGGCTATTTTGATCAAAAAGGTTCAGAGAAACTCGAATGAACTAAACCGGATGGTACAGCAAAACCAGGAAGCGGCAATACCCTGACGACTCCTACATAACGGAATCAAACCGACGCAAAAATTTCTTCTATTTTTTCACAATGTTCGAGGGACGGTTCCCAGCCGATGGCCTTCAAGTTTTCTTTCACCTGATCCGGATTTTTCACACCCACCAAAGCTGTTGTGAGCCCCTCCTGCCTCAATACCCAGTTGATCGCGGTCTGGGCACAGGTTTTGCCCTCGTTATCAGCGATATCTTTTAACCGGTCCACCTTTTCAATATTCCGTACAAATCCTTCGCCGGTAAAAGTGCCAAGGATTCCCTTGCTCCTCCAATCCTTAAATTTCGTATTCTTGTCATACTTGCCGGTCAAAACTCCTGAACTTAGAGGACTGTATGCAATGATTCCGATATCGTTTTCCAGACACATGGGAACCGTGTCCTTCTGGATATCCCGCGCCAGCAAACTGAACTCCGGTTGCAGTGAAACAATTTTTCCAAATTTAAGACATTCTTGTATCTGTTCCGCCGAGTAATTGCTGACCCCGATATGACGGATCTTTCCTTTTTCCTGAATCTCCAACAGAGTTTCCATGGTCTCTTTCTGCTCCGTCTCCACATCGGGCCAGTGGACCTGGTAAAGATCGATCACTTGTATATCCAGCCGTTTCAAACTTTGATCAATTTCTTCCAAAATAGAATTTCTGCTGGCGTCCTTGCGGATCGAGCCCAAGGCTTCCTTATCCCACCGCAGTCCGCATTTGGTAGCAAGAATCACTTTATCCCGGACCGGTTTGAGGGCTTTTCCAATCAGTTCCTCGGAATGACCAAAACCGTAAACCGGGGCCGTATCAAAAAAATTGATTCCCAGGTCATACGCCTTTTTGATCGAATCCAGCGAATTTCCATCGCCTTCATTCTTCCAGAAGGGGGCTCCGCCTATTCCCCACGCACCATAACCCATCGACGACACTTTAAGATCACTGCTTCCCAGCTTCCTGTATTCCATATACTCCGCCAAAGTTAAATTTTACTTTAATGTCTTAATTTTTATCCAAAAACCGTTTGGTTTTACAAAGGTTCCTATTATAATCTTAATTATAGCAGTCCAACACCTTTAACCAGAAAAAATGAAATCCCTTTTACGAGTACTGAGTTATTTAAAACCCTATCAAAAAGGGGTAGCGATGACCCTGTTTTTAGCCATCTCTACCACCCTTCTGGATCTCGTCCCACCTTGGCTGATTAAAATGATTGTCGACAGCCTGGTGGAAAGCAAAGAATCGTTATGGTTATATGGCCCCATAGCGGGTTTGGCTGGCATCTATCTGGCACGAAATTTCACCAATCACCGGCGCATCATGGTCAACAACAAAGTCGAGCAGAGTGTGGTGTTCGATTTAAGATCCGACGTTTACCGGGCACTGCAGAATTTATCCATGAGCTATTTTGAAAACCGCTCCACCGGTGAGTTGATGTCTCGTGCCAATGATGACGTGAATTATGTCGAGCGTATTTTTATCGATGGTGTGGAACAAGTCGTGACCGCGATCCTGACTCTGATCGGCATTTCCGCCATACTTTTTTATATGCATTGGAAACTGGCAGTGGTGGCCCTGCTTCCCATTCCTTTTTTGGTTTATGGCGCATGGTTCTATACCTCCAAGGCCCACGATCAGTATCACGTTGTGCGGAAACGGGCAGCAAAAATGAATGCCAAATTGCAGGACTCCATTTCCGGAATTCGCGAAACACTTTCCTTTAATCGTCAGCTTCATGAAATCAAACAATTTGAAAAACGAAGTCGGGATTACTGCAATGGAACTTTGGAGGTCATGCGGTTATGGGCCTTCTACTCCCCGTCCATGATGTTTCTCGGCTCCCTCGGCACGGTTTTAATCCTCCTGTATGGAGTGGGACTGGTGCAGGCCGGGGATATCACCGTTGGTTCCCTGATCGCCTTCGTGGGCTACCTGGCTTTATTTTATACGCCGATCAACCAACTGCATTCGGTCAATCACATGCTTCAGCACGCATTAGCTTCCGGAGAGCGCCTGTTTGAAATTATCGACACCGTGCCCGAGGTGCAAGACGCGCCAGAAGCGATTCTCCCTTCCACCAATGTCCGGGGCACGATTCAATTTAACCGGGTGGATTTTTCCTATATCCCAGGTAAACCCGCCATCCTGGGGGTTGACTTAACGATTGCCGCCGGTGAAAAGATTGCCATAGTCGGGCACACCGGGGGCGGCAAATCCACCTTGATTAAACTGCTCATGCGGTTTTATGATGTCGAATCGGGGTCCATTCTCATTGACGGTTACCGGATAAAAGACCTGAAACTTTCTTATCTCCGCGAACAAATCGGTTTGGTCGCGCAAGATCCTTTCTTGTTTAATGGCACCGTAGCGGAAAATATCCTTTACGGAAATATTGAAGCCGACCGAGACCAGATCATCTCAGCGGCTGTCTCGGCGCACGCCGACCGATTTATAATAAACCTGCCAGACGGATACGATACTCGGGTCGGGGAGCGAGGGGTCAAACTTTCTGGTGGGGAAAAGCACCGCATCGCCATCGCCCGGACTTTCCTGAAAAATCCACCGATCCTGGTGCTGGACGAAGCCACCTCATCGGTGGATACTGAAACCGAGAACCACATCAAGCAGGCTCTGAACATATTGATGGCAGGACGCACCACCTTGATTATCGCGCATCGTTTGTCAACCTTGGAAGGAGCAGACCGAGTTGTGGTCCTGAAACAAGGAGAACTGGTTGAGACGGGAGACCACAATTCCTTGATCGCCGCAGACTCGGAATATGCCCAACTGTTCCGGCAACAAATACACCTCTAGCGGAGAACCTCCGCCTGCTAGCCGCAGGGGCAACGGGGCAAAGGCAGGTCAAGCCGAGAAAAACGGTTGTTCGCCAGAGAAAGCGATTACACGCTGGCCCCACGCCTAGTGGTCAGGCTCCCTCTTCGACAAAATTACCCATCTCGCGGAATTTTTTCTCCCGCAACTGGATCAATTCACTCAAAGGAATTTGGGTCAATCGCTCAAGATTTTTACGCAGGGATTTTTTCATACGTATGGCGGCCTGATTATGGTTGCGGTGGGCACCGCCAAGAGGTTCGCGGACAATTTCATCAATTACTTTAAATTTCAAGAGATCGTTCGCGGTCATGCACAGGGCATTGGCCGCCTGGGAAGTTTTGCCCTTGTCTCCCCAAAGAATGGAAGCGCAACCTTCGGGTGAGATCACCGAATAGACAGAATGCTCAAGCATAGTAATATGATCACCAATCCCAATCGCCAAAGCACCACCAGATCCTCCCTCTCCAATTACCACGCAGATAATGGGCACCTTCAGTTGGATAATGCTGAACATATTGGTGGCGATCGCTTCAGCCTGCCCCTTCTCCTCTGCATCCACACCGGGATAAGCTCCAGGTGTGTCAATAAAGGTGATAACGGGCATATTGAATTTTTCCGCCATTCGCATCAATCGAAGAGCTTTTCTATATCCCGCAGGTTGGGACATGCCAAAGTTCCGTCTAATTTTTTCTTTGCTCTCCCTTCCCTTCTGGTGGCCCACTATCATCACGGACATTCCATCAAACCTTGCCACCCCCCCAACAATGGAGGGGCCATAGCCTCCGTGACGATCACCGTGAAGCTCGAAAAAATCCGTAAAGACCAAACTCAAATAATCCAGAGTGTAAGGCCTGTCGGGATGCCTCGCTACCAGGGTTTTATCCCAACCCTTCAGATTGGAATACACATCATGCTTCATTCGGCGTAGCTTTTTTTTAAGCTTTGCGATCTCATGAGTGATATCGCCAACACTGTCATACATGTGAGACAGGGAAACCAGATCTTGGATCTGAGTTTCCAAAGCAAAAATCTCGCGCTCAAATTCTAGTATCTGCACCATGTTATAAAAAAAGGGTTCTTAATAAGGATTTATCTTTCAGCATTTTATCATAAAGAAAAAAGCGCTTCCATCAGACGTTTAGTAATTATTTTGGAGAGGAGTATTCCGAGCCTGGCAGGAATATCAGTAGAAACCGAATATAGGATGAACCAAGTTTTTGAGGTTTTTCGACTCGTTCAGGGCACGGGCTCCTTCTGTGCCGATTTTGTTCTGGCCCAGCTTTAAAGATTCCAGGTTCGCCAGTCGCGGGGATCGGGCAATCGCCTTGGCTCCCTCATCCCCGATACGGTTAAAGTTCAAATTCAGTTTCTTTAGCCTTTTCAGGTTTTTGGATCTTGCCAGCGCCTGGGCTCCCGAATCAGTAATATTATTTTTGGATAGGTTCAGTGAAACCAATCTTTCCAATTTTTTGGATTTCGAAAGGGCAATTATCGCCTCATCGGTCAAATCATTATTCCTCAAATCCAGGGTCTCCAACTCCGACACAAAAGCAAAGTCCAGCAATACCAGGACCCCAAAGTCCCCGATCAGCCCCTCCCCCACTTGGTTTAACTGGTTCTTGCGGTGAAGTTCTTTAAATCCTTCTATCAACTGGAAACGCTTCCAAGCCTGTTTTCCGCTTTTTTCAATTGGATTGTATGCCAGCTGGATGTTATGAAGCTTGAGTAATTTTTTTGAATGAGTGAGCTCAATAGCCCCGGGCCCCTTTATCAGATTATAATTCAGGTTCAACTCCACTAATTGAGTCAGGATATCTGAGTCTGCAATAGCCTTCGCGCCCACATCGGTGATCTGGTTATAAAAAAGGTTCAAAATTTTCAGCTTTGAAAAGGCCATGGAGTTGGAAATGATCTCCACCCCCCTGTCAGTAATAAAATTATGCTCCAGGTAAAGGGCCTCCAGGTTTTTCAAGTGGGGGGATTCGGCCAGGGCACGAACCCCTTCATCGCTGATTTTGACCTTATACAGAACCAGAGTCGTGACGGAACGGACTAGTGGAGATTGGGCCAAAACGGCCAAACCCGAATCGCCCAGATTCTTTTCGTTGATCCGGAGGGTCTTGTTATTGCGCTTTAGTTTTTTCTGGATGTACTTCTCGACGGCCGTTCCGGACATCGGCGGAGAAACTGCCCCCAAGGTAAAAATAAACAGAAAGGGAAGGATCAAAGCCCCCCTGCGGAATAAAAACATAATCTATTACTTCTAATAAAAATGTTAGTCGTTTCTGAGAACAGCGCGGATAAAAATATTCTAGCGGGAGGACGGATTGTTTTCAATCTCCTTTAATTGCCTTTCCAGGTCACGAATTTTACGGACTAATTCCGGAAGTTTTGGTAAAGCGGTTACATATTTTTTCCACTCGCCCAGGGGAATCGCGGGAGTACCCCCATACACGTTGTTGTGATCAATATTGCGAAACACACCCGCCTGGGCCGCGACGGTGACTTGGTCTCCTAGCGTAATATGATCCGCGATTCCCACCTGCCCCGCCAGCACCACATGATGACCCAAGGTACAAGTTCCGGCCAATCCCACCTGCGCCACCAAAATGGAATGTTCTCCTACAATGCAGTTGTGGGCTATCTGAACCAGATTATCTATTTTGGTTCCCCGTTTGATGCACGTCGTGCCCAATGCTGCCCGATCCACACAACTGTTTGCCCCAATCTCGACATGATCCTCAATCACCACCCGGCCGATTTGGTTTATTTTATAATGTGCTCCTTTTTCATCTAGAGCATAACCAAAACCGTCTGCCCCGATCACCACTCCCGCATGAAGGATCACATGGCTGCCCAATTCCGTATTGCGGTAAAGTGTAACATTAGGATGAAGAACGGTGTGGCTTCCAATCCGGCAACGTTCGCCTACAACCACACCCGGATACAAATGGACATGGTCCGCGATCTCCACATCATCCCCGATACACACTCCTGCCGACAGGGTGACCTGCTTACCGAGTTTAACATTTTTACCCATTACCGCACGGTCATGAATTCCCGCTTTCGGTTTCGGCTCGGGATGAAATTCCCTCAACAAACGGGCAAAGGCAAGCTCCGGGCTGGCAACAATAATCTGGGGGATCGCGGTGTCAAATACTTCCTTCACCAGCACAGCAGAGACCTGGGAACGATTCAGTGCATCGAGGAACTTTTTTTTGCTGAGGAAGGTGATATGCCCTTCCTGCGCCTGCTCAATATTACTGATTCCTGATATCTCCACCGAACCATCGCCTTTTAATTTTCCTCCAATCAATTCAGCGATCTTTTCCAGCTTCATGGTTTCCCCTTCTCAAAAATTCATTTCGCGTAGCAGGCGCAACTTTTAAATGATCAGGTTCTGTCTGGTCGTACTGACTTTTCCATCGACCAATTCCACCACCCGGTCAAGTTGTCCTGCAACTCTCTGGCTATGCGTAACAATTACAAATGTCTGATCAAATTCCTGGTTCAGTTTTCGAATCAATTCTATCAGTTGGTCGCTGGCATGATAGTCCAGATTCCCCGTTGGTTCATCAGCTAAAAGCAGGTCCGGTTGATTGACAAGTCCTCTAGCAAGGGCTACGCGCTGGCTTTCTCCTCCCGACAGTTCGCCTGGCTTGTGGTGCATCCGGTCCTTCATGCCCACTTCGCACAACAAGTATTCCGCCCTCTCTTTGGCGGAACAACGGTCCTGATTCCGGATCAGGGCCGGGAGCATGGCGTTTTCCAATGCGGTAAAATCGGGTAACAAATTGAAAAACTGGAACACAAAACCGATGTGGCCATTGCGGAAGTTTTCCAAATAACCGTTGGATTGTTTATAAATATCCTTTCCTTGAAACAGGACGCTTCCCATCAGCGGTTTGTCGAGCCCCCCCAGGACATGTAGAAGGGTGCTCTTTCCCACCCCTGACGCGCCAATAATTCCCAACACTTCTCCCGATAAAACCTGAAGGTTCGTCTGGGTAAGAACGTGAATCACCTCGCGTGGGGTCGAATAGCTTTTATCGACATTAACCGCTTCGATCAGGCATTTTTGTTCCGGGGTACCGGAATTCAAATCACTCATAGCGCAGGCCTTCCACAGGGTCCAACCGGGAAGCTCTCCAGGCCGGATACAATGAGGCCAAAAAACAAATGACAATCGAAAATACAACGATAAGAAACGAATCGAAATACTGAATCTCTGAAGGGAGCTTGTCCAGATAATACACATCGCTGGGAAAAGCGGTGATACCAAAAAGGGTTTCAATGAAACCGACAATCTCATTCAGGTTCGGCACAACGGTAAAACCGCCAACGCAACCGATCACTGTCCCGGTGATGCCAATGATCAACCCCTGATAGCTGAAGATTTTCATAATGCTGGATTGGGAAGCCCCCATGGATTTCATAATGGCGATTTCCTTGTTCTTTTCCATAACCACCATAAACAAGGTGCTGACAATATTAAAGGCCGCCACCAGAATAATCAGAATCAGAATGATGAACATCACAATTTTTTCCAGGCGCAGTGCGGAAAATAAATTTTTGTTCATCTGCATCCAGTCTCTGGTGTAATAGGGGAATCCCAGGCTGTGCTGAATTTCTGCGGCAACCTGATCTGCCTGCTCGATATCTTCCACCCGGATCTCAATGCCGCTGACCTTTCCCTTCATGGCAAAAAATTTTTGTGCGGAGTATATAGAAATGAAAGCCAGGTTGGAGTCATATTCGAACATACCCGACTCAAAAAAACCTACCACCTTGAACAATTTGATTTTGGGAATCAAGCCCATAGGCGTCACTCTTGATGCTGGAGCAACCATCGACACAGCATCATCACGTTGCAAACCCAGCCGACGTGCCAGTTCCTTCCCCAGAATGATCCCATCCCGGCGGGGTTTTCTGGAAGACTTTTCTGAGCCTCCCAGCATTTCCAAGCTTCCCTGCACTAGGTTTTTTTCAAGATCAGAAACTCCGGCTTCCCGGTCGGAGTCCACCCCGCGGACCACTACTCCTACAGCATTGCCCCCATAGGTCAGCATCACCTGATTCAGGATAAATGGAGCGGCGGCATTCACGCCTTCCGCTTTTATTACTTTTTCAATAATAGCTTCGTAATCCTCCATGCCGGTCCGAGTGATATTGGTGACCACAATATGGCTGTTGGTTCCCAAGATTTTATCTCGCAAGTCCTTGCCAAACCCTGACATGACAGCAATAACCACAATTAACGCCATGACACCCAGGGCAACCCCACCCACGGAAATCCAGGTGTTGAGCGAAATGAATTTCTGGGACCGTTTTGCCCTAAGATGGCGAAGGCTGATGAAAAGTTCGTAGGACATATCAGGAACGAATCAATAAATGACCGGTTTGTTTCCCGAATCAGGATTCCTTTTTCAATTGCGGGAAAAGAATAACATCTCTTATGGACGAGCTATTGGTCAACAACATGACCAATCTATCAATCCCTATGCCTTCCCCAGCGGTGGGTGGCATGCCATATTCCAAGGCGCGGATAAAGTCGTGATCCATCCAATGGGCTTCTTCATCACCCGCCTGGCGCTCGGCAACTTGCTCTTCAAATCTTTGTTTCTGGTCTATCGGGTCGTTCAACTCGGTATACGCGTTAGCAATTTCTTTTCTGCCGATGAATAGCTCAAACCGCTCCACCAGACAAGGGTTGTCTTCCTTTTTCTTGGAGAGCGGTGAGAGTTCAATGGGGTAATCGGTAATGAAAACCGGTTGAACCAGCTGGGGTTCGACAAAGTGGTCAAACAGTTTAGCCAGGATTTTCGCATGATGATCCCTCTTTTCGATAGAGACTTTGTTCTCCAAAGCAAACGCGACCGTTTTTTGCGGGTCGTCCAGAATCTCCTCTGCAACTTCGCCGATCTCGATAAGTGATTGCCAGAATGTGCACCGCTTGAACGGCTGGGAAAAGTCTATCGCCTCCTCCCTGGTTTTTTCTCCTGCACAGGAAGTGTAAGGAAACTGGCAATTGTTTTCGGGAAATACTCGGTTGCAAATATATCGGAACAAATCTTCCGTCAGGTCCATCAAGTCATTGTAATCGGCGTAAGCGGTATAAAACTCAACCATTGTGAACTCGGGATTATGTTCGGTGGAGATTCCCTCATTTCTAAAATTCCGGTTGATCTCATAAACCCTTTCAATGCCGCCCACCACCAGCCTTTTCAAGTAAAGCTCTGGAGCAACACGTAGATACAGTTCCATATCCAGCGCATTGTGGTGGGTCTTGAAGGGTTTTGCGGTGGCACCTCCGGGTATCGAATGCATCATCGGGGTTTCCACCTCAAGGTACCGGCGTTCATTCAGATAATCCCGCAACGCCTGAATGATTTGGCTTCTGGCAATAAAAACTCTTTTCACATCTGGATTGACAATCAGATCCACATAACGTTGCCGGTAACGAAGCTCCACATCTTTAAGCCCGTGCCATTTTTCAGGTAGAGGAAGAAGCGACTTGGAAAGCAAAGTCACCTTGCTGGCAAACAAGGTCAACTCACCGGTTTTTGTTTTCGAAATTCTGCCCTCGACGCCAATGATATCGCCGATATCAAATCTGCCGAATATTTCGTAGGCGGACTCGCCCAGTGAATTCTTATTGACAAAAACCTGTATATCCCCGGACGCGTCCTTGATATTCACAAAGGTGGTTTTGCCGTGCTTGCGCCGGCTCATCATGCGCCCAGCGGTTATATACTCCGAGTTTTTCTCATCCAATTCTTCCTTGGACATCCCAGAATACTTTTCAAACAAGGAGGAGGTGGTGGTATTAACATGATAACGGTTGATGTATGGGGAGATTCCCATTCCCCTGAATTCATCGAGTTTTTCGCGTCTGAGTTTAACCAGTTGTCCTAAATCTTCCATGCGGTACCAATTCTGTTATATTTTGGAGAAGCTCTGAGAAACCCAGGGTGGTGAACCCGGCAACTATTCCGGGCATATTTTGGCAGGTTATTCAAAAACCTTTGTTACCGGGCAAACTCCGTATACCGGGTTTCACGGACCACCGTGATTTTAATTTCCCCGGGATAGGTCACCTCTTTTTCAATTCTCTTCGCGACATCCCTGGCCAGAATGCTGGCCTCCTGGTCATCAATACCATTGGGCATGACAATGATTCTCACTTCACGACCTGCCTGAATGGCAAAGGTTTTTTGAACCCCTTTGAAGGAGTCGCCAATAACTTCCAGTTGTGTCATGCGTTTGATATAGGTTTCCAGCATTTCCCTCCGGGCTCCGGGCCGGGACGCAGAAATGGTATCCCCTGCCGCCACCAAAACGGCATAGGGGGATTCCGCCTCACAATCTTCATGGTGGGCGGCAATCGAGTTGACAACAAAAGGATGTTCGTTGTAGCGTTTTGCAATATCAACTCCCAGCTGGGTATGCGTCCCATCTGTCTGGTGATCGATGGCCTTGCCGATATCATGCAGTAAACCTGCTCGCTTAGCCAGAGCAACGTTTAAACCCAGTTCTCCGGCAATGGCCCCACAAACAAACGCCACCTCCTGTACATGCTGAAGAACATTCTGGGTATAACTGGTCCGGTATTTGAGCCGGCCCAGTAATTTAACGACTTCGGGATTAATATTATCGATACCAACATTTAAAACAGCCTGTTCACCAGCTTCTTCAATTTGCTGGGTGACTTCTTTTTTGCATTTATTAACGACGTCTTCAATGCGTCCCGGGTGAATCCGGCCGTCGAGAGTCAGTTGTTCCAAAGCGCGGCGGGCCACTTCCCGTCTGATGGAATCAAACCCCGACAACACCACAGCACCAGGAGTATCATCAATAATCAAATCGATTCCGGTAGCCTGCTCTAAAGCCCGGATATTTCTTCCTTCCCGGCCAATGATTCGGCCCTTGATATCATCGCTAGGCAGTTCCACCACCGAAACGGTGGTTTCTGCCACATGATCTGAGGCCAACCTCTGGACAGCCATGGTAATTAATCGACGAGCTTGATCATCCGCGCGCTTTTTAATATCCTCCTCGATTTTTTTCACTTCGCGCGCCGCATCCATTTTGGCTTCATCAATGATTTTGTTCTTGACCTCCTCGCGTGCCTTTTCGGCGGTGTAGGAACCAATCACCTCAAGTTTTTTCAGCTCTTCCCCCACCAGTGTCTGGTATTCGGATTTTTGCTGGGCAACCTCTTTTTCCTTATCGGTGAGCTTGCTGTATTGTTCCTCAAGCTCCTTTTCCCGGATCTGGAATTTTTGGTTTTCCGCATTGAGGTCCCTATCCTTTCTTTCCAGGTCATTTTCCAGGTTACGCAAACTATCCTGCCTGTCCTTCATTTTCTTTTCAAACTCGGCTTTCACAACCAAAGATTTTTCGCGCGCTTCAATCTCTGCGGATTTCAACCTGTTCTCTACCTCTTTGTCCGCTTCATGGATAATTTTCTTTCCGCGTTCTTCTGCTTCCTTGATTTGGTATTCGGTAAGCATTTTGCGCAAAAAATAACCAATGGCATAGCCAATCACCAAAGCAAAAGACATCCCTATTATCAGAGTTATAAAATTAACCTTAATGACGGTAAAAATATGCATCGCGGAACCTCAATATTTGAAATAAACCGACTCAGCCTTCCGGTGGCTCAGCAGTTTATCATATCGTTTTCAGTAAAAATCTTTTGGACTCTCTCATCCCAGGGATCTTGGGGAACCGAGTCCAAAACCTGAAACCTGTAAGCCACTGCCAGACGAAGAGCTCCCTCTGGTAATTGTTTTAAAAACCAGTCAAAATAACCTCCGCCAAAACCTACTCGCCTACCGGAATAATCAAACGCCAACCCTGGCGCGATGACGGCATCGATTTTTGACGGAGACACCACCCTGGTGTTGAGCCGAGAAGGTTCACGAATGTAGTAAGAGCCCAACTCAAACTCCTGATCCATATCTGTAATTTCACACACTTCCAGCCGCCTTTCCCTCTTTACCAATCGCGGGACATAAACCCGTTGGTGGTTTTCGAGGGCAAGCTTAATCATTTCATCGGTACGCACTTCGTTGCCAAACGAGAGGTAAAACATTACATCCCAGCAAACGGAAAATTCCTTCCAGGCAAACAGCCTGTTTTCTATATCCCGACTGAAGTTTAAAACCTCATCCGGGCTCATGGCATCCCTTCGCAACTTCATATCCTGGCGGACTGCAACTTTATCCATTTTCATTGAGGCAAAACTCATTTTCCGCACTCAGGATTGTTGTCAGGTTATTGCCCGCCCGTCAGGCACCAGCACAAAATATACTCTATTCATTAGGCTTTTAGGGGGAAACCAAAGCAAAACCGACCGAATCGGCAAAGGGGAGGTTGGTCAAGGCAGCATACAGCACCCGAAAGAAGGGCAGAACAAACCTTGTGTGGATATATCAGGAAACGAAACAGGCTTTCCCGTTCCGCTCATAATTCACTCCCAATTGGGTCCGATTCCAATTTTTCCAGAACCGGATATATATTCAGGCTCGGTCAGGCTGGAGTCCAACCCTCTAAAGCTCTTAAACATTCAAAAAGTCTCCCCGTTAGCGCCGCGCAAAAACTATTTTTTGAACCTGTCAAGGACAGGTGGGGTATCCGTGAACTGTTTTAGGCTTCCCTCCCAGAGAGGGCCTGCACACCACAGCCGATCCATCAACCCCGTTCACAAACTGTTGGCTCAAGAAATTAAATTCTTACTCGAACACAACAGGGAGACACTACTTCAAATTTCACCATATCCTATCATAAAGAACCAAGTCCCTCAAGGCCTATCTAACACAAAAAAACTCTTATTTTTCAATGTCTTGAAGCTCCTTGTCGAGAGCCTCAACCAATTGCCTGAGCTTCTCTCCCTCGGCTTCTTCTTTCGCCCCGGCCTGGTTTTTCAACTCCATTAATTCCTGCGCAATATTGAGCGCCGCGAGGATGGCCAAGTCCAAAGTGGAGGTTTTACTGCGGGCATTAGCCAGCTCTTTCATTCGCGAATCCACATAGGCAGCTACCTCTTCCGCATCCACTTCTGACGAAGAGCTTTTCAAGCTATAGGTTTTTCCATAAATCTGGATTTTTTTACTGCTCGCCATTGTCAGTCCAACCCGATCAAATTTTCCAGGTTAACGAAATCTGCAGGTTTTGCCATAAAACCGCTTTTATCCATAAGTATTTCCAATTAAGTCAGATCAAATTTTTCCAGGTTTTTTAAAAGAGACTGAACTTTCGTCCGCATGGCCTTCCGGTCCTTTTCATTGTTTCGGTTTAGGGTTTCCAGTTGAGAAAGGCGGTCCTGTTTGCCCTGATTCAAGTTTTTTTCTTTTGCCATGGCCTTTTTTTCACGACTCAGTTGATCAATCTGGCAGGACAGCCCTTGGTTTTTCTCCTTAAGACGGCGGAACTCCCCCATCAAGGCCAACACACGTTCTTCCAGTTGATGAATATCCGGTTTAGGCATGGCAGAATCGTAGCACCGGGGTATTGGGGTGTCAATAACCCCTTATTCCCTTAAAGAAGCGCCAAGTTCGCTCTTTAAAGTTTGAACAATTTTTTCAAATAACGGGTTGACCTCATCGTCGGAAAGTGTCCTCTCGGCGGATTGAAAAGACAAGGCAAAAGTGAGGCTTTTTTTATCGGCCTGAATTTTCTTCCCCTCAAAATGGTCATACAGTTCAACCTTTTGAATCAAGGGACTGCCAGTTTTAAGGATCAAGTCCGCGGCCTTTTGCGAAGTAACCGACCGGTCCACCAGAATAGAAATATCGCGGTATGTCTCAGGGAATTTGGGGATCGGCTGATACCGGAGAGAGGAAGACGCCGACTTTTCCAGGGCTCCTAAATCGAGTTCCATGGCATAAACATTTTGTCCCAGTTCCCCAATCAGATTCTGTTCCGGCGCCATTTGGCCCAGGCAACCCAACTCCTTATCACTTATCTGGACCCGTACCGATTTCCCCGGCACCAGAAACGACCTGCTATCCGAAAAAATTTCCAACTTTAAATGCAAGCGCGTAAACAGCGTTTCCAGCGTTCCCTTGAGATCATAGAAATCATAATCCCCGCCTCTTGGTTTCCAGGGGGTGAGCTCATACGGCCCCAGCACGATAGCTGAAAGCACCGCTTTTTCCGTACGTACTCCGGTAGAATCGGAAAAATAAACACTTC
>ERZ651768.2059-NODE-2059-length-14282-cov-5.275326_pt1 | contig 14282 bp, 9 predicted proteins | sample MGYA00514754_ERZ651768 | MGnify/ENA metagenome assembly ERZ651768 | reverse complement strand
CTTGGAGCAGAATATTTATTCTTGAAAATTCTCAGTGTACGTGGAGGATATAAGATTAATAAATCCGAAGAAGATTTCTCTTTTGGTGCCGGTGTAAAAGTGCCTGTAGGAGGTATTCATTTAACCGTGGATTACAGCTATTCTTTTCATGGCCATTTGACGAATCCAACCTGGCTGACTGTAGGTTTTTCATTATGAATAAACCAGGGAAAATAAAAGCGATTTCAAGAAAGTCAGCAGTTTTGCTTCCAGCGTGTCTATTCTTATTGTGTCTCCTGGTTTCTTCCGGGTGCATTGAAAAAATGGAACTGCCATCAGATATTGACACGGATGGTGTGGAATTTTCTGCTGGTGATACGACTTATTTGCTTTTAAGTCCCGTATGGGATGAAAGTTACGGGTTCCAGACTCCAATTGAAATTTCCATTGCCCAGGATGGTCACATCTTCGTTGCGGATTCTGCGGCGAACAGTATATTTGTTTTGGAACAGGATGGGGATATTGCCTCAGGGTTTGATGATTTACACGGCATCGCTCTTGGGGGTGAAGAAATTACTCCCATTGATGTCGATATTGACCAAAAGATGAATATATTTTTTATTGATGGAAGTCAGAAAATCTATTGTTGGAATCAATACTGGAATGATGTTGGAATTGATTCGCTTCTGGTTGGTTCAGAATGGCAAAAAATGGATGTTTTAATTGATTCCCTGCTTAGCCCACATGCATTTTTTGATGGCGAAAACCCTGACCATAATTTTTCAGACCAATGGTTTGAAACTGAGGAATCAAAATTTTCAGGTATTTCAGCACCGGGTGACAATTCCGATTTTATATATGTAACTGATACTTTTCATAATAGGATAATCAGGATTGATTTTTACAAAACGTATTACCTTAAATTATCTACAGGAGAGGAAGTTTGGGCACATGAAGGACATTTTGGAGAAACGGTTACAGAGTATGGCACCGGGGCAGGTTATGTCAATCAACCCCTCAGTATTGATGTGAATAAAGATGGAGATATATATTATTCTCAATCAGGTGATTTTTTCAATCTTCACCAGATTCAGCCTAAAACAGAAGGAGATTATTCTATTTATCCCTTTGCAGTTGAATGGGAGGGAAATGATATAATGGATACGACACGATTTTTCTATCCGGAAGATATTGCGGTGGATCAAAACCGAATGGTATATGTTGCAAACACAAATGCCCAGGAGATCCAGGTATTTAATTCCCATGGCGGCTTTTTTAAAAAAGCAGGGGTAGAATACATTACGGTTGATACAACAATGACTTCTCAAATTGATAGTTCTATTGTGGACACCTTTTATACAAAAGAGATAAAAGGTGTCCTGGAAAAACCAAGATCTGTTACGGTTGACAGCCGGGGTGTTATCTATATTTGTGATACACCTTCATCCAGCATTTTCCGGTATCGTTTGTCCAATCAGCTTGATGAAAATTTGAATCCGATTCCCTAATTAATGATGCAAAGATTATTCTATTTTCTTTTTGCCGTCAATTTTTGTTTCCCCCTGGATAAAGTATCCTATTTGCAGTATTTTCGGACGGAAAAGGATTTTATTGCTGGTACTGCCATGCCGAAAATGGAACGATTCAGTTCTGATCATATGGCAGTTTCTTACAACGAAAAAGAATTGCCCGTTTATAAAAACTGGATCTCTGGAAGTGGCGATACAGTGAAAAGCGAATTATTATCTTTTGATCAGGATGGTGCGTTAATGGGGAAATCCCGTATTGATTCCCGTGGGAAAATAACCAACGTATTTCGTTATGGAGAAACTGAACCCTGGAGTTTGGAATTTCGAACTTACTATTTTTCAGAAACAGAAATATTGTCATTTATGGGACAGGAAAGCGAATTTTCTTTGGATAAATCTGGAAAGATCAAAGAAATTCTGTTTAAGACAGTAAATGGGATTTATTATGGTTCCATATCGTTTCGTTATAATCACCATGGTCTGCTGACTCAGGAGCTCTGGGTATCCATTCTTGATAACAGAGTTGTAAGACGATTTGAATTAAGACATAACTTATTAAAGCAATCCTGTAAAATTTGGGAATATGGCAAAAATGGAGAACAGGTGAGTCACGTAGCGCTGGAAATGATCCCTGAAGAAGGGTTATATAATCGGATGCTGCCTCAAGGAGGGGATATTTTGCAGGAGTTGTTTGTTACTATGGAAAAGCTGAGATTGAATCGCATTACATTCTCCGGCCCTGAGTTTATCCCGATTATGGAATGGGATAGATTAGTTTTAAAGTCAGGAGAAAAAATTAAGGTGGATTATATTTCCAGTTCCAAACATGGATTTCTGTTACGATTTATAGATGGATCAGACATTTTAACCATCCCCAGAAGACAGGTTGAATCTTTAACAACGAGGTGGGGTGAAATTCTTTATCCCAAGGGGGACTGATCCCTTGTTGCTTTTCAATTAAGTGATGAGCTAAATTATTTACCTCAATTTAACAGGGTAATCCATTATGCACGTATTTAAGATTGTTTTACTAATTTTTGTTCTTTTTGGAAAGAATTTTGCCCAGTCTGATAGTTATCCGCCACCTACAAATCTCATTACAATTCCCACAGCTGGTTCCTTAGTAAGGGGAAGTTTTTCTGTTGATATGCGTCTGCAAAAAGGAGGAGGATTAACAGTTGGATTAGCTGCAGGCATTACAGATCGATTTCAATTTGGTGTTTCTTATGGAGCGAGCCGGCTGATTGGCGATGATAGTTTGATCTGGTATCCACGTCCTGAAGCCAATCTGAAATATCGCCTGATTGATGAAACTATGGGAAAACCTGGCGTTGCTTTGGGTTTGAACACACAGGGTTTCGGCCAATATCATCCTGAAGATCCTCTTGGGATTGATTCTATAAAAAGTGATCGTTATGATATAAAAGCTTATGGTGCCTTCTTTTCTGTGAGTAAAAATTGGTTAACTTTTCTGGGAAATCTTGGTATACATGGCGGGATGAACTATAATTTTACAGAGACGAAAGATGGAGAGAAAGATCCAAATCTGTTCTTTGGGATGGATATGGAATTTAACCCGGAGCTTTCATTTCTCCTTGAATACAATGCTGCTTTTAATGATAATAATAAAGAAAATGTAGTAGCAGTTGATACAGGGTATCTGAATGCTGCGATTCGGTGGACTTTTGTAGAACATTTACATATTGAGTTTGACTTTAATAATCTCCTCCTTAATGACAAAACTGTGGACTACTTTAATCGGGAACTGAAAATCATTTATATCGAATATTTTTAAACATTTTCGTTTGAAATGAAGGATTATTTGCTATTTATTCTTTTACTTTGTACACACCTTTTCTCTCAGGGTACTTTAGAAGTTGGGATGAAAGCTGTAGGCTGGGGACTTAAAGATGCTGATGGGAAACTATTCACCATGGAATCCTGGTCTGGTAAAATCCTCCAGATCAATTATGTCGATCCTGATGAATCAGAGATGAATGAGCATTTTAACGATGCAGTGAAATATGCAATAGAAGTGGATAGCCTCATTGCGAGGGATTCATTTAAAGGCATTGGAATCGCCGATTGTGCATCATCCTGGAAACCAGATTTTGCGATCCGGTTAATTGGCGGAGCCAAAGCAAAAAAATACGATACAACAGTTCTATTTGATTATGATGGAGACCTCAGAAAAGCGTGGGGTTTGAAGGAAGATTCATATAATGTGATTATTTTGGATGAGGATCGAATCGTAAGAGCAATAATTCAAGGACAAATCTCTGAGGAACAAGTTGCTGATCTTGTCCAACTGATCATTAATCTTCAGAATAAATAACCCTCTTTAATTACGTTTTTCAAATGTCCAGTTTAAAGGAAACCCGTCTTTCCACTGAACGAATTTATAAAGGCAAATTACTTGATGTCTGGAAAGATAAAGTTGAACTTCCAGATGGAAAGTCATCTTACCGGGAATTTATTAAACATCCCGGAGCTGTTGTGATAATTCCAGTATTACCTGATGGAAAGATTGGGTTGATTCGCCAGTATCGTTATCCAATGGGAATGGAACAGATTGAACTTCCTGCCGGGAAACTAGATGAAAGTGAATCCCATCTTGTAACCGCTGGACGCGAACTGGAAGAAGAGATTGGTTATAAGGCCGGTTCATTAACAGAGGTTACTGAAATACATCCCTGTATTGGATACAGTGATGAACGAATGTGGATATACATCGCTGAACAACTGAAAGTCACAAAGACCAATACTGATCAGGATGAATTCATTGAGTTAATGCCAACTGAATTGGAAGAGGCTGTTGGAATGGTTTGGTCGGGCAAGATAACCGATGTGAAAACGATCATTGGGATTTTATGGGCTCACAGGTTATTACATTAATCTGCATTTTTCTATTTTTTAATTGTGAAGCCTGAACGCTTTTCTGAACTTATAAAAAACAGAGCGGAACAACTGGGTTTCCAAAAGATTGGAATTACGGCTGCCAAAACAACACCGGTACAAAAAAATAATTTGGAAACATGGTTAAAGGATGACTTTCATGCTGACATGGGGTGGATGGAAAAGCGCAGAGATGAACGCAGTGATATTTTTACTTATTTCCCAGATGCGAAAACAATTATTTCTGTTGGTATGAATTATTATACCGGTATAAATGGAGAGATAAATAATTCATCCCTGCACTTCAGCAATTATGCGTGGGGGGATGATTACCATGCTCTTCTAAAAACCCGGCTATTTGAATTGTTGAGTTTTATTCAAAGTCATAAAACCGAAGTTAACGGATTGGTGTGTGTGGATACTTCTCCCATTATGGAAAAAGTATGGGCGCAAGAGGCAGGGTTAGGATGGCAGGGGAAGCATACCAATCTTATTTCCAAGGATTACGGAAGTTGGTTATTTTTGGGTGAAGTTATTTTGGACATAGAACTGAATTATGATCCGCCATTTGAGGAAGATTTATGTGGTTCATGTACAGCGTGTATTGATGCTTGCCCAACCAAGGCTCTTGACGAATATGTGCTTGATTCACAGAAATGTATCTCCTATTTAACTATAGAACACAGAGGTCCCTTTCCCGTTGAGTATCAAGATCAGCTTCATGGATGGATGTACGGATGCGACATTTGCCAGGAAGTGTGTCCATGGAATCAGAAATTCCAGAAAAATTCGAATGAGCCTGCATTTCAGCCACGTTGGGAAATTATCCATTGGAGTAAAAATAAATGGGAGAGACTTAATAAAGAAGGGTTTCGTGAATTGTTTAAGGATTCCGCTGTAAAAAGGACAAAATTTGAAGGTTTAAAGAGAAATGTTTTTGCAAATAATAATAACAGATAGGGGTTAACTATGCCAAAAGTAGGAGTTGTTTTGTCTGGATGCGGGGTAAATGATGGAGCAGAAATTAATGAGTCCGTGATCACTATGCTTGCATTGGATCGTGCTGGAGCGGAAATGGTTTTAATGGCTCCAAATATTGACCAGCTTCATGTGATAAATCATGCCACGGGGGAAGAGATGGAGGGCGAAGCCCGTAATGTCTTGGTGGAATCTGCACGGATCGCCCGGGGGGAAATAATGGATATTGTTGATGTAACCTCGGAAGATATTGATGCACTGATTTTTCCGGGAGGGTTTGGAGTGGCAAAAAATCTTTGCGATTATGCAATGGCGGGTGCTGATTGCTCAGTGAATCCCGATGTGTTCAGACTGGCGACTGAAGTGCACAAGGCTGAAAAACCAATCGGGGCCATTTGCATCGCACCGGCCATGATGGCAAAAATCATGGGTCAACAGGGGGGATCTGTTCAATTGACGATTGGAACGGATGAACAAACTGCAAATGACATAAACGCAATGGGTGCTGATCATATTGAGTGTCCCGTTCGTGAGACGGTTGTAGATAAGGGAAATAAAATTGTTACAACACCAGCATACATGCTGGCTGGACGAATCAGCGAAGCTGCCGACGGAATTGAAAAATTAGTAAAAGAAGTTATTGACCTGATTTAACCAATCAATTTTTCCCCGGAGAATTTTCCGGATAGAGAGTTATTTGCACGTAATTTTCAACATTGAAATATTGATTTGCTGCTTTTTGGATATTTCCGAGAGACAATTTTTCGATGAGCTTTTCATACTCAAGAATATCTAAAAAATCCTCGTTATGCATATCATAGGTTTTTAACACGTTCAGCCAGAACCGGTTTTCCTTTAAATTTGTTTCCCTTTCCCTGCGCTGTTTCTCTTTAACTTTAGTCAGGTATTTGTCAGTAAGCCCGGTTGTTTTAAGACTGTCAATTTGCTGAAATACTGCATTGGTTAATTCTTCCACACGGTCGGGAGCACATCCGAATGAGATGGATAAGGTATATTCGCCTTCGGGATAATGCTTTGGTTTTGCTCTGACACCTACGCCATACACTCCGCTCATATCTTCCCGCAGAACTTCCCGAAGTTTAATCCGAAAAGCCTGTGTCATAGATTTAAGAGTATATCGATTTTCCCTGCTCCATTCGAAATTTCCTGAAAAGATAATTCGAGTTATACTTTTCTCTTCCATCCCTCTGTACACATGTTTTTTCATGATTCCTTGAGGCGGATCAATACCTGTGTTTTCCCATGTTTCTTTCCGATTGACGGTAGGCAATCCACCAAGATAGGTTAAAATCCTGGGAGCAATGGCTTTCCTGTCAAAATTTCCGACGAAAAAGAAGGTAAAATCACTTGCGTCTGCAAATCGATCCTGATAGAAGGAAAAGGATTTATCTAATTCCATTTCATTTAATAATTGAAGAGACCAGGGACGTTGACGAGGATGGTACTGAGCCATAGTTACTTTGACTGTATCCTCAAAAGCTGATTCAGGCCTTGCGCTGCGGTTCTCAAGGAATCCTTTTCCCCGTTCTAACACGGCCTGGAAAGCAGTTTCATCACGACGGGGAGCGGTAAAATAAAGGTAAATAAGCTGGAATAATGTTTCCATATCCTTCGGAGATGCTGAGCCGGACAATCCTTCGTACAGGTCACTTAAATAGGGGGAAATATTGATTATTTTTCCTGACAGTTTTTTTTGCAGCTCTATCTGGCTGAATGGCCCCAGACCGCTGTCTGAAATAATCCAGTCCGCTGTGGATGCAGCTACATAATTTTCCGTTGGTGCCAATGATGTTCCACCAGGGCTGTATGCATAGAAAAGGATTTCATCATTCTTGAAATCAGTAGATTTTAAGATGACCCGAATACCGTTCGTAAGAGTCCATATCTCTACTCCGATGTCTTCCAAAATCTCAATGTTTGAAATTTGAGAGGGTTCGGGCTGAATAGCAACGAGAGGTTCATCGGAAACTTTGTCCACATAAGGTTCAATTTCTATTGACTTGATTTCTGAAAATACAGCCAGCAGTTCATCTTCTGTTGGAATGGTTAGTCCTTCTTTTTCCGGAGCGTAGACTGTAACAACCCGGTTATGATCCGTTACCCATTTTTTTGCAAGATTATTGATTTCTTCAATAGCGATTTCCGGAATAAAACGTCTGTATAATTCGAGTTCATATTCAATTCCAGATATGGGCTCTTCCTCAAGGAAATTTCTTACGTATTCCCGGACGTATGTTTTTGATTCAGTTTTATCACGTTCTTCATAGCTTTTCTCAATCCTTCGGAGCACTTCCATTTTTTGTCTTTCCAGTTCCGTAGAGGTAAAGCCATGCCGTCGGACCCGCTCCGCTTCTATGAGCAGGGTGGCAAGCCCCGTGTGGATACGATCTTCACGCACAGCTGCACCGAGGACGTAAGAGGCTTTTGACAGGGTCATATTTCGGAAGTAGGAATAACCATACATCATTGGTGGATCGGGAAGTTTGGTCAATTCTTCAAGGCGTTTATTGAGCATGCCGGTATACAAGTTCTGGATTATCATATTTCGGTAATCTTCTTCTGTATATTGTCTTGCTAAAGGATGCTTGTAATTGATTGAAATCCGGGTTCCGCTTGCTTCCGGATCTGTTGCTATTGCAATGAGGGTTTCCTGATGGTCGGGAACCGGATACACAATACGTTCTCTTGGATTATCTTTTACAGGAATTCTACTGAAATAGGTTTTGATCAATTCTTCGATCCGGTTTGAATCAAAATCTCCAACGGCAATCAATGCCATCAAGTCAGGGCGATACCAGTCTTTGTAAAACTTTTTAATAGTCTCATAATGTGCAGTATCAATAACAGCTATCTGTCCAATCGGAAGCCGTTTTGCATATTGAGAGTTATTGAACAGGATTGGTACAACTTTATTCCACATCCGTGCCCCGGCGCCCTGGCGGGTTCTCCATTCTTCAGTTACAACTCCGCGTTCCTTATCGATCTCATTTTCGTCAAAAAGGAGTCCATGTGCCCAGTCTTCAAGAATTTGTAGTCCGGAAAGGATATAGTCAGTACTGTCTGAGGGGACTTGCAATTTGTATACAGTTTCATCAAAGGATGTGTGTGCATTCAGATCCGGCCCAAACTTTGTTCCGATGGATTCCAGATAATCAACAAGTTCCTGCTTTTCAAAATGTTTTGTTCCATTGAAAGCCATATGCTCTACAAGGTGAGCAAGACCCTGCTGATTGTCATCCTCAAGGACAGAGCCTGCATTTATGGCAAGCCAGAGGACAGCCCGTTTTTTTGGTTTTTGGTTTTCCCTGATGTAATATCGCAATCCGTTTTCCAGTTCACCGATTTTCACCTTTGGATCAACAGGAAGGTTTGCCTTTATACCTTGGGATCTGGAATCTGCCTGTTGTAGGATTGTTTCTGTGTTGCAGGAAGAACTGACCCCGAGAACTAATATAAATAAAATTATTTGAAGTTTTTTCATGGCATTTTTCCTGTAACTTTGAAAATAGATTTTAACGGAAGAAGAATTCTATGATTGTAATTTATGCGGGGAAAAATAAAGAAAGTATTAGAAGTATCTAAAGGAAATTTTACCTACAAATCTGGAAAAAATCTATTTTAGCAGCACCATCTTTTTTGTCGATTTATACTCTCCTGCCTGTATCGTATATAAGTATGGACCAGCACTAACTGGCTGACCAGCATCATTGGTAGCGTTCCATTGGATTGATTTGAATCCGGCGGTTTGTTCGATATTTATCAAAGTTCTAACAACCTGCCCCATGATATCGTAGATAGTGATATTGACCAGTGCATCTTCTGGTAAATCGTAGCTGAATGTTGTTACAGGGTTGAATGGATTGGGATAGTTTTGGTAGAGAGTGAAGGATCCAGGTACGGTGACGGGTTCCTCCACATTCAATCCACCAACGTTCATAGTAACAACGATGGTGTCTGATGCCCCAGTATTGAAATTCAAGATCATATTCGCATTATAAACACCGCTGGTCACATCAGCAGCATCAAAATTTACTTGAAATGTTTCAGTTTCGCTGTATGCTATAAAGCCGGAAGTTGGATTTACTGAAGCCCAGGGTTGAAAAGCTTCAAGCAATATATTGTCTATAGCCCAACCGGTAGCATAGGCTCCTCCGTCATTTGCATGAAATCTGATATAGATTTGTTGTCCACTATAGCCAGATAAATCAATTTCTACGTTTGTCCATGAATCACCTGTGGGGGCTGTTCCAAGAGAAGTCCAGTCGGTGCTGTTCAAAGATGCTTCTACAGTGCCCGTTTGTAAATAGTTATTTGAAGGGATAAAAGATGAAAATTTCAATATTGGCGAGCTAAAAGTTGAAAAGTCTAATAATGGCGTTGTTAAATAATCTGCACTGCCATCGCCACTGGGTCCCGCAGCATCATCATCCACATAAGCATAATTACCATCTCCATCAGGAGGAGTAAAATAACTGCTGCTGGTTGTACCAAATTGCCAACCAACTGAGTTTGAAGATGAAGTCCAACCCTCCGGAAGACTTCCAGCTTCAAAATTTTCAGTTTCAATCGTATCACTTGTCAGTCCTGAAAATTGAAAATTAATTTGATAATTCAATACAGATCCTTCTTCTCCAGTGTTAGAAATTGTAAATGATTCCTGAGTTGTTGTCCCCTGATTAATATTCACTGAAATAGTATCAGTGCTGATAGATGCCACAGGTATTCTTTGAAAACTATCACTGGTAAACAAACCACGCCCATGGGTTGCGGCTGCTACCAGATTATCTGCTCGAATCTGAAACATATCAGTTCGAACATTTGCTAAACCGGTATTTGAAGGGGACCATGATGGCGTGCCTGCGTTAAAATCAATTGAACTCCATACACCAAGTTCTGTGGCTAATAAAACTTCGTTATAATTATTTGGATTATAAACTGCCCACCGTACAGGCATGTCCGGGAGATTTCCTTCCTTTTCTGCCCAAGTGGATCCACCATCCAGTGTTTCCCAAACAGAGGAAACACCATAATTAGAAAATGTCACCAAAATTTGATTTTCAGAATTACCCAGTTCAATACAAGATACATATCCATTCGGGAACGATAAGCCCGTAATTTCCGTAGCCACAGCGTTAGTAGAATTGTTGGCATTTATTACTTTAAATACCTTTCCTGATCCCGTCCCAATAAAAATTGTATTGTCCGTAAAATCAGAAACTCGTAGATGTGAGGCTATATCTCCGAGGGGGATTGTCAAGAAATCAGTAGTAATATCAATTCCATTTTGTAGAACATTAACTACAAAAATGGAATCTGCATTATGCGCAGAATATAAAATATTCGCATTATTATCATAGTCTGCAGGATTAATAAAGCGACCGGATTCTGAAAGGGAGGTTATTGTAGAAAAATTTGAACCGCCATCCGCACTTAAATAATAGTGATTGCGGACATAGGAGGTTATTTGATAATCAGCATTATCCTGATCAATAAAACAAAATGCTCCATCACCTCCTGTAGCTTCTGTAGTGCTCACGATTCCTGATGCATTTTGAAATTGCTGTGTTCCATTGTCTTGTGAACCGGCTAAAAAGTAAAATTCTCCCTCAGTTGGATGCATGGCAACAGAATAAAACTGTGTTACGTTGTATCCTGTATTCCGATGACTAAATGTAGAGCCGCCGTCTTCTGTTACATGGATTCCGCCATCGTTTCCATAAACCATATATTGGGAATCATTTGGACGAAACGTCATGGCATGTTGATCCGCATGTACTTCAGGCAAGTTATAACCACCCCACCAATGAGAAACCATTGTCCATGTAGATCCACCATCTGTTGATTTATGGAGATCAATTCCACCTGCATAAACAGTGTTTGCATCGGTGGGACTCACTGCCATAATTAAATCATACCAGGATTGACCTCTTGTAAAATGATTATTATTCTCATTGAGGGGCATTGTTAGAGATGTCCAATTTGCTCCGGCATCATCGGAGCGTAATATGGCCATTATATCATTACTGCCATCCCCGCCGGAACCAAGGATATAGATTTTATTTGCATCTGATGGTGCAACTGCAATTTCAATGCGCGTAATCGTCCCATCATCAGGAAAGCCATTAGACCCGTTATTTATCCTGTCCCAATTATCTCCATTATCTACACTTTTATAAAGACCATCAGAATAATGAATACCCAGAGATGCATAAAGAGTACCATCTGCGGCTATTTCAATATCGGCTGCCTTCGGATAATCGGTGCTGCCTGTTAAGACTTGTGTCCAGTTATTTCCTGCATCTGTAGATCTATACACGCCACCTGCAAAGCCCCACCATTCTTTTCCCCGGGTTGCTGCATACACAAATCCATTAGATCCTACTACGATTTTTTGGACATAACTGAAAGCATCATTGGCAAATGTGCTTGGTAATAGCTCCCATGAATTCCCGCCATCCCATGTCTTAAAAATACCGGCACCTTGTACTGCATCCGAGTTATTCCAACCTTCTCCGGTCCCAACATAAAAAACGTCCGTATTGGAGGGGTCATACGCCATAGTTGTAATAGCAATATTCTCCCAAAATCCATTCACACTTTCCCATGCAGGGGAGCTTGCAGTAATATCGTCTGTATACCATAATCCTCCGGAGACACTCCCTGCCCAGAACTTTTTATTGGTTGCATCATTTGGGTCAAACATTATTGCACGGGATCTTCCTCCAACATTATTTGGTCCATGTTCTGTCCAATTAGCTTCTCTGTCTACTGGCATGGTTGCTCTGAGCTCCTCCGCATATTCATAGGCTTCAAACAACCTTTCTTTCGGGACCGTTTTTGTTGCAGGGTCTACTGTCATAAGAAAATCATGTTCCAAGGCAAGGTCCGGTCTGTCTTTTTTCGGCAGCTTTTTTTTCCATTCAGCAGGCGTTAACTTTACCCTTTGATTATAAGGATGATTTCGAAGGAAGTCTTCAAAATCATCCCGTGTTTCACCGTCATCTAAGGTATTGTAAAGGTTAGTTCTCAGTACAAATAAAAAACCGACAATCAGGATACCGGACATTATCATTAATTTGTTTTTCAATTTTCTTAACCTTTCCTTACAAATTAAAAGAGTATTAGGGGAAGGATATTATTACTGTCAATGCTAATAAAAAACATTAAAATATTTTGAGGATCTTGCTACCCGCATTCTTAATTAAAGTAGGGAAAAATGAAGAAAGTATTAGAAGTATCTAGAGGGAAATTTACGTACATATCATGAAAAAAAAGGGCAACGGTGAGAATTTCGTTGCCCTTTTTTTATTTTCTATTATTTACGCTACTTTAATAGTACCATTTTCCTGGTCTGCACAAACTCCCCTGCCTGTATCTGATAGAGGTATATTCCAGCACTTACGGATTTTCCATACATGTCTGTAGCATCCCACTGCACTGACCTGTAGCCGGGTTCTTGTTTGGCGCTCACAAGTTGAGTAATCATCCTGCCAAGCATATCGTAAATAATGATATTTACTGTGGACTGTTCCGGCAAATTATAACTCAGTGTTGTTACTGGGTTAAACGGATTTGGATAGTTTTGGCGAAGCGCGAAAACCTCTGGAAGTACATCACTATCATCAACTGACAGTGTTGAATCGGCAGCAGGAGTAACCTTTAATTTCAATGCGTTAAATGCCGGGTCATTTAAGGTTAAGGATGTCGCAGTTAACATATCTATATCAATACCTAATAGTCCGCCAAAAGCATCCTGCAATACACATGCACTCATAAGATCAGACCATCCCGTATTGTCCCAAGACAGCTCCATTGAATTATCGGTGCCATAGGCAAGTGCAATACCATATTCATGCTCAACCAGATCATCAATAGATCCATTAAGGATTTGTGTATAGTACCGGTCACCGCCCCAAGTAAGGGCTGCGTCAAACGCTGGCGGCGGCGGTGCAGGAGGAGCATACGAATCTATTCCGTCATCATATCCATCGGTTGCATCCGGCGAAAATCCAGCGGTCATTACATAAGTGTTGCCATCACCTGATATATTAACGTCGAAAGTAAAATCTGGATCGCCTACTGGCGGAGGTGCCTCACAGTCATCGCAACCACCAAAACATACAGCTCCCAGTTCAAGGTCAGTATTATACGGTACATCTACATACCGATTACCAAACCCACTTAAAGAACATTCCTCAGGAACAGACTCTTCCGTTCCCCATGCGTTCCCATTTAAGAATTTATATTCGGCGGTACTCCCTGAAACAAGACTGAAAGAAACTGTGTAAACACCATCTCCATCCTCATCACTCATTGGACTGGCAGCCGGGTCCCAATTGTTCACCGTACCGGCAATATGTACACCATCTGCTGATACATCTTCATCGGACATATTCACGTTAAAAGTGACCATCACTTCATCACCACCCTGGAACGGCACGGTAAATCCCGTATCTCCGCTTATGGTACCATCTGGCCCTACAACAACGGTTGGGTTTGAATCAAAACCTGCGAATGAGGGCAGCCAGATTCCCCATTCAGATCCGTCATTCTCAATGGCGCCCCACTCATGGCTACCTGACTCAAGGTCAAGGGTGAGGGTCCAGGTTCCGGTTCCGTCATTTGTCATATCAACGGTGGCCCAGTTTGTCATGGAACCCTTAAGCTCAATATCCTGGTAATCATTACCGTCATCCACAACGGTGAACGTTACAGGGAACGTGTCCGGCTCATCTGAACCGGCTAATGGTGTCACTTTTAGTTTCAATGTATTCAATGCTGGATTATCAAGGGTTAAACTATTATCAGTTAACATATCCACATTGATCATCGCACCGCCAAAAGCATCCTGCAGTACACAGGAACTCATTAAATCTGACC
>ERZ651768.2057-NODE-2057-length-14288-cov-11.940609_pt1 | contig 14288 bp, 10 predicted proteins | sample MGYA00514754_ERZ651768 | MGnify/ENA metagenome assembly ERZ651768 | reverse complement strand
CTCGCTGGACTTTGGGAGACTTGGACGACGCCGGAGCAAACTGACGAGCCGGAGTTGCCGGGGCTCGGCCTTGGCCAGGTGGAGGCCGAGACGCTGCACACGTTCACCGTCGTCACCACGACGCCCAATCGTTTGGCCAAGCGCGTGCACGACCGCATGCCGGTGATCGTCCATCCTGCCGACTACGGCAACTGGCTCTCGCCCGAAAGCAAAGCGGCCGATCTCAAGCGGTTGCTGCGGCCGTTCGACGACGAGCCGATACAGGAGCACTATGTCACGCCGCTGATGAACAACCCCCGCTTCGAGGCACCTGAGTGCATCGAGCCGATTATCAATTGATTTTAGTTGTAACTTTATCTCGAAAACAGGCATCTATTTTCCGCAGTTTTTTATGAAACGACTTATCCTATTCAAAACAGTTGGCGTGGTGTTTGCCGTGACGTTCACATTGCAGGCGCAGCCTTCTCGAGGTGGAGGACGAGGTCCGGGCGGAATGATTATTCCTGTTATGGCCGCTTTGGATGAAAACAAGGATGGGATAATCTCCATTGCAGAAATACAGAACGCCGAGAAAGCCCTGACTGCACTCGACAAAAATGGTGACGGCAAAATCGACGGTAATGAACTACGCCCAAGTTTCGGCGGCCCCGGCGGTTTTGGCGGTCCGGGTGGTCGAAGCAGCAGCAAGGGCCGAGAGGGTCGGGGTGGTCGGGCCTTTGAGCGAGGCAATGAGCCGGAGATGGAGCGTATCCCGCCGGGGAAGCTCGACTTCAAGGACGGTGTTGCCTCGATCCCGGATAGGGAAATGTTCGAAAAACTTTCCTATCAAGGTCCCGAAGTGATGGTCGACCAGCATCTCGCTGATTGGAAGTTCGTGAAGTTCCAGATCGAGGATGTAGGCAAGGGGGAGCCCGTGTTGTACTTCATCAACACCAAGACCCACCGGGGGCATCCAATGTTCATGCGCCAGATCGGAATACAGCGTGGTGACGGCTCAATGCGTGGTGTGCTTGTTTATCGGCCGCTCAAAAAGTCGCCCAATGGCCAGCCGGGCATGTTCACTTTCGAGTACGAGCCGAATGATCGTTATCCATTCGAGCGCATCAAGCTCTCGTACGAAATGCTGACCAAACATATGCCTTACCTTAAAGGTAAACTTGGCTATTATCCGATGCCACGTGCCCGATCGGTCTACTTTGATGAAAAGGATCTGTACGATGCCGCCGAATTTCCCGTGGTGCTCGACGAAGACCTCGAGAGCGACATAGGTTTCCTACCTTTGAACACGCAGGAGTCTTACGGGCGGTTGCGCCTCATTAAGACCGACGAATTGCCAAGTTCACGAGACATCGTTATCTACAAGATGTTGCCGAATGAAATGCCGCGAGTTGCTGGTGTGATCACTGCTATGCGACAGACGCCCCTATCACACGTCAACCTGCGAGCGATTCAGGACAGTGTCCCGAATGCGTTCATTACCGGTGCAGCGGAAAACAAGGAAATCACCTCGCTGATTGGCAAATTTGTTTACTATAAGGTCACCACCAACGGCTACGAACTGCGTGAGGCCTCGGCCGACGAGGTGGACAAACATTTCGCTGCCATCCGCCCGGCCAAGGTGCAGACACCCAAGCGTGACCTGTCCGTTAAGGAGATCAAGCCGCTCGACAAAATCGGCTTTGAAGACTCAGCAGCATTCGGCGTGAAGGCCACCAACCTCGCCACGCTGCACACGCTGGATTTCCCCGAGGGCACCGTACCCAGCGGCCATGCCGTGCCATTTCACTTTTACGATGCCTTCATGAAACACAATGGCCTGTACGACAAGGCCCGTGCAATGTTGGGCAGCGAGTTGTTCAAAAAAAATCGCGACGAACAGATCAAAAAACTCAAGGCGTTCCGTAAACTCGTCAAGTCCGGCAGCATGCCCGGCTGGATGATGGGGGACTTGGCCAAGCTGCAGCAGTCCTTCACCAACGGCCAAGGGATTCGCTGCCGCTCAAGCACCAATAACGAGGATCTCCCCGACTTCAGCGGCGCCGGCCTGTACGACTCGTTCACTCACAAGTCGGACGAGGGCCACTTGGCCAAGACGATCAAGCAGGTGTTTGCCAGCCTGTGGAACTTCCGCGCCTTTGAGGAGCGTACGTTCTACCGGATCGACCACTTCACCACAGCCATTGGTGTGCTCGTTCACCTCAACTTTTCCGACGAACTGGCCAATGGTGTGGCGGTTACCGACGACATCCTGTACCAGACCAAGGGCAACTATTACCTCAATACCCAGGTTGGCGAGAATCTGGTGACCAATCCCGACGCTGATTCAATCCCTGAAGAACTTTTGTTGGATTGGTGGCGGCCAAGTGATTACAAGGTGATGCGCAAGTCCAATCAGTTAAAAGATGATAAGTTGATTATGACCGAGGGCCAACTCGAGCAGATGAACCGGTATTTGGGCAAGATTCACAGTAAGTTCAGTAAATTATACGGGACAACCTTGGAAGACACAAAATTTGCCATGGAAATTGAGTTCAAGATTACCAAGGATGGAACTTTATCCATCAAGCAAGCTCGGCCGTGGGTGTATTAAAATTGTAACTCACCCGCAGAGTGGATCGTATATTTGAAGCAGACCATTGATTTGGTGTTATGAAAAAGATGACATATAAACTAGTAATGGCTGTCACATGTTTTGGCATGATGGCAGGTGATGCAATCGCGCAGGAACGCGGTGGGCGCGAACGGGGTGAAGGTGCTCAGCGTCGTGAACGCCCGTCCGGAGCAGCTGGTGAACAGCGTCGCGAACGGGGTCAGGGTGCCGAGCGTCGTGAACGCCCGTCCGGAGCAGCTGGTGAACAGCGTCGCGAACGGGGTCAGGGTGCCGAGCGTCGTCAACGTCCGTCCGGAGCAAGCCGTGAGCGTGGATCGCAGTCCGGTGGCCGCGGTGGTCAGGGAGGACCAGGTGGTTTTATGCGGATGTTCCCTGTGATGAGCGCACTGGACAGTGATGGCAACGGTGAGATTTCCTCCGAGGAAATTAAGGGTGCCGTCGTAGCCCTTAAGAAGCTCGACAAGAATAAGGATGGCAAGTTGACCGAAGACGAGTTGCGTCCAAATTTCGGTGGCCGCGGAGGTGCATCTGGCCAGCGTCCGTCCCGTGGTGGCGAAGGTCGCGGCGGTCAGCGTCCGAGCCGGCCCTCATCTGGTGAATAATTTTTATTAACAAGCTTTGACAAATCCCGCTGGCCTTGGCCCGCGGGATTTTTTTACCACACCTCAACCGGGCCCTTGGGCACGGGGATGGCCTTTCGCTTCGCGTCAGAAGGTTCGTCATCGTTCTTCATAAAGGTCGGCATCATTGGTTTCTGACGATAGCGATCGATGAGCTCCCCGTCTGCGCTGACAAACTGCTGCCGCCAATCGAGGTAGTCAGCCAGCGCTGACTCGAAATTCTCCCGCGTTGAGATTTGCACGATCGCCTTATTGAACGGTTTCGCGGGGCCGAAGCGCTTGGCGTACCACGGGGCGACTTTGCGGAACATCAGGCAGCCGCGTTTCTCACCGAACACCTCAAGCATCAGGTCGAAGTGCCGTCGCATCACCCGCACCCGCTCGGCAAACTTCGGCTCAGGTAGCAATTCGCCGGTCCGCAGATAGTGATCGGTGTGCTTGAAAATCCACGGGTTGTAAAACGCGCCCCGGCCTGTGCTCACGCCGTGGCAACCGGTGACGTCCATCATGTGCCTAGCCGATTCCGGCGTGGTAATATCTCCGTTGCCGATTACCGGGATACCCCGCGCCGCCTCGACCACTTGGCGGATGCCCGCGAGATTCACTGTCCCGGTGAACCCCTGTTCGCGTGTTCGCCCGTGAATGAAAATCGCCGCCGCGCCGACACCCTCGAGCACGCGCACCAAGTCGGGTGCGGTGATGTTGTTGTCATCCCAGCCGAGACGCATCTTGGCCGTGATCGGCAACTTCACCGCATTGACCATCCCCTTCACGAGGTGCGCGGTCTTGTCCAACTCGGTCATCATCGCTGAGCCGCCGCCGGTCTTGCAGACCTTGCGCACCGGGCAGCCCATGTTAATGTCGATCGAGTCCACGCCGATCGACTCGAGGTACTGCGCCGCATCGCGCATTTCTTCCGGCACGGCACCAAACAACTGCACCGCGAAAGGACTATCCGCCTCATTCGTCTCGATGAGCTTGATTGCCTTGGAGTTGCGCTCGAGCAGCGACCGGGCGTTGACGAGGTCTGTCGTGGCCAGGCCCAGGCCGCCCACCTCGCGCAGCACGAGCCGGAACGGGAGATTCGTGTACCCGGCCAGCGGCGAGAGAAACAGGTTGGTTACCAGTTGGAGCGACCCGAATTGCATGGCACTAATGCTCCGGATAGCATACGCCACCTCCAAAAAAAACCGCGACAAAAAAGTGCGCCTAGTCGGGCGGCATCACTGCACACCGGGCTTGGCCCGCAGATCGAAACAGGAAAGGTTGTCGGCCATGCGCAGGTACAGTTTGCCATCGACCACCACCGGCGAGGGACACCTCATGGCCTTGATGCGCGTCCTGCCGAGTTCCCGATGCTCTTTCCGGTTGGTGTCGATCATCACGAGGTCGCTTCCTTTCTTCTCGAGCGCAATCAACTTGCCGTCGGCGATCACGGGGGAGGAGATCGTGCTTTGCCGGGACTCTTTCCAACGCCGTTTGCCGGTGGCCAGTTCAACACACATGTGCCACTCCCCGCCTGTCAGGTAAGCATGCCGGTCATAAATCACCGGGGTCGACTGCGAACGCCGCTCCGACATTGGAAAACTCCAGGCCTGCGTCGCTCCATCTCTGGCCAGGCGATACGCTGCCAGCCCGACTTTTTTGTCCTTGCTGTAAACGACCATCCAGTCACCGGAGATCACCGGCGTCGAGTCGCCGCCGCCGGGTGTCTGCCAAACCGTCTCACCGGTGGCCGGATCGACCGCAACATACGCCCTGCGGTCGCTGCAGATCACCTGGCTTACACCCTTTCCCGTCCAGAGAACCGGCGATGAGGCATTGCCCCGGACGTTTTTGTTCCGCCACAGTACTCCCCCCGTCTTCACGTCAAAGGCCGTTAACTGCCCAGCGAGGAGGAATGCCGTGCCGTCCGCCACTAGGAAAGACGATGCCGGTCCCTTGCTTGGCAGTGGCGTGGCCCAAAGTTGTTTCCCGGTCCCGGCATCAATGCAATAGGCGTGCGTACTGCCGGCGGTGAATAACCTGTCGCCGGCCACGCACGGGGTACTTGACGACTTGCGGCCGGTCGGCTCCCCAGGCGCCTCGGTCTTCCACAGCCGCTTGCCGGTTATGGCGTCGAGACAAACGACCACATCCCTTGCCACGCGGACCGAGTTGGGCACAGCCTTGAGCAGCTCCTGCTTGGCGAGGTCGCTGATGTTGCGCCCGGTCACCCATTTCCGCAATGCGGCATCGTTGGGGAACCGTTGATTGCCCAACTGCGCCAAAGTGCGAAGATCTGCATACGGAATGGCTGCCTTTCCCTTTTTAAACCGACTAATGATCCAACTGCCAACCCGCTTGGTTTGGTCTTTATCCAGATTGTCGGCGACCCATTTTTCAGCCCACTCGGTCAGTCGCCGGCCGCGCAACCGGGGGCCAAGAGACAGACGATCTTTCTCCATTTTTTCGATCAGCGGCTCCGGCAACGCCAGGCTGCGATGGCCCAGCTTGCGCATAATCAGTTGGTTGATCTCGCGGTTCTCCGACGGCTGATCGTCTTGCCAAACAAGACTAATGTACGCCTTCCCGTCAGCCACCACCAAGCTGCCGTGTCCGCCATCGTCACCGCTGGGAATGGTTTCACTGCGCCACAGCAGGTTCGGCCCATCCTCAGGCCAGGCGTCGAGCAACGGTACACCGCCGGAGACGAGGCCGTTCCGCTGACTCCCGCGCCACTGCGTCCAATCCGCCGCCGTCGCAGCGGCTGCAACAAGAAAGCATCCAAATAAAAAAAACCGGTTCATGCGAACGTCGAAAATGATGATGAGAGATCACCTGTCGCGCAAGGCTTTGGCGGTGTGGGATTGTTTGTTTTTTGCGAGGGTGGGTGGTGGACCTTGGGCGATAAGTTGGCCGCCCTCGTCACCTGCATCGGGGCCGAGATCGATAATCCAGTCGGCCTGGCGGATGAGGTCGAGGTTGTGCTCCACCACCAGCACCGAGTGGCCTTCGTCCACCAGGCGATGCAGCACCTTGGCTAGGAGTCGAATGTCGTCAAAGTGCAAACCGGTCGTCGGCTCGTCAAAGAGGTACAGCGTCGGTCCGGTGGCGGTTCGCTTGCCCTGCGCCTCGGCGAGGCTGCGGACGAGCTTGAGCCGCTGGCTCTCTCCGCCGGAGAGCGTGTTCACCGGTTGGCCAAGCCGCAAATAGCCCAAGCCGACGTCGCTGAGCAACTGTAGCTTGGTCCGCGCTTTGGCTGCCGTTCGCGAGTCGGGATAGGCGTCAAGAAACAGGATCACCTCATCGGCGGTGGCGTCGAGTAGGTCGGCAATGTTCCAAGCCAAGCGCTTGGCCAAGGGCGGCTTGAGCCTGGCCTCGAGCACGTGGTCGCGGTAGCGGCGTCCGTTGCACTCGGGGCACTTGATGAACACATCACTCAAGAACTGCATCTCGATTTTCTCAAAACCAGTGCCACGGCAGTAGCCGCATTGGCCCTGCGCCGAGTTGAAGCTGAACGCCCCGGCCGGCAACTCAAGCGCCCTGGCCTCGGGGCTGGCGGCGAACAGTTTGCGGATGTCGTCAAACGCGTGGACGTACACGGCCGGGTTCGAGCGCGGCGTGCGACCAAGAGAAGACTGGTCGACCATCATCACCGAGTCGATTGACTGCCAGCCGGTCAGCTTGGCCAAGCGGGCGTCCGGTGGCGTGCCGCCGAGCTTGTCAAGCAGGGCAGGGAGCAGTCCATCGCGGATGAGCGTTGTTTTGCCGGAGCCACTGACGCCGGTCACGCAAACCAACCTGCCCAGTGGGATGTCCACCGTGAAGTCGATCAGGTTGTGCCGGGTAAACTTGGCCAGTCGCAGTCGCAGCGTGCGCTCGGTTACCTTGCGCGCCGGGGGCGCTTCGAGTTGTCTGCGGCCGGAGAGGTACGCACCCGTCAGCGAGGCTCTGCACTTGGCCAGGCGCGAGCCGGCGCCGTTGTACACGATTTCGCCGCCGCACTCGCCGCGTTCCGGGCCGAGGTCAACGACGTGATCGGCCCGGCGGATGACGCCGGTCTCGTGCTCAACGACGACCAAAGTGTTGCCGAGGTCGCGCAGGTTTTCTAGCAATCCCACGAGTCGCCCAGTGTCGCGCGGGTGCAGCCCGACACTCGGCTCGTCGAGCACGTAGAGCATATTGACCAGCCGCGAGCTGAGGCAGGCGGTGAGGTTCACACGCTGGGTTTCTCCGCCGGACAACGTGCGCGTTGCCCGGTCGAGCGTGAGGTAGCCGAGGCCGATGCGCACCATGGCGTCGAGCCGTCCGCGCACCTCGGCCAGCACCGGTGCAAGCGCGTCCGACTGATTGAGGCTAAGCCGGTTGGCGAGACTCTCAATCACGCCCGCCGCATCGCGGATGGGGAGTCGGTAAAAATCGGAGAGCGTCAGCCAGTCGCCGCTGCCGGTGTAGTCGAGCTTGAAGCGCAGCGAGTCCGGCTTGAAGCGCTGCCCCTCGCACGTAGGGCATGCCGTGTAGGATCGGTAACGCGAGAGCAGCACACGGACGTGCATCTTGTACGCCTTGCTTTCGAGCCAGCGAAAATAACCGGCGACGCCGTACCATGCGTCAGGCCAGGTGCGGCCCGGCTCGCCGTAGTCCGGCTCGCCGTCGATCACCCAGTCGCGCATTTTTTTTGGGAGCTTATTGAACGGCACGTCGATCGGGATGCCGTCCTGCTTCGCGGCGGCCATCATCTCGCGCTGGCACTCGATGCCGTGCCCGGTCTGCCACGGCTTGACGACGCCCCCGGCGATCGACTTGGTGAGGTCCGGCATCGCGAGCCGGTAGTCGATCGAGATGATTCGGCCAAAGCCTTTGCACTCCAGGCAGGCACCGATTGGGCTGTTGAAACTGAACAGCGACGGTGACGGGTCGCGGTATTCGGTGTCGCACGCGGCGCAATGGAAATGCCGGCTGAACCGCCGTTGGCCAAGCACGGCGGTGTGAACGGCGAGGTGGCCCTTGCCGAACTGGTACGCCTGCCCGGCCGCCTCGAGAAACCGGGCGCGGCTTCCCTTGGCCAAGCGGATGCGATCCTGCAAGACTGTCAGCGCCGGCAGCTTTCGCTTGGCCAGGCGCTTGGCCGCCTCCTCGATACGCAGCAATTCCGGCAGCTTGCCGCGCCTGGTTTTTGAGGTGGGATCGATGATGCGCCGGTAGCCCTGTTTGCCGATGAGTTGCAGCGATTCGGTAATTGAAATCTTGTCTGACAACGGCACGTCGAACGTCACCAGTGCCTCGGCGATCTGGCTGTTGAGCAGCGTTTTCCAAACGGCCAATGGCACGTCGCGGGTCACGGGCTCACTGCAGTGGTCGCAGTGGCATTGGGCGAGGTGCGTCCATAACTGTTTCATGTGGTCGCAGACCTCGGTCATCGTGCCGATGGTCGAGCGCGTGGTGCGGACGGTGTTGCGCTGGCCCAGCGCGATCGCCGGCGGGATGCCGTCGATGCGATCGACCTGCGGCTTGTCCATCCGGTCAAAAAACTGGCGGACGTACGGCGAGAATGTCTCGACGTAGCGGCGCTGGCCCTCGGCAAAAAGCGTGTCGAAGGCGAGCGAACTTTTGCCGGAACCACTCAGCCCGGTGAACACAATTAATTTGCCCTTGGGCAGGTCGAGGTCGAGGTTCTTGAGGTTGTTGTGTCGGACGCCGCGAAGCCGAATTGCACCGTTGGTATCTTTGCTTGGCAATGGTTCGGGAGGCACGTCAGCCCTTGATCGCGCAGTTCTTGATGTAGTCAATGATCACGCGGTCGTCGTCGCCGGCTTCGAGGGTGACGCGCAGGAAGTCGACGAGATTCGAGTTGTGCTCGCCCAGGAACGGCCGGTCGCCGCCGCAGCCGTACATCAACTCGGTCGGGAGTTCACCGGCGAGCTTGGCGCGGGCCTTGACAATGAGGCGCGGCAGCCAGGCAATGCCATCGACTTCGTCCGTCTTGGCCGGGATCTTGTCGGGGTCGATCTTGGTTGTGGCCGATTCACTGCGAAGCGTGTTCAAGAAATGATCGCGCCGCAACGCCGTGACGCCCTCGACCTGGTCGTACTCGACGTCGTCCCAGTTGATGCTGTCCTCCACGAAATCAAACAGCTCCTGCGTGGAGCAACCGATCGTGGCAAGAAAATAGACCTCGTCCGGCTCGAAGAGGGTCAGCGTGGTGGTGCGCCCGGCACGGTAGCGCTCTTGCGCGGATTGGTACAGTTCACGAAACTTGGCTTTCCAGTCGTCAGACATGCGCGTTAATGACGCAAATTTATGGCTGACATCAAGCGATCTGTCGCGGAATAAGCCTCGGTGACCCACTCGACGATTTGGGAGGGATCGGGCGCGTATTCGAGCTCAAGGCTGATCGCGCCGTCGAAGTCCAGATCTTTGATCGCCTGCATGTAGCCCTCGAACGGCACCATGCCCCGGCCTGGCGGCAGATCGCCGTGTACCTTGCCGTCGCAATCGGAAATGTGCACGTGCCCGGCCCGGCCCTTGAGCGCGGCGAGCGACTCAGGCGGACTGTCGCTCAGCACCATGTGGCTGATATCGATGTTCGCTTTCACGGCCGGATTATTCACGTCGGTCAGGAAGCGATCCATCTCGGCAATGTTGTTGACGAGCGACATGTGGAACGGCTCAAGCTCAATGACGATCTCGAGGTCGCGTTCGCCGGCGTAGTCGCCAAGAAGTCTGCAATTTTCGACAGCGAACCGCCATTGCTCCTCCGGCGGGATGACCTCTTTCTGCCATATGTATTCACCGATGACGAGCAGGTAGTTTTTCGCACCAAATGTCTCACCCATGTCGAGGTAGCGCTTGCAGCGCTCGACGTGGAAGCGCTGAACCGACGGGTTGAAATCCACCAGACCGACGCTTACGCCGACCACGCTGATGATCGGCAGCCCGAGTTCGTCGCAGGTTTGCTTGATCTCAGTGATGCGGTCTGCGGCCTGCGGCTCCATCGGATCCTCGAAAATATCAACACAGTCGAAGCCCAACTCCTTGGTTTTCCTGAGACCATCCACGAGGCCAACGCCGTGCTGTTCCCAAGCCGAATTAATCATTCCCAGTTTCATTATGCTGTAATGTTGACGCCCAACGGTATGTAGCATTCTCGACCATGGAAAGGCGAAAACACCCCGGACGGAGCCTAAGCGCCGAATAATTCCTCGAGGCGGGTGCGCATCACAATGCCGTCCACCGTCACGCCGGTCCAGTATTCGATGCCGGTGATACCTTGATTCACAAGCATACCTAAGCCGTCGAGTACCTTGCAGCCGCGTGCCTCGGCATCCTTGATCAAATTCGTTCGCGGTGGATTCGGAATCACGTCGGCCACCACCATGTCCGCTGACAGCGAATCCAAATTCAAAGCCAAGCGAGCATCGATATCAGGATACAAGCCGATCGACGTGGCATTGATTACGACATCAACTCCATTCGCAACCGAGTAATCACCGTCCCATTTTTCAAATGTTACCTCTGCCGGAGTTTTATCGTTCAACAACGCGACCAATTCCAGCCCGCGATCCTTCGAGCGATTCACGATCTTAATATGAGTCGCACCAGCCAACGCCACTTCGACACCAATCGCTCGAGCCGCTCCGCCGGCACCAAACATGACGACGCGTTTACCTGCTGGATCGACGACTTCTTCCAGCGATTTCAAAAAGCCTTTGCCGTCCGTGTTTTCACCAATGAGTTTGTCCCCACGACGAACGACACAGTTCACGGCACCAATCACCTCTGCCGATTCTCCCAAGCCATCGATGTATTGGATCACCTCGACCTTGTTCGGCAGCGAACAGTTGAACCCGGCCCAATTCATGGCGCGGGCACCGGCAACCGCCGCGCCCAAACTCTCCGGGCCGACTTCCGTGTTGATATACCGCCAGTGTAAACCGTGATGACGGTAGGCGGCCTCGACCATTTCCACTGTGGGATTTTCAGCAGCCGGCTTGGCAAAAGAGCCGGTCAGACTCGGTAAAAAATTCAGTTCCTCTGACATGGTAAAAATCGGCGGGAATGGTTAATACCGCTTGGCCATGCGTCAAGCTGCGCTTGGTCAAGTAAGTTAAATTATTCGCGCGTGCCGTAAAATTGTTTTGGAAAATCCGCCGCCTCGGAGCGCTGCGGATGCCGTTTGGGAAACGTTGGCCCACGGTCCGGAGCCAAACGTAAACTCGCCCCCCCGCTCTCTGCCAGCAACTCAAAGAGACGCTTGTTCAGCATGGCTACGGTTTCCTTGTGCTCCGGCTCGAAAATGAGATTGGTTGTTTCGTCCGGATCGTTGAGAAGGTCGTACAACTCATCCGTGTCCCAAAGCCCGTGGTAACGGATATATTTGAAACGCTCCCCACGCACGGCGTGGGTCGTCGGCGTGTGCGGATAGTTACGTTCCCAAAAATACTCGTAGAGCACATAGTCGCGCCACGGGATGTCGTTGCCCTTGGCCAACTGCCAGAAACTGCGGCCATCCATTTGTTTCGGAGTAGAAAGCCCCGCAATTTCAAGCAGCGTCGGCCCCACATCAATGTTAGCAACAACCTTCTTTATCACCGACCCAGCTTGGATAAGCTCGGGACAATGCATCAGAAACGGTATGCGCATCGACGCTTCGTATGCCGTTCGTTTGTCGATCAAGCCTTGCTCACCAAACTGAAAACCGTTGTCCCCCATGTAGACCACCAATGTGGATTTCAACAAATCCCGCTCCTTCAGCAGATTAAAAAGTCGGCCAAGATTTTCGTCGATCGCCAGAAGGGTTTCGCAGTAGCGGATATAATACGCGTTCAAATCGAAGTCCGGCAGGTTATAGGCAAAGTCCACGCCATGACGGCTATTCCGTTGATCTTGCAACCAGCGCGGTTTATTAAGGAAGTTTTTACCGCCCTTCACAAATGTTTTCGGCAATGGCAGTTTTTTATTTTTGTACCGTCCCTTATGCCGGTCAGCCGGAACAAAATCCGCGTGAACAGCCTTATGCGACAGCGTCAAAAAAAATGGTTTGTCCCCCTTACGGGAGCGCAGCCAATCCAGGGCATAATCCGTCAACTCGTCAGTGATGTAGCCTTTCTGCGGCACTCGCTTGCCGTTGACGTTTAATCCGTCGTAGCTATTCTGCGGCACCTTGCGGCTTGTGCCCCGGCCATCCGGCCAATACGTCCCCTGACCCTTGAAACTGACCCAGTGGTCATATCCGGGTTGAGCGTGATCGATGTTCCCGCCCATGTGCCACTTCCCGACAAAAGCTGTATCATACCCGGCTTCCTGCATGTATTCGGGAAAGAAAATTAGCCCCTTCGGAAGAGGGTTGTAGTTATCCACCACATTATGATTGTGAGCATATTGCCCCGTCATAATGCTTGCACGGCTTGGGGAACAAAGCGACGTCGTGACAAACGCGTTCGGGAACCAGGCGCCTCCCTTGGCCATTCGATCCAGATTGGGTGTCTCCAAAAATGGATGCCCGGCAAAACCCATCGCGTCAAAACGATGATCATCCGCCAGGACAAATATGATATTGCGAGGCGCATCCCGATCCACCTTCGGCACGGAGCGATTAGCCGCACCAAGACCCTGCACCAAAAAACCAAGCGACCCGACAACGGTCGTTAAAACAGCCAAATGCCTGGCCAAGCGTATAATTGTAAACATGCGCCGCACTATGCCAAGACAAGCGAAATTTTTGAAGATAATTTGAAGTGGCAGGGTAGTTGTTAGCCGGTGGAGTACTTCCCTTCAGTTTTCAACTCTTCACCCGTTAACATGCTGCTGTATATCTGCGAGCACATGATTCACTGTTCCTGCATCACTTGTTCGGACCAGTAGCTCAGAAAAAATTTCTTTTCCTCGAAGTTGAATAGTTTTTCTTCGCTGCCGATGATGGGGCGAAGGGTTGTCGTCATTTGGAGAGTGACCAACAAAAAGATCAGGCACCAAACGGCGAAGTGGCCCGTATTGGTCATTCCTAGGGCATGCCCGGAGCGGAAGACAAGGGATAGCCCGAAGCAGGCACATATCAACCAGAGTACAATGAGCAGAAACCCGAGAAAGGTAGCTGAGGTGCTTGAGACACTGAAGAGCCAGACCACGGGAGCGAACCCAACCAGCAGAAGCCCTGATAGCGCAATCAGTGCGCAGAGCATGCCGGACACTGTAGAAAACTTGGCGTCCAGACCGCCCATACAGGTAAATATATAGAGACTGGGCAGGCAAATGACTCCACCAAACAGTAATCCGCAAACGATTTTGAGAGGGGCAGCCCAGATTTGATTATCCCAGGAAAAGGTACCGACTATGACCCCGAAAACAGAAAAGGACACGGTTGCAATCAAAATAAGAAGGCATGTGATCTTGCCGGCATTTTTTTTCATTTCCAGCTCATGAATAATAGAAAGAGGCTTCTTTAGGAGTTTGTTGATTAGGTTAGGGAGTGTGCAACCCCCCTCAAGGGGTTCGTAGCCCTTTTTCAGATCGTGTTTCGGGGAGTTGGATAGAACAGGCGGTGGTGTGTATGTATCCGATTGTATTTCTTTAGTCATAGTATTATTTGGAGTTCAGCATTAAGTGTTGGTTCAAAAGTTAGTAACGTTGCGAATGGCGTGGAGCACTGCTTCATAGAAGTTTCCGTCAAAGGGATCGACCCTGAGAAATTCCACTTCCAGTCCAGGGGAAACGAAATAAGGGCGTAAAATCCATGAAATTTGGGCACCGACAAAAAGATTGCCTGTCAGCCAGGCCAGAAAAGTATGTGTGCCGGCGCTAGGGGAGTCCGCAAAATCACGAACATAGTGGAGCAATCGTGAATGAGCCAGGATGCCTGCATAGGCAATCAGGGAGGTGTGTAGCAGGAGGTTGGCGCCATGCCATGTTGCATCGCCAAGAGCTCCTGGCTCGGGCATGTTGAGAGTGGCAAAGAAACTGATTGGGCTAAGTGCTCCCAGGATGATGCTCATAATGGCAAATCCCGTGAGAAGGAACTGGAGACTTTTTCGAAACCCGATTCCACTGCCGAGGGCCAGGCTGAGCATGGCATTGAG
>ERZ651768.2056-NODE-2056-length-14293-cov-10.293261_pt1 | contig 14293 bp, 15 predicted proteins | sample MGYA00514754_ERZ651768 | MGnify/ENA metagenome assembly ERZ651768 | reverse complement strand
GGGGCCCCCTGCCGCAGCAGGCCTGAGGAGGCTAGCCGTTCGGGTCCCAGCCGCAGGAAGCCCGTCGGTCAGCATTTTCGGTCCGGAAGGTGTTCACTGACGGGCATGGTCGGAGGGTGCCGGACCGGAGGTCGACGGTGAGCCGGGGCAGGACCGCTCGGGTGTTCACCCTTCGGATCGTCGGCGCGGAGAGCGCCCGGGTGCCCGACGAGTTGATCGTCGAGGAGCCGATGTCGATCCGGGTCGACGGGGAGCTGGTAGCCACCACAATGCGCACCCCGGGCAACGACTTCGAGTTGGCCGCCGGATTCTGCGTGACCGAGGGGCTGCTTGGCGACGCCGAGGTGCGAACCATCCGCTACTGCGGTCAGGGACCGGCCTCCGAAGCCGAGTTCAACGATGTGACTGTGGACACCGACGGGACCGCGCCGGTTCCCATTCCCCGCCTGGGCCCCGCCTCCTCGTCGTGCGGGATCTGCGGGACAGTGGCCATCGAAGGGCTCCTAGAACGCCTGGTGCCGATGGACGTCGAGCCGTTTGACCCGGAGGTGCTGGCCGGGGTGACCGAGCAGGTCGACGGCCGTCAGGACCTGTTCGTGGCTACCGGTGCCGTCCACGCCGCTGCGGCCTTCGACAGGTCCGGGGAACCGATGATCGTGCGGGAGGACATCGGCCGGCACAACGCGGTGGACAAGGTGGTAGGCCGCCTACACCTCGACGGGGGGCTGCCGGCCTGCGACCTGGGCTTGTGGGTCAGTGGTCGGGCCTCCTTCGAGATGGCCCAGAAGGCGTGGGCTGCCGGGTTCGCCGCCCTGGTGGCAGTTAGCGGCCCGTCGGCGCTGGCCGTGGAGACGGCCCGTACAGCCGGCCTGCAACTCGCCGGATTCGCACGCGGCGACCGTCTCAACCTCTACACCGGCGACTGACGACCCCAGGCCGGGGGCGTTGGCCGGCGGGGGGCTCCCTAGACTCTGGGCCGATGAGCCGTCCGGTCAGTCCCAGCCAGGGTCTCGGCGTCCTTCACCTGTTCTGTCGGCGGGGTAACGGGTTCGACGCCGACCGGGTACGGGCCGCGATAGCCGACGCGAAAGCCGGCGGTGACCAAGTGGTCACCGTGGCCGTGCTGGGTCATAAGGCCGATCTGGCCGTGATGGCCCTGGCCGAGGACCTGTGGAGACTCCGGGACCTACAGGGTGCCCTGGAGGATGCTGGCCTGGACCTGGTGGACAGTTACGTGTCGCTCACCGAGGTCTCCGAGTATGCGGCGGGCGTGCCTGACGAGATGAGACAGGCCCGGCTCCATCCTCAGCTACCACCGGAGGGCAAGCCGGCCTGGTGCTTCTACCCGATGTCCAAGCGGCGGGGGGCCGACGCCAACTGGTACACGCTGGGCTTTGAGGAGCGGTTGGAGTTGATGGGCGAGCACGGTCGATCGGGGCGCTCCTTCGCCGGGCGGGTACTGCAGGTGGTGACCGGTTCCACCGGGATCGACAACTACGAGTGGGGGGTGACCCTGTTCGCCGAGCGGCCCGACGACCTTAAGGAGGTCGTGTACACGATGCGCTTCGACGAGGCATCTGCGGTCTACGCCGAGTTCGGCCCATTCTGGACCGGCATAGTGGCCGACCTAGACACCGTGCTGGCCCGGCCCGGCCGTCGTTGAAGATGCCGACCTCAGACGCTGTGACGCGCCGAGTGGTCGCCTTCGTCCCCGATCTGATGGACCGGTCGCGTTTGAGCGCACCCGGCGTGGAGGTGGCCTTTGTGGACGACCCAGAGGGGTTGGCCGACGCCCACGCCGATCTGGTTGTCGCGGACCTGGCTCGCCCGGGAGCCATCGAGGCCCTAGGCGCGGTGGCTGGCCCGACGGTGGGCTTTGTCGCCCACGTTGATGAGGCCACCATGGCCGCCGCGCTCGCCGCCGGGTGCGACGAGGTCCTGGCCCGGTCCCGGTTCTTCGGGCGGTTTGCCGAACTGGTCGCCGGCCTGGGCCCGCCATCGGGCAGGTAGGGCGCCTACGGTGGGTTCGTGTCCGGATCGGTTCCCGAGCAGCCGTCAGGACGGGACCTGGTGCGCTGGGCGGAAACCCTGGCCGCCATCGCCCGTACCGGCCTGGGTTTCACCAAGGTGCTCTACGAACAGGAGCGCTTCGAGGAGGTCCTGAAGGTGGCGGCGGAGATCCGCCACTCGGCCAGTTTGGGCGACGACGACCTCGACCCGGAGGGGAGGGTCGGGGAGTGGCTGGCCATGGTGGGGTCGGGGGTGGCCGGCTACGTCACCCCGAAGGTCACAGTCGGCGCGGTGGTCGGCAACGACGAAGAGGAGCTCCTGCTGGTCCAGCGGGCCGATTCGGGAAGGTGGCTGTATCCGACCGGTTGGGCCGACGTCGGCTATTCGGCCAGCGAGGTGGTGGTCAAGGAGGTGGTCGAGGAGACGGGGATCGTCTGCGAAGTGGTCCAGCCGATCGCCATCCTTGATGGCATGCGACTGGGATTCACCGGCATTCCGCTCTATTCGCTGGTCTTCCACTGTCGGATGACTGGTGGTGAACTGCGGCCCCACCCCCTGGAGTGCAGCGACGTCGGGTTTTTCGCCGAGGGCGACCTTCCCGAGGGGACGGTGGCCCCTGACCAGTGGGCCGACCAGGCCTTCGCGGCGATCAGGGGTGAGCCAGTTGAGGTGAACTTCGACCGGCCGCGTGACCCGGTGTGGCGGGGCCAGTCGGAGGGAGGCCTGGACGGATTCGACCCGACGGTCGGTTAGGTCTAGCCGGGCTGGTTACGGAGGAAGTCCTCGACCTCGGTGACCAGCAGTCCCAGGTCCCCGGGAACCTCCTGGTCAGATCGGGAACCCTCGTCGAATCTGTCGCCGTTGTCGCCGTTGTCGAAGTCCACCTCTAGCTGTTCGACGTATTCGGCGGTGCTCTCGTCCTCAGCCACCAGTTCGGTGACCTGCCGTTCGTAGGCCGCGGCGGCGATCTCCAGATCGGTACAGGGAACATGTACGTCAAGCACCTGGCAGAGCTTTTCGACCAGGGCCAGCGCTGCCTTGGGAGAGGGGGAGCCTGAGACGTAGGCAGGCACACCGGCCCAGAACGAGGCCCCGGGCACGCCGGCCTCCCGGAGGGCCGAACTGAGCACACCGACGATCCCGGTGGGTCCTTCGTAGGAGGAGGGCGACAGGTCGAGCCGGACGCCGAGGGCGGGGTCGTCGGTGGCGCCGTACACCTTGACCGGGCGGCTGTGGGGGACATCGGTAAGGAGTGCCCCGAGGGTTACCACCATGCGGGCCTGGACCTTCTCGGCGGCCGCCAGCACGTGGTCGGTGAAGGTACGCCACCGCAACTGTGGCTCGTGGCCGACCAGGCTGACCAGGTCGTGTGTGGCCGACGGCAGGCGGGCTGCGTAGACAGTGGTGGCTGGCCAGACGATGTGACGGTGATGGTCCTCGAGGTGGACCATCGGTCGGGAGACGGTGAAGTCGAAGAATTCCTCGGCTTCGATAGTTCCTACCTCGGCCGATTGGAAGTGGTCGCGCACGTAGCGGGCCGCGGTGCTGGCCGCTTCGCCGGCGTCGTTCCATCCCTCGAAGGCAGTGACCAGGATGGGCCCCTCGATCTCGGCTAGTGGCCCTTCGTCGGTCCAGCGGAGGTGCGGGGCGGAGCCTGGGGACATCGGTTCGGAGGCTAGCGGCGACTTGTCGAACGCGCGCCCGGGCGGCGGGGTCCCTCCTACACTCGAGACCGATGGGAACTGGGAGCATTGAGGTCACCGAGGCCACCGTGGTCGACGAAGATTTGGTGGGTGCCATGGCCCGATTGGTTCCCCAACTTTCGAGCTCTGGCCCACCACCCGATGCCGAGGCCCTGGAGGCCATCGTGGCCTCTGACTCAGTGGTCCTTCTGGTTGCCGTTTCCGAGGGTGTCATCGTCGGGGCCCTGGCCCTGGTCCTGTTCCGGATTCCGACTGGGTTGCGGGCCTGGATCGAGGATGTGGTCGTCGATGAGGCGGCCCGCGGTCGCGGCGTTGGTGAGGCCCTCAACCGGGCGGCCATTGAGCGGGCTCGGGCCGCGGGTGCCCGGACAGTGGACCTGACGTCGCGACCAAGCAGGGAGGCGGCCAACCGTCTCTATAGCCGTCTCGGGTTCGTAGAGCGGGAGACAAACGTGTACCGCAGGGTCATCGACTGATCACCGACAGGGCCACCGACCCTGTCTCCGACGGGCCCACAGGGACCGGACCCTAGGCTGGGAACCGGCTGTCGAGGAGACAGGGGGTCCCATGGGTGCGGATTTGACGAGACTGCCCGCCGGAAGCCCCACACCGGCGATCCTCGATGCCTTCGAGACCGATGGTGGTGTCGTCCTTGAGGGCATGGTGGAACGGGGGACTATCGACGCTCTCCGGCAGGCGGCGGACGAGTTTGCCGAGTCGGTGGAGCCGGGCAGTGCAACCCAGGGCATGGGAGAGGACGGCAAGTTCTTCGTGGGGACTAACACCGTTCGCTTCTCGAGCCTGGGCCGACTCACCGCGGCCTACTTCGACCTGCTTGACAACGAGCACTACGCCGCGTTGGCCGACGCCGTGCTCCTGCCCAATTGCGGCTCCTACTGGGTGAACACAGCACAGATGATGTACATCGGACCCGGGGAGCCCGCCCAGGTGCTCCATCGCGATGCCGACAATTGGTTCCAGCACGTCTCGCCAACCTGGCCCGACACGCCCGAGGTGACGATCAGCGCCATGATCGGCCTTGAGGAGGTGACTGAGGAACTTGGGGCGACCCGGGTCGTTCCAGGGAGCCACCGGTGGCCTGAGCTCAACGTCTACGAGTTTGGCCACGAGACCGTTCCGGCCGAACTTTCCCAGGGCGACGCCTTCATCTACTCAGGAATGGTTCTCCATGGCGGTGGGGCTAACCGCTCTGCCGATCGCTGGCGGCGGGCTCTCCACCTCAGCTTTGTCGTCGGCTGGCTGACCCCTGAGGAGGCCAATCCCCTCGACTATTCGGAGGAGGATCTTCGGGGCTGCTCGATCCGGGTGCAGCAACTGCTCGGTCACCGGTCCTATGACCCCCGACCCCACGAGGGCGGCGGACTTTGGCTCAGGCATGTACGGGCGATCGAGGACCAGGCCTGAGTCCGAGCGCTGGCTATCGGAGTCCTCCCGAGACCTCAGCGGCCAGGGCGACCCCGACCAGGCGCCTCATCTCCCGGTCGCTGACCGTCCCACCGTGGGCCACCCGCTGGATGGCCAGGCCCTCGATAAGGCAGGCCAGACGCCACGCGGCGTCGCGGGGGCTTGTGCATTCGAACTCACCGCTCCTCACCCCGTCGGCGATGGTGTCGGAGAGGACGCCGATCCAGGCCTTGTCGAGCTCGCGGGAGGTGGCTTGGAAGGCCTCGGAGCGCAGGGCCTCGCCCCATCCTTCGATCCACAGCCGCCAACTGGGGTCGTCGCCTCGGGGGAAGAACTCGGAGACCACGGCATCCAACCGTTCACGCGGCCCGGTACCTCGTTCGGCGACCAACCGCAGGGCATCGAGTTCGGCCTGGGCGGCGTGGCGGAAGGCCGCGGCCAGCAACTCCTCCTTGGTGTCGAAGTGGTAGTGGACCAGCCCGGTCGAGATTCCCAGCCGCTGTGCTACGTCGCTGATCCGGATCGCGGCGAATCCCTTCTCTTGGAGGATCCCGCAGGTGGCTTCGAGGATCTCCCTGCGTCTCCGTTCCACCGAACGGCCCTGCGGGTCGCTGTTCGGGGTCGTGCCGATGACCACAAGCCGATCCTAACGAACTGACTTGACAGTCAGTCTCTTCGGGAAACCAGACCCAGCCGACACTACGGTGGCGTCGTGAGCGACGTCGGCCCCGCGATGACGAGAATCGGTCGGGGCCCGGGGCAGGTGGTCCTGTCCGACCTAGAGAAGCGTTTTGACGACGTCCTAGCGGTAAAGGGTATTGACCTTGACATTGCCGGAGGGGAGTTCTTCTCGTTGCTCGGGCCGTCGGGCTGTGGAAAGACGACAACTCTGAGGATGATCGGTGGGTTTGAGCGGCCCGACCGGGGCAAGATCTGGATCGACGGCGATGACGTTACTGACCTGGCTCCCGAGCGGCGGCCGGTCAACACGGTGTTCCAGAGTTATGCCCTGTTCCCGCACCTCACCGTCGAGAAAAACGTCGCCTTTGGACTCCGGTTCCAGAAGTCGCCAGCTGCCGAGGCAGCGGCCAAGGTCAGTGTGGCTCTGGACCTGGTGGAGCTGGGGGCCTTCGGGACGCGTCGACCTCACCAACTCTCGGGTGGCCAGCAGCAGCGGGTGGCCTTGGCCCGGGCCTTGGTCCTTGAGCCACGGGTTCTCCTTCTTGATGAGCCATTAGGAGCCCTGGACGCACGCCTTCGTAAGGCGCTTCAGGTCGAACTCCGGACCCTCCAGCGGGAGATTGGAATCACCTTTGTCTATGTCACTCATGACCAGGAGGAGGCGCTCACCATGAGCGACCGCCTTGCGGTAATGGATCACGGGGAGATCGTCCAGGTCGGCGCCCCCCGGGACGTCTACGAGGCGCCGTGTAACGGGTATGTGGCCGACTTTCTCGGTGTGACCAACCTTCTGACGGCCGAGTATCTGGGTGATGGTCAGGTCCGGGTGGGGGGCCGGGTGCTCAGGGCAACCGGCGTGGCACCGGTCGGCCCGTGTCGGGTTGTCATCCGGCCCGAGCGGGTTCGGCTGACGGCCTCTGAACCTGAAAACGGCCTCCCTGTGGTGGTGGATCACCGGGTCTTCACCGGTGCCACCACTCAGGTTCACCTCCGCAGCGGCGACGTCGTGTTCCAGGCTTTGGTGACCAATGACGGGCGCGAACCTGACCTAACCGCGCTCCATGCCGAGCTTCCGGCCGACGCACTAAGGATCATCGTCGATGACTGAACGACTCAGAGTTCGAGGCTGGCGAACTCGGAGAGGACGGAGTCGCCGCTTTCGCCCCCGCCCTGGCGTCGTCGGTAGAGCGACATCACCGTGGCACCGAGAGTGAGGGCAAGAAGCGACGAGAAGACTAGGAACGTGGCTAGGGCGTTTAGGGCCGGGGTGGAGCTAGTTCGCACTGCCGAGTAGATCCGAACCGGGACGGTCTCCGAGCCGGCCCCTGACGACAAGAAGCTGCTGATCACGAAGTCGTCGATCGACATGGCGAACACGATGACGAAGCTGGCGAAGATCGCCGGGGCCAGCAGTGGCAGCAGCACCATCCGGAGCGCCTGGATCTGGCTGGCCCCCAGGTCGCGTGCGGCCTCTTCGTAGTCCTTGCCTATGGACAGCAGGCGGCCGCGGGACACCACGACCACATAGGACATGGAGAAGGTGACGTGTCCGAGCAACTGGGCCGGACGGCCTAGTGGGACCCCGGTATAGAGGTTGGAGAAGACGAGGAGCAGTGAGGCCCCCATCACGATCTCCGGGGTGACTAGCGGGACCAGCATGAGCCAGTTGGCGCCTTTGGCTACCCGGGCTTTCCACCGGGCCAGGCCGACGGCTAGGGCCACCCCGAGTGGTGTAGCGATGAGCATGGTAAGCACGGCCAGTACCAGCGAGTTGCGGAGTGCCAGGTGGAGGGTCTCGTCGTGGAGGAGCGAGGCGTTGGGTTCTTCGGTCCACCACCTCAGGGAGAAGCCCTGCCAGACCGACCGGCTTCGCCCACCGTTGAAGGAGAACACCACGGCGATGCCCACCGGCAAGAACATCCACAGGACGTACAACCATGTCCAGGTGGCCAGTCCGTGGGCCCTGCGCCAGGGGTTCCGGCTCATCCCTGGAGCTCCCGCTGGGTTCGCATGATGCTGACCAGGTAGTACGACATGAAGACCACCAGCAGGGCCGAGAGCACTAGTACCAACACGGCGCCCTTCTGTGGCTGAGTCGTGGCGTTCAGGTAGAAGTCGATCTGGTTGCCGATCATCTCGGTCCTTGGCGACCGGGACAGCATGTCGTTGGTGTAGTAGTCGCCGAACATCGGGAGGGCGATGATCACCCCGGCGCCCAGCATCCCGGGGCGTGATAGGGGCATGGTGATCATGCGGAAGGCATGAACAGGGCCGGCGCCGAGGTCACGGGCGGCTTCGAGGAGCCTGCCGTCGAGGCGTTCAAGGGCCGCGTACAGAGGGAGCACTAGGAACGGCACATAGCCGTAGACCAACCCGAGGACGACGGTGATCGACTGGCCGTCGAGCCAGTTGTAGTGCACCCCAAACATCGAGAAGGCCCGGGTGGCCCAGCCGTCGATCTGGAGCAGATTGACCCAGGCCAGCATCCGCATCAGGTAGTTCACCCAGAACGGGACGATCATGAGGGCCAGCAGGACGCCACGCCATCGCCCAGCGTGACGAGCCAGGTAGTAGGCGACCGGGTAGCCGACCAGAAATGAGAGCAGGACGGCGCTGAACACGTAAACAACGGTGCGGACGAATACTCGGCGGAGCGTGCCGGTCAGGACCTCGCCAAGGACCTCACGGAAGTTCTCGAAGTTCCAGGCCAGCGGGTTCCATGCGGGGACAGCGTTGCGGAACACCGGGTCGATATGACCGAATGCCACACACGCCAGGCCGAAGAATGGCAGCGCGAAGAGCAGGAGTAGCCAGACTGTTCCCGGTGTGGTGAGGAGGCCCCAGAGCCAGTCCCGGTCGGTCTTCCTGGTGATGAGCCGCTGGCTCACCGTTGCGTCGCTCAGCCGGCGGTGAAATTGGCCCAGACGTCGGTCCAGAGTGCGTCGACCTCGGGCGTGAGGGCGACCGCGCGGTTGCCCGACGCATACTGCTCTGGGGTGATCAGGGCGTTGGCCAGCGTTTCAGGCACGTACTCCCATTCGATGAGGGTGCTGGCCGGGAGCGCTTCCAGTGCCGGCTGATAGCCGGTCCAACCGAAGTTCTCCAGCGCGTTGTCGACATCGAGGAAGAAGTTGATGAACTCGTGGGCTAGGACCGGCCGCTCGGCGTTTTTGGCAACGCAGAAAAAGTCATTACCGGTGATCATGTCCTCGGGTTGCCAGTAGCCGAGCACCGTCCAGTCCACATCCTCGGGGAGGTACCAGACGCCAAGCAGCATGTCGCCCGACCAGCACTGGTTGACCACCCGGGTCCCTGCAGGGATCTCGGTGTAGGCGAGGATATCGATCTTCGGGTTGGTGGCCGCCGACATTTTTTGGAGGTCCACCAGGGCGGTGTCGAGCACCTTCTTGTCCCCGGTGTTCACGTCCTCGCCGTTGCGGTGGAGGACCGATCCGATGACATCGCGGTACGAGTCCAGGATCCCCAATCGACCCGAATAGGCAGAGTCCCACAGGATGTCCCAGCCGTTTCCGCTCTCGAAATAGGAGGTATCGACGTCCATGTCCGAGCGGTAGCCGATGCCCGTGGAATAGATGATGTAGGGCACCGTGTATTGGGCCCCCAGGTCGTAGAAGGGGTCCCTTAGCCCCTCGATGACGTTGGAGAAGTTCGACAAGTATGAGTGGTTGAGCGGTTGAAGTAGCTCAGCGGCGACTAGGCGCGAGAGCACCGAGTCGGTCAGGCCAATGATGAGGTCGGGCTGAAAGGCGCCGCTGCGGAGCTTGTTGAGGGCGATCTCTTCGGTGTCGTAAGTGGTAACCGCGGTTTTGACGCCGTAGGTCTCCTCGAATCTGGCGAGGACATCCGGGTTGAGGTAATCAACCCAGTTCAGGATTTGGAGCGTGCCGCTCTCGTGGGCCAGTCCGTTGCCGATCGGATCCCCGACTGTCGAAAGGGTGATCGGCTTATCGGGCCGGGCCAACTTCAGGAGCGTGCCCGACCCTTCGTCGTAGCTCGGGACACCGTCGCCGCAGGCCGCTAGCACCGAGGCCGGGAGAAGCAGGCCTCCGGCGGCTACTGCCGATCCCTGAAGGAATCGGCGCCGGTTGAGTTTGGAATGGTCTGTCATCGCGTCCCCCTAGTAGTCCGTGTCCAACCGTACGACGCGGCACTATAGTGATTACTGGGCTGACTCACGAGTCAGTCCAGTGGTGACGAGGAACGACGGTCCCGAGTGGTCGGGGGAGGGGAGCAGCCTTGACCACGGCGATGAAGGCCACCCTGCGGGGAGAGGATTACCGCTCTCCGGCCATCTTCGGTCTGGAACGGGAGCGGATTTTTCACCGGATCTGGTTTTACTCCGGCCGGGCCGAACGGCTCGGTCATGTCGGTGACCGCCTGGTGATCGATGTGGCTGGAGAGAGTGTCCTGATCGTCCGGGACCGGAGCGGGGCACTTCACGCCTACTACAACGTGTGCCGGCATCGGGGTTCCCAACTCTGCGACGATTCGGGAAGTGGTTTTGGTGCTGCCATCACCTGCCCGTACCACGCCTGGAGTTACTCGCTAGCGGGTCAGTTGGTGGCTACACCAAATGTCGGGCCTGAAGAACTCGATCGGGGCGCCTTTGGCCTGCGCCGGGTGTCTGTCGAGGACTGGCAGGGGTTTCTCTTTGTCAGCCTGGCCGACGATCCGCCCGCTCTCCGCGACTGGATGGCCGACCAGAACGACCACCCGCTTTCGTTTGAGCGCCTAGAACTGGGTCGGCTCCGGCTCGGTGCCCGGACGGTCAGCGAGGCTATGGCCAACTGGAAGATCCTCATCGAGAACTATGCCGAATGCCTTCACTGCCCTCAGGTCCATCCGGAACTGGCGGCCCTGATCCCGCTGCACGGTCGGGGCGACGTCATTGACCGGGAACGTCATGACGGTGGCGCTTGGTTGGCTGAGGGGGCGAACAGTTTCTCGGCCGACGGTACCGCCCCTCTCCCGGTAATCTCGACGATGACCTCCGACGATGCCCGTTCCTACCTGTCGGCGTTTGTCTATCCAAACATGTTCCTCGATATCACCGGAACCAGCGTCATTGCTACCCGTTTGGTCCCCAAGGCCGTCGACCGGACCGAGATCGAGGTCGAGTACCTGTTCGATGCCGACGCAGTGGCCGACGACGATTTCGATCCGAGTGCCGTGGTTGACTTCAGCGAAATGGTCCTGGCCCAGGACAACGAGGTTTGTGAGCGGACCCAGCGCGGCGTCAACTCCCAGTCTTTTGACCGTGGCCTGTTTACCGCCCGGGACTCGCTGTGCTGGGAGTTCACCCAGCAGTACTTGGCCGACCGCGGCCCATTCGACAGTTAAGGGCGGTTGGTACGGGCCCGGTCACCGTACCCGGTCGATTCGGCCGCCGGCTTAGGGCGACTCTGTACCGACCAGACCGCGGTCGCAGGTCCACGCCGGACGGCCGTCGACCCATGTCTCTTCGACGGAGACGTCGGGTAACTGGTCGATCGGAACGGCCCAAGGATCGGCGTCGAGAATTACTAGGTCGGCCAGGCGACCGGAGGCCAGCGAACCGACGTTGTCACGGCGCAGCGCGTGGGCCCCACCGACCGTGTAGCCCTCGAAGGCTTGCTGGCGAGTGAGGCGGCACGCTTCCCCGAGAACCTGACCGGACGCGGTGATCCGGGTTTCAGCAGCCCAGCAGGCCAGCATCACGTCGGGGTCCGTCACTGGGGCGTCCGACGAGAGCACTACCGGAAGTCCGGCGTCGGCTATCAGGCCAGACGGATACATGCGGTCAGCCAGTTCGGGATGGTCGCGGCGCACTCCCTCGCCGTAAAGGTGTACCTGGGTCGGTTGCGGGACGGGTACGACACCGAGTCGGTGCATAGTCACTAACTGGTCGCTGGTCGGGAACCCGCAGTGCTCGATACGGTGGCGTAGGTCCGGTCGCGGCGGAAGCCGGTCTAGGGCGTCGAGCACCAACTGGATGGCGTCCGGGCCCTGCGCGTGCGTGGCCGTCTGGAGTCCGGCGGCTGCCGAACCGGCCAGCAGATTCTCAAGTTCGCCAGGCTCGTGGTACAGGTAGCCGTGGGTGGCGCCGCAGCCACACGGTAGATAGGCGGTGCCGCCGGTAAGGGCCCCGTCGGCGTAGTGCTTGACGCCCCCGAAGGCCAGTCGGTTATCGCCCAACTGAGAGTCAAGGCCGAGGCGCCGTAGAGCGTCGACGTGGCTAGAGAGTATGTACATCGTGACCCGGAGGTGGAGGCGACCGGCGTCACGGGTCGCTAGGAAGGTCCGCATTTCCCGTTCGGTCACCTGACAGTCGCCGACCGAGGTGATTCCGGCGGCCAGGAACTTTTCTTGGGCGACCTCGAGCATCTCCACAAGGTCGTCGGGAGGTTCAGAGAGGTGGAAGTTCGGCCCGTGGTTGCCGATCTTCACACCATTGACACCGGTGAGGAGGTCGCAGGCGGTGTCGAAGACCCGCCCGTTGGGTTGCCCGGAATCGTCGTGCTCGATCAGGCCGCCCGTGGGGGTCGGGGTGCCTGCCGTGATGCCGGCCTCGGCGAGGCCGTGGGTGTTGACCGAGAACCCGTGGCCGCTGACATGCATGACGGTGACCGTGCGGTCGTTGGCCACCCGGTCAAGTTCGGCAGCCGTTGGGTGGCGCCCACCGTCGAGTTTGTGGTGGTCGTATCCGAAGCCACGGATAGGGCCTGACCGACTTTCGGACCGGGCGTGTTCACCCAGGAGCTTCACGATCTCTTCTACCGTCGATGCCATTGACAGGTCGGCCCAACTCAAGCACTGGCCATGCATCAGGGGGTGGGTGTGAGCGTCGACGAACCCCGGCATGAGGCACCGTCCCGCCAAGTCCAGGATCTTGGCATCGCCTACCAACCGGGCCTGGTCAAGGCCCCCGACGAAAGAGATCCGCCGGCCGTCCAGGCGGACCGCCTCCGTGGCTTCCAACCCGCGGTCGACCATCGCATGGATCGGGCCACCAGTAAGGATCACGCTTGTCGTCTGCATCCCGAGTCCACGTCGCCTTGTTTGCTTCCTGGCACCCTACGGCTCGTCCGACGGGTAGTTCCTCTCGACGGTCGTCGCCGGGATGTCGTGACTGGAATGTGTCCCCCGGAGGGGGTGGGTTCCCGTCGTTGGATCAGTGACCCTGCCAGCGTGGCTCCCGTTTCTCGGTGAACGCCCGTGGTCCCTCCTGCGCGTCGTCCGACGCCAGCATGCGTTCGTAGGCCTCGAGGTCTCCAGAGCGCAGATGGGTAAACGCCTCATCCAGCGGCCGGCCCTGGGTGGCTCGGTTGACGGCCATGATCGCCTCGACAGCGAGTGGTGCCGCCGCGACGATCCGGCGGGCCAGGGCCCACGCCTCGTCTACTAAGTCCCCAGGCGCCACGACCCGGTTGACGAGCCCCCACCGTTCCGCCTCTTCGGCGTTCAGCCGTCGGCCGCCGTAGAGCACCTCGTTGGCCACCACAGGCGGGAGCACTCGAGGAAGTCGAACGGCTCCGGCGTCGGGAATGATGCCGAGCCCGGTCTCGGGGAGAAAGAACTCGGCATGTTCGGCGGCCACCACGAACTCGGCGGCCAAGACGATCTCGAAGCCTCCGCCCACCGCAAGACCATTCACCGCGCAGACGACCGGCTTGTTCCGGTCCGGTAGTTCGCAGAACCCGCCGAAACCGCCCTTGCCGTAGTCGGCCTCGAACTCCTCACCGCCGGCCGCCGCCCCAAGGTCCCACCCGGCTGAGAAGAACCGCTCGCCAGCACCGGTGAGGATGGCCACCCTCAACTGGGGATCATCCCGGAACCCGGCGAACACCTCGCCCAGTGACTGACTGGTTGCCGCGTCGATGGCGTTGGCCTTCGGGCGGTCTAGCACCACCTCGAGCACACCGTCGGCCGTTCGGGTTCGTACCGGAGGCCGGCCGGGGTCAACGTTGGTCATCGGAGCTCCTCCACGCACATCAGTCCACCACGGCGAAGTCGTCCACAGTGACCAGGGCGTCGACGGCGATCGCTCCCGACGGGCGTGCCAGCAGCGGGTTGATTTCCACCTCGACCAGTTCCGGCCGGTCGGTGACCAGACGCTGGAGGCGGATCACCACCTCGACGATGGCATCGAGGTCGGCGGCTGGCCCTCCCCGGTGTCCGGCGAGCAGCGGCCACACGGCGAGGCGCTGCAGGGCCTCGGTCACCTCGGCCGGTCCCACGGGCAGGATCAGACTCACTACATCCGCAGCAACCTCCGCTAGTCGTCCCCCGGAACCGAGGGTGAGCAGCCAGCCGACCGGGGGCTCTCGCCGGATATCGATCAGCAACTCGGCCACCGCGTCCCCGACGTACTCCTCGACCAACAACCTGGTCTCGCCAGACGGTCCGGCAAGGCGGTCCACGGCCCGTGCGACCCCATCGCCGTCGACCAGGTCGACCGCCACCCCGTCTACCTC
>ERZ651768.2052-NODE-2052-length-14323-cov-3.484978_pt1 | contig 14323 bp, 12 predicted proteins | sample MGYA00514754_ERZ651768 | MGnify/ENA metagenome assembly ERZ651768 | reverse complement strand
TACATTCAACTTACGGTACATTGCGCTCCCTAGCTTTGTCTTGGGGAGCATGCCCCGTACTGCTTGCTCAACCAGGCGAATCGGTTTCCGCTGACGCACAAGTCTTGCACTTTCTTCTCGAAGACCGCCTGGGTAACCACTGTGCCGTCGATAGATTTTTTGGTCTTCCTTGCGACCACTTAATTTGACCTGCGCAGCGTTGACTACGATGACGTGGTCGCCGGTATCAATAAACGTTGTGTACTGCGGGCGGTGCTTACCCTGGAGGAGGCGTGCCGCGACTGTTGCGAGCCGCCCGAGGACCTGACCTTCAGCGTCAATCAGATGCCACTTGCGATCCAAGCTCTTCGATGATGCCACAAACGTTCTCATCAACTACCCCTACAGGAACCATCTTGTAACTGCAAACCCAAATGATACGGTCGATTAGAGATAGTGTCAAGGAATCCACTGCCCAACGGGCGGCAAGAAGTTGCGCTGGTATCCCAATTAAATGCAGTTTCGACCTCAGTGAAATTTCTAGTGAGCGGTTCAGTATTGTCATAAGAGTTGAGTTTGACGGCCGAACCCCTTTTGTTTGCTGATGATGCTCTGAGAAGCGTAGCCGGTTGGATGTAGGAGAGTGTACTCTGTTCGTTTGTGGTTGAAGAACCGATAGGCATTACTGGGTGGTTTACTTCATGTTCATTATTCTGTGGTCTGTACGGGCCAACAGCGTTTCGAAAACGTCTAGGTGATGGGTAAGCCGGTTTCGAAAGATCTAGCGAGTCGTCTTGAACGAGTCTGGGAAAAGCTCAACGACGAGCATCTAGACGCGTTCCTTGTTACCCACGTTCCGAATGTTCGCTATCTCACTAATTTTGAGGGTACGTCGGCAGCCCTCCTAATCTCTCGGAAGGGCTGCAACCTCGTGACTGATGGTCGATATTTGACAGCTGGTCTGGAGTTGCTTCAATCAAGTCATGGACCGAGTCAGACCGAACTTGTATCTGTAGCTCGTAGCTATGAGAGAACACTGGGAGAACTCCTGGTGTCGTCCAATTCTGAGAGGTTGGGCTTCGAATCGGACCGGATGAGTGTTCGAACACACATCCACCTATCCACTGCGATCGAGCGGGCATTAACCGCCGGGTCCTCGGTTCCCGAATTGGTGGCGACCTCTCGAGTTGTTGAGCAGGTAAGGGCTGTGAAGGATGACTACGAACAGTCCACCTTGCGTGAGGCTGGACGGCTTCTCTCAATCGTTGCTGGCGACGTGAGCCGTCTTATCGAACCAGGTCGTCAGGAACGTGAGGTAGCGAACGAGATTGATGCCTCCCTACGCAGTGCCGGCTTTGAGCGGCCAGCTTTTGATACCATCGTTGCCTCCGGCCCCAATAGCGCCTTACCGCACGCGCAGCCAAGTGCTCGATTATTCACCGAGGGCGACATAGTCTTGCTGGACTTCGGTGGGGTCCTTGACGGATACTGCGTTGATCTGAGCCGTGTCGCTACTATCGGGGCACCTAGTGAGGTCGCTCGGCGTCTCCACTCAGCTGTCAAAGCCGCTCAGGATGCGGCGATTGCTGCGGTTCGTCCTGGTGTGTGGGCGAGTGATGTTGATGGTGCAGCGCGTCGGGTGCTCGAGGAGAGTGGGCTCGGTGAGGCTTTCGGCCATGGGACAGGACATGGTCTAGGCTTGGAGATTCACGAGGAGCCGAGAATCTCGAAGCGTGATTCGGACCACGAACGCGCTATAGCCGCAGGAGCCGACGTTCTCTTGGCTCCAGGTATGGTGTTCACTGTTGAACCCGGGGCTTACGAGCCAGGTCAAGGTGGAGTGCGCATCGAAGACGACGTTCTTGTGACCGACGAGGGGTCTGAGTTACTCACGGAAGTCAGCCGGGATCTGTGGGTTCGGTCTTGAGTCTTAGCCGGCTACGGAAACAAACATGAGCAGCAAAGTTGGGCGTAAAGAGTTGCACCTTAAGAATCTTGAGGAGATTAAGGAAATCATTGAGCTTGCTCAAGAGCATAACCTCTCAGAGTTCGAGATTGAGAAGGAAGGTATCCGTCTTCGGTTCAAGCGTGAGGATTCACATGACCAGGGTGACGTGACCGCTGTTTCGGCATCAGCACCGGCTCTGGTCGCCGCCAAGCCAGTCGAATCATCGGTTGAGACCGATGTAGATGAATCCACTGATCTGTCAGTGGTTAAGTCGCCGATTGTTGGAACTTTCTATCGTTCGCCGGATCCTGAGGCGAAATCGTTCGTTGAGGTCGGTGACAAAGTGGGCAAGGGTCAAGTTTTGTGCATCATTGAAGCGATGAAGTTAATGAACGAGATCAATTCTGAGGATGATGGCGAAATCACCAAGATTTTTGTTGAAAACGGTCAGCCCGTTCAGTACGGTGACCAGCTTTTTTCCATCCGCGTGCGTCCAAGGGCCAGTTGAAACTGGGCGTAGTCTTGCCGCATTCTTAATGTTCAAGCTTAATGTTCAAGAAGATTCTGATCGCCAATCGTGGTGAAATCGCACTTCGTGTCATCCATGCCTGTCGTGAGTTGGATATCAAGACGGTGGCGGTTTACTCCGATGCGGATGAGAATTCCCTCCATGTCGGGTTTGCCGATGAGGCAGTCTGCATCGGTCCTGCCAGGAGCATCGATAGTTATTTGAGCGTGCCAGCGGTGATCAGCGCGGCTGAGATCACTGGCGCTGACGCGTTGCATCCCGGATACGGCTTTCTGTCGGAAAGTGCGTTTCTCGCCGAAGCCTGTGAGTCCTGTCGTATCAAATTCATCGGCCCCGATCAGACCGTGATGCGTCTGATGGGTGACAAGGCTAGGGCACGCCGAGCGATGAAGAAAGCTGGTGTGAAGGTTCTTCCTGGCAGTGAAGGGCCAGTTGAAGGTTTAGAGAAGGCTCAGACTCTTGCGAAGAAACTTGGATTTCCACTCATCATTAAGGCGACGGCTGGTGGTGGGGGGAGAGGGCTACGGGTGGTACGTTCATTCCCGGAATTGGAAGTGGCCTTTCAGACAGCTCAGCACGAAGCTGAAGTGGCGTTTGGGTTCCGCGATGTATATATCGAGAAATTCGTTGAGGCACCTCGACACATTGAAGTACAGGTGCTCGCCGATCAACACGGTCATGTCATTCACCTGGGAGAACGTGAGTGTTCGATTCAACGTCGCCACCAGAAGCTTCTCGAGGAGGCTCCGTCGGTGGCCCTTACCAACCGATTGCGCAAGAAGTTGGGAAAAATGGTTGTGCATGCTGCTAAGGCCGTGCAGTATCAAAATGCTGGAACCTTTGAGTTTCTTTTGGATGGCAAGCGTAACTTCTATTTCATAGAAGCGAATACTCGGCTACAAGTCGAACATCCGGTGACGGAGATGATCACAGGAATCGATATTGTCAAGGAGCAGATTCGGATCGCCGCTGGTGAAAGGTTGGGCTTTCAGCAGAGCGGGGTGAAGTTTGATGGCCACTCGATTGAATGTCGAATCAATGCCGAGGACCCCGATACCTTCGTGCCATCGCCAGGCGTCATCGAGACCTTTAGTTTCTTAGGTGGCCCGGGTATTAGACTCGATACTTACGCGCATGCTGGCTGCACTGTGTCCCCGTTTTATGACTCGCTTGTGGCGAAGGTTGTCGCGCACGGGCGTGACCGCAACGAGGCAATTGCCCGTCTAAGGCGTACACTTGATATGACAGTAATCGAAGGTATCAAGACGAACATCCCTCTCCATCAAGCTATTCTAACGGACCCTGGATTCGTAGCGGCGGAGTTCGATACGACCTTCATGGAGCGGTTCCAGGCAAATCGTCCGCGTAAAGGTTTGGCTAAGGCCGTCTAGTCCTATCGAGGGCGTATCTGTCGCGTTACGAACCCTGAGTCCTAAGCGTGTCCGTGCCGCTGTCCCCACTTTACGCAATTGTTGATGCTGATTTGTCAGCCCGCCATGGCTGGGAGGTCACGCAGCTTGCCGAGGCTTTGATGCGTGGCGGCGCGCGGCTTGTGCAGCTGCGGGCCAAGTCAGTATCGAGCGAGACCTTCATGGCCTGGGCTGACACCATCGTCAATCTAGGAATTCGGTACGGAGCGACCATTATTTTGAACGATCGGGTTGACCTTGCCAGGCTCTCCGGTGCTAGCGGACTACACCTTGGACAAGAGGATCTTCCTGTGAATGCCGTGCGGCAAATTGCGGGGCCGGAAGCTTTGATAGGCCTCTCGACCCACACCCTACGGCAACTCAATGTCGCCCTGTCTGGACCGATTTCCTACGTGGCCGTTGGTCCAATTTTTGAGACGCAGAGTAAGACGGTTCCCGATGCGGTTGTTGGTCTCGAGTTCGTCGCGCAAGCTGCCGAACGTGTTGAGGGCATACCTCTTGTTGGTATTGGCGGTATCACCGTGGAACGCGCCCGCAGCGTCATTGACGCTGGTGCTACATCTGTTGCGGTGATCTCCGACTTGCTGACTGGTGGCGACCCTGAACGTCGAGCAGCTGAATTCCTCAGCACTCTTGCCGATTGAGCGCGAGGTTTTGTCCTAGCTGCTTGTGTTAGTGCCACCGAAGTATTCTTGAGTCAACTTCTTAACGGTCCCGAGGAGGAAGATCAGGCCGACGAGATTCGGGAACGCCATGAATGCGTTCAACGTCGAGCCGATAGCCCAGACCAGGGGGACTGAGATGACTGAACCGACCATGACGAGCGCCGTGAACAGCACCCGATAAAACACGACTTTGTCCGATCCAAACAGGAACTCGAAGCATTTTTCACCGTAGTAGCACCAGCCGATGAGCGTCGAAAAACCAAAGAGGAAGGAGCACACCGCGACCATCAGAGAGGCAAACGGAATACTTGTGCTCAGTGCGGCAGCGGTTAGATCGCCGCTTGCCTGTTGGTAGCTTGGGTCTGTCCAAAGGCCTGAGGAGAGAATAATGAAGGCGGTCATCGAGCACACCAAGATTGTGTCGACGAAGACTTCAAAGATGCCAACCAAGCCCTGTTCAGAGGGATGTTTTACGTTGGCGACCCCGTGCGCAATCGGTGCGCTACCGAGGCCAGCTTCATTTGAGAGTACGCCACGGCTAATTCCGGCCGCCAAGGCCTGAGCGACTGAAGCGCCGACGAAGCCTCCAACCGCGGCAGAGGGTGAAAAAGCTCGGGAGATGATTAATGCCAACGTTGCTGGCACTTCGGCCACGTTCAGCAGGATGTAGATCGCTGCCACCGCGAGATAGAGCACGATCATCGACGGCACGAGCTTTTCGGCAACGGCAGCAATTCGCTTGATACCGCCGATTAACACGAGTCCGACGGCGGTCGTGATCAGTATGCCGGGAAACCAGAGAGGCACCTCGAGGTTGAAAACACTTTGCGCTGCCTCCACGAACGTCCGCGCGATGGTGTTCGACTGGGCCATGTTGCCCGTGCCAAGTAAACAAGCCACGGCGCCGAAGAACGCGAAGGCGTACGCTAGCGGTTTTGCAAGCCATCCATAAGGGATTCCGCCGGTAATGTAGTACATCGGACCCGCGGCCAATTCGCCTGTCTCACGGGTTACCCGGAAGTGGACGCCTAGAACGGCCTCAGCGTATTTCGTGGCCATGCCGACCGCTGCACAGACCCACATCCAAAAAATAGCGCCCGGTCCACCGATGATTATGGCGGTGGCTACGCCGCCGATATTGCCATTGCCGACGGTTGAGGCGAGAGCCGTTGATAGAGCCTGAAACGGCGTGATGGTGCCGTCTTGGGCGGTATTCTTCTTAAAGGCGCCGGCGAATACCATTCGAACGGCGGCTGGAAAACGGCGAATCTGCACCAACCCTGTCGTGATGCTAATCAGTGCACCCGTGGCCAAGAGAATTAAGGGAATCGCATACCACTCATACGCAGAGGATTCGATGCCTTCGATGGCCTTCGTTAGTTCTTCCATCCGGAACTCCTTAAATCAAGGCTAGTGGTGGCGAATAATATCAGGCAATTAAGCTTTGTAAAGTGCCGAAGATGATAAGAAAAATTGCCGCTGGGCAAGCGTAGCGAATGAGTAGGCCCCAGAACTGACGCCCTGGAAACCACGCCTGTTCAGCCAGAAGCTCCTCAAGCGCATTGTCAATGCGCCAGACGTACCCAACAAATACCGCGGTGAAAAGTCCTCCAAGCGGCAAGGCAAAATCGTTCCAGACCGTGATCATAACTGTTAGGAAATCGAGGCCGATAACTGGAAGACTCGTGAAAAAGTCATTAGCGCCACTGGCCAGAACTGACGGAATGGCTAAGGCAAAAGTCGCCATCATCACAACGAGCACCGCTCGAGAGCGGCCCCAACCGTGAGAGTCAATGAAATGAGCCACCGGAACCTCGAGGAGCGAAATCGCTGAAGTAAGAGCAGCCAAGGTCAACAAGATGAAGAAAGCGGCTCCAAAAAACTGGCCTCCAGGGAGAGATGCAAACAGCCTAGGCAGTACAACGAAGATGAGGCCGGGGCCTTGGCTGCTGGGATCGAATCCAGGAATTGAGAATCCTGACGGGAAGATCATGAAACCGGCCAGCAAAGCAAGGCAGGTGTCCACAACTACCACCATGACAGCCGCTTTAGCGATACCTTCACGTCTGGTTAGATAACTTCCGTAAACCAACATTGTTCCAAGACCGAGACTCAATGAGAAGAACGCCTGACCCAGAGCAGCGTTGAGGGTGCCAAAATTCATTACCTTGCTGAAATCTGGCTTCAGGTAATAGGCGACCCCTTCGGCCGCGCCTGGTAGTGTGACGGCACGGATGGCCAGCCCGACCAGGAGAAGCGCTAGCACTGGCATGAGAAATTTCGAGACGCGCTCGATGCCGGAGCGGATGCCTCCCAGCAATACACCAGCTGTGGCTGCCAACATCACGAAGGTCAGCATTAGGTTGATAGGTGCACGAGCCGTAAATTCGGTGAAGAATGTGGCACTTTCGAGTGCACCACTACTCACTGAGCCGGTTGCACTGAACCAAATATAGGCGAGCGCCCAGCCGGCGATGACGGAGTAGAAAGACAGAACCCCAAATCCGGCTGCCACACCGAGGGCGCCCGCCATCCACCACCTTGTTCCGGGGCGAAGTCTTGCATACGCCTTGACAGGGTCACTCTTAGTGTGTCGACCAATCGCTAGTTCGGCGATGAGAATGGGTAGGCAGATAAAAATTACGCAAGCTAGGTAAACCAAAACGAAGGCGCCGCCGCCGTTCTGTCCGACCTTTGTCGGGAAGCCCCAGATGTTTCCGAGGCCGACCGCCGACCCTGCCGCAGCCAGCACGAAACCAAACCGGGAACCCCAAGTGCCACGATCATTGATAGTCATCAACGTCTCCAGGCTACATGCTTTGTCATACAGGGGCGGCGGCATTCTACTGAAGATCCCATGGGTTCCAAAGCCGAAACTCCCACTGTTACTGTAACGATGACGTTTGAGGCTGTTAGAATGGCATTGGTTCGACGTCCTGTTGGTCTGTATCTAGTTGGTGGAAGGTTCTAACCGTAAGCGTTTCGGTATGGCAGCACGACTCTTGGACGGTACGCGTATCGCGGCCGATATCCGCACAGAACTCATTGCACGCGTTGAGGCCTGCACGCTGGCTGCTCAACGGCCTCCAACATTGGGGATCCTACTCGTTGGGGATGACCCGGCGTCGGAAGTATATGTAAATACTAAATCGAAGGCCGGTGATGCGTTGGGTTTGAAAGTTGATGTGGTTCGGTTACCGAAGACGGCCACGTTGGATAAAGCTAAAGAGGTCGTGTGTCGGTTCAATCGTAGTCAGAACCACGATGGCATCTTGGTCCAGGCGCCTTTACCCAGCGCACTCGGCACCATTGCAGAACAGACGCTTTTTGAGGCGATTGATCCTATGAAGGACGTTGACGGCTTTCATCCAACCAACTTCGGACGGTTAGCCCAGGGACGCTCTGTGTTTGCTCCTTGCACCCCTTCTGGAATTCTCGAGCTCCTCGATCGGAGCTGTATCAATCTTAAAGGTCAGCGTGCTGTTGTGATCGGACGCAGTCAGATAGTTGGTAAGCCAGTTGCTCTCATGCTTCTTCATCGCCATGCGACGGTCACCGTCTGTCACTCGCAGACCCGTGACCTTCCTGCGCTGGCCAGAGACGCGGATATTCTCATCGCAGCATTGGGTCGGCCGGCGTTCGTAACCTCGGAGTTCGTGAAACCAGGAGCCACTGTGATTGACGTAGGAGTTAATCGTCTAGTAGATGAGACTATCGTGAAGAGCCTCCTTCCACTTGGTTCACCTAGGCTTCAAACGTTCGCACGACGTGGATCACTATTGGTAGGAGACGTCCATCCAGCTGTTAGTGAAACGGCCGGCGCGCTGACACCGGTGCCTGGTGGCGTAGGCCCTCTCACTGTAGCAATGTTGATGGTTAATACTGTCCGAGCGGCGGAAATGTCTCTGGGGCAGGCCGTCCAATACCACGGCTAGATCGCCTGATCTAATTCCTGCACGAGTCGGTCGACCTGTGCATCGGTTTCTTTCAGAGTTCCCTCCGTCGAAATCACGATATCGGCTCGTGCTGCCTTCTGTGCTGTCGGAATTTGAACAGAGATCCGGTGCTGGGCGTCTTCTTCGCTGAGCCCGTCTCGAGCCATGACGCGTTGCAGCTGTGTTTTAAGTTCGCAAGCCACGACAATGACCTTATCAAAGTCATCGTCGTGGCCAGTTTCGTAGAGTAGCGGGATGTCGGCAACGGCGGTACGGTGGGTACGCGCCTGCGCTAGTTCATTGAGCCAGTTTCTAATAACTGAATAGACGCGAGGGTGAAGGATACTCTCCAGGTCTTTTCGGGCTGCCTCGTCGGAGAAGATGATTGCAGCGAGCGCTGTTCGATTGAGAGAACCATCGGCTTTCCAAATGCCGTTACCAAAGCGTTGACGTATGTCGCGCCAAGCTGGCTCACCAGGACGGACCACCTCTCTGGCGATTGTGTCTGCGTCGATTGTTGGCAGCCCTAGGGTGGCAATTCGAGCTCTTACATGACTCTTGCCGGTCGCAAGTCCTCCCGTTAGGGCGATTGTTAGCATGTCGAAGTCCCAAGTGAGCTCATTCGCGGTCGCGATGTGGATCCACTGGTTCCTTCGCAGGTGCCATTCGTTCTTCGAGAAAGGTCTTCCACTCGTGGCACTGTGGACACTGCCATAACAGTTCCGTGCTCCGATAACGACAGTTCGTACAAATGTGCGGGTCAAGGTAAAAGATAGCGCCGCGGGTCAATTCAACATAGCGCTGTACAAGAACTGAGTCGAAGTTGAGTTTGGTCAACGTTTGCAAGATCGATTGATGGATTGAAAGAGCGTGTGGATTGTGTACGAGTGCTTCAAGGAGGAGCTCCAGTGCGTCGCGGACCGCCCCTCGCTCAGTTAGGTGCCGAGCTAAGGCCTGACGTGCTCGCCAGTCAAGCGGGTTCGATGCGATCAACCGACGACATAACTCCTGAAACTTCTTAGGAGCCCCGACTTTAGGATAGGAGTCGTCGAGCCGGTCGAAAGCCAGGTAAGCGCGATTTGGCTCTACGCTAATGATGTGTTCCCACGCTGAGATCGCCCCCTCGGCGTCACCCGAGGCTAAGCGTACGTCACCCAGGTTCAGGTATGCTGGCACCGTGCTTTTATCAAGCTCGATAGCCGCCTCGAAACGAGAGATAGCCTCATTAGTATCAGCATCAGATCTAGCTTCTTGGCCGATTTCGGTCTCAAGAAAAGCAAGAATGGAACGATGGGAGGCCTGTGATTCAGGCTCGGCGAGTGCCATCACGCGCTTGCGCATTGTGTAGGCTTCGGACCACTGGTGTTGATCCTCGTAAAGCTTTCCTAGGTTAATTAGCGCATAGCGATTATCAAAGTCGAGCCGGAGGACCTCGTTAAACGTCTCTAGGGCTCGATCGACGAAACCACCACGTTTAAAGTCAAGTCCAAGGCAGAGCAGTACGTAAGCGTGCTCGATGGTACTAAGTCCCGTCCTTTGCAGTAAGGCCTGATGAACTTGGATCGCGCGGGCGACCTGACCTTTTTCACGATAGAGGTTACCCAAAATCATATGGACTTCGAGCGCGTCTGCATCAAGGCCAGCAGCGTTACTCAGTTCCTCGATTGCCAGATCGATCTGGTTCGACACAAGAAAGTTGAGACCGAGGATGTAATGAGGTGACTTCCTGGCTTTCCGACGGTCAATCCAGCGACCGCCACGTAACTTGTAGCGCTCCCAGGCCTTTCCGATAGTAAGACCGATGAGTAGCGCGACCAGCACGCTGACGAATGTGACAGAAGCGGTTTCATCCATGGGATAGAACGGATTCTGGGCCGGCTTGAGTCTCAACAATCGGCGGCCAGAGCGATTGGGCTTTCAGGACAAGCTCAATCAAATCACGTACAGCACCCTTCCCGCCGCGTGTTGAGCTGGTCCAGTCGACTTTTTGTCTTACGTCGACGGCAGCGTCGGCTGGTGCAGCAGAGAGACCGACCCGCGCGAGCACCGCCAGGTCGAGTAAGTCGTCGCCCATGTAAGCGACTTCGGTGTCAGCCAACTGATAATTAGCTAGGATTTGTTCGTACCCGGAGAGCTTTGCTCTGACCCCTTGGAGAACAATCGGTATCTCAAGTTGCCTAGCCCGTAATGTCGTTGCAACCGAAGTGCGCGCTGAGAGAATGCCGGTTAATAAACCGGCCCGATGAGCCCACATAATCGCTGCACCGTCACGGATATGAAAACATTTTGATTCGGTGCCATCCGGGCGTATTTCTATCCGACCATCGGTAAGTACGCCGTCAACATCGAACAGCAGTAGGCGAATTCTCGAAGCTTTGTTCTGAACCGACACGGTGGTAATTTCGTTGTATAACTAGATTTCAGAATTGCTCAACTCGCCAGAGGTCATGCAAGTGCAACACCCCCTGGATAGTACGGTTACCGTCAACGACAACAAGTGACGTAATTCGCTTCGCTTCCATAGTATTCAATGCAGTCATAGCGAGAGCGGTCCCATGAATTGTGACAGGAGTTGAAGTCATGACATCACTTGCCGTGCAGGCAAGGACATCAGGTGAGTCATTCATGTGGCGACGGAGATCGCCATCAGTGATGATGCCCAGTAGGCGCCGGTCGGCATCGGCCACGCAGGTCATCCCGAGACCTTTGCTCGACATCTCATAAATCACGTCACGCATGGGAGTCGTGGACTCAACGGATGGTAGTTGAGCACCACCGTGCATTAGCTGGTCGACTCTCATCAGGCTCCTGCCGAGCTTCCCGCCAGGATGGTTTATGGCGAAGTCCTCTTGTTGGAAACCCTTTCGGACGCTGAGCACCATAGCCAATGCGTCGCCTATAGCCAACGATGCGGTGGTGCTGGCAGTTGGTACGAGATTAAGCGGACAGGCCTCCTCGCCAACTCGACAGTTGAGAGTGACGTCTGCGGCCTGGCCAAGTGCTGATGAAGGATTACCAGTAATGGCGATCAAGCGTATGTCTCGACGCCGGATTGTTTCGAGTAGTCGTAGTAGCTCATCTGTTTCACCGCTGTAAGAAAGCGCGAGCACAACATCGTCAGGTTGGATCGCTCCAAGATCGCCGTGGATAGCCTCGGCCGGATGTAGGAAGAATGCAGGAGTTCCCGTGCTTGAAAGCGTTGCAGCAATTTTTCGACAGATGATGCCTGACTTGCCCATACCGGTAACGATGATCGTTCCTGAACAGTGGTGTAGCACGTCAACTGCGCGTTCGAATGCTGTGTCGAGGCGGTCAAGAAGCGCCAGGATTGCCGAAGCCTCAGTTTCGAGAACCTGACGCGCTAACGCTAGGTCAGCATTGCTCCCGGTGTCAGAATCGGGCTGGTCTGGCATTTTGGCTTCCCAAGCATTACACGCGCGCTGCAGTTGTCCGAACCACATCGTCAATTCGGACGAGGCGTTGCAACAGCGGTTCTAATTCGTCGAGTGGACACGCGTTCGCCCCATCGCTCTTAGCCTTAGAGGGTGAATCATGGATTTCGAGAAATAGCCCGTCGATTCCGGCAGCTACTCCAGCGGAGGCTAGAGGCACGATGAATTCTGCTTGGCCGCTTGATGCACCATCCGCGCCGCCAGGAAGCTGAAGGCTGTGAGTCACATCGAAGACCACAGGCACTCCCAACATGCGAAGCTGAGGAAACACACGCATATCGACCATTAGGTTGTTGTATCCAAATGTAACCCCACGCTCTGTCACGATCACTTGGCTGTTACCGCTCGCAGTGATTTTGGCGATTGCATAACGCATGTCCTGTGGTGCTAAGAATTGTCCCTTTTTAAGGTTGACAGGTCGCCCAGTTCTGGCGGCTGCCACCAAGAGATCGGTCTGACGTGAGAGAAACGCAGGAATCTGCAAGGCGTCGGCTACCTCAGCGACCGGTGCAGCCTGCGTGGCCTCGTGGATGTCTGTGAGAATCGGAAGGCCTAGCTCATGCTTCACGCGGTCCAGGATACGGAGCCCTTCATCGATTCCAGGACCACGAAAGGACTGGAGCGATGTTCGGTTCGCCTTATCGAACGATGCCTTGAAGACTAGTGGAACGTTCTGGCGTGAAGCGATTGTTTTGATACGTTCGGCTAGCGACAAAGCGTGCGCCTCGCTCTCAATAACACAAGGTCCACCGATCAGCGCAAGGCGATTGATCCCGCCGAATCCGACGCCTCCGATTGTGACAGCCTCCACCATTTCATTATAAACCGGCGTCGGATGTGAGAGAGCACTCACGGGCGATCATTTCGCCAGTGAGGGAGTGATTTCGGTTTGGCTTGAAAAGGCCTGTTTATGCTGGTAGCTCGCATCAACGAAGCGGTCGAATAGGGGGTGGGGTTGCAGGGGTTTCGACTTAAATTCTGGATGAAACTGGACCGCCACGTACCACGGATGCTCTGGCAATTCGATTACCTCAACAAACTTACCGTCGGGAGATTGCCCAGCTATCCGTAGACCATGTTCCACCAGTGGTTGTTCATATTCGCGATTAAATTCGTACCGGTGGCGGTGCCGTTCGCTAATTTGACGCTCACCGTAGGCCGCGTAGGCCTTTGAGTCGGCTGTGAGTTCACAAGCGTACGCGCCGAGCCGCATGGTTCCACCTAAATCATCCACTCCGAGGAGATCGCGTAATTTGTAGATAACCTTGTGGGGTGTATTGGGTGAGCACTCAGTGGAATCCGCGTTCTCTAGGTCACAGACGTTTCGTGCGAACTCCACTGCGGCCCACTGGAAGCCGTAACAGATCCCAAAGTAGGGAATTAGGCGTTCCCGGGCAATACGAGCGGCACACATCATGCCTCGGCTACCACGATCTCCAAAGCCACCGGGCACAAGAATTCCGTCAGCTCCATCGAGTAATTGTTCGCCGTCGGGAACCTCAAGTTCTTCGGATTCAATCCACTTAATCTTAATCTTTAGACGATGCTTGAAGCCCGCATGGTAGACCGCTTCATTTAGACTTTTATAGGAATCCTCGTATCCCACATACTTACCGACCACACAGATTGTTAAGTCGTCTTTTGGGTGCTGGATCCGAGTTACTAGGTCTTCCCATGCCCGCATGTTACGCCGCTCGTTAGATAGGTTGAGATGTTTAAGAGCTATGCGGTCCAGTCCTTCGGCCGCGAGGACTAGAGGCACCTTGTAGATGTTGTCAACATCTCGTGCCGTGATAACTGCCTCTTCACTGACGTCACAGAACAGAGAGATTTTCTTCTTAATTTCTGACTCGAGTATCCGGTCAGTTCGACATAGCAGAATGTCGGGTTGAATGCCGATAGCACGAAGATCGCGAACACTGTGCTGGGTTGGCTTCGTCTTGACTTCACCTGCCGTACTAATAAAGGGCACTAAAGTTAAGTGGACGTATAGGGTGTTCTCGCGACCTACGTCCTGCCGGATTTGACGGATTGCTTCGAGGAAAGGCTGGCTCTCGATGTCGCCGACCGTCCCTCCGACCTCCACGAGCACGACGTCAGCCTCATCGGAGACATTACGGATGTTTCTCTTAATTTCATCAGTGATGTGTGGGATCACCTGCACAGTGCGACCTAGATACTCTCCTCGTCGCTCCTTTTCAATCACAGATAGGAAAATTTTTCCAGTTGTCCAATTGTGATTACGTGTCGTGACCGTACTGGTGAAACGCTCATAGTGTCCGAGATCCAGGTCGGTTTCTGCGCCGTCGTTGGTGACATACACTTCGCCGTGATGATAGGGGCTCATCGTTCCAGGATCGACATTGACGTAAGGATCGAACTTCA
>ERZ651768.2050-NODE-2050-length-14334-cov-12.752402_pt1 | contig 14334 bp, 10 predicted proteins | sample MGYA00514754_ERZ651768 | MGnify/ENA metagenome assembly ERZ651768 | reverse complement strand
GAAGCCTCCCTTACACTAGGGGCCAAGTCATTTGCAACTCTGCGGAAGGTGCTGCTGCCTCTGCTGCGTCCCGCATTGGTAGCGGCGCTTGTCTTTAGCTTCGTGAGGGCAATGACGGCAATAAGCGCGGTAATCTTTCTGGTAAGTGCTGACTATGACATGGCGACTTCCTACATCCTTGGACGTGTAGAGAATGCAGATTACGGACTGGCCATCGCCTACTCTTCCGTGCTGATTCTCGTAATGCTGGGAGCGATCTGGGTTATCCAGCTCATGGTCGGTAAACGGGAATTGGGGAGAAGAGCATCTGAGCCAATAGCAATTTAAATGGAAATGGAGAACATGGAAACCGCAGTAGAATTTAGGAACGTGACTAAAGCCTTCGGAGAAGTGCAGGCAGTGCGCAACCTTAACTTTTCAATCAGGACAGGACAGCTTGTAACTTTGCTTGGCCCATCCGGATGTGGGAAAACAACCACCTTGCGATTGATTGCCGGTTTGGAGATGGTCACGGAGGGAAACATCTTCATCGGTGACAAGGAAGTCACTCGACTTTCAGCTTCAGACAGGGACGTGAGCATGGTGTTCCAGTCCTACGCGCTTTTTCCGCACATGACAGTGATGCAGAATGTCTCGTATGGCCTGACCATGAGCCGCCTTTCCAAAACCGAAGTGAAGGAAAAAGCATTGGCGGGATTGGAACTGGTGGGACTGGCCGGATTTGGAGAGCGTCTGCCCAGTGAATTGTCCGGAGGTCAGCAGCAGCGTGTGGCCGTGGCACGTGCCCTGGTCTTGGAACCTGAAGTGCTGTTGTTTGATGAACCTCTATCAAACCTTGATGCAAAGCTTCGAAGAAGAGTTCGTGAGGAAATTCGAGAACTGCAGCAGGAACTGTGTTTGACCACAGTTTACGTGACTCATGATCAGGAAGAAGCGCTGGCAGTTTCGGATCGTATCATTGTCATGAACGAGGCGGTGATTGCACAAGAGGGTACACCCAGGCAGCTTTATGAAGAACCTGTCAATTTGTTTGTTTCCGATTTTATCGGTGACGCGAATTTGGTAAAGTCAACAATTCTAGAAATCGATGGTTCGGATGCTAAAGTAGATATTGGAGGAATTCAGCTGCAATTACCTCACCGAGGATTGATTTCCGGAGATGCTATGGCAGCAATACGACCACAGTCCATTTGTTTGCATGAATCCGGAACTGAAAACGGAATCTCAGGAACTATACTTAAGTCATCATATCTCGGTGATCATCTTGAATATACTGTGAAATGTGAACTTGGTGAATTATTTGTTATTGACAATCAGATACAAACCCAGCATCCTTCCGGTGCAAAAGTCTCGATTACATTCCAATCTTATGGAGTAAGTTTGATACCTGAATCTTGAACAGTTGTATCCCCTTATTTTTCTTGTAAATATTCACTAGTAAATACTGATCAGGATAATAAATCATTTTGTCTTAATTTTATTACGTGATAATAATTTAAATTCAAATGCTTTCTTCCATACCCCAAAGAGGTTTTTCTCAATCTGAATTTGAGCACCGTGCACAAAAAGCACAGCGTGTGATGAATGAAGAAAAACTTGATGCGATTCTACTCACTACAGAACCGAACGTACGTTATTTCTCTGGCTTCCTGACTCAGTTCTGGCAAAGCCCCACAAGGCCCTGGTTCTTGATTGTTCCAAGGGAAGGTGAACTGATCGCAGTGATACCGGAAATAGGCAGAGCCGGAATGGAATCAACCTGGGTAAATGACATCCGCACTTGGGGCTCACCTTGTCCTGAAGACGACGGAATTACTTTGCTGGCACAAGCCCTTTCAGAGGTGACAGTACGCTTTGGGCGAATAGGCATGACTCTGGGACAGGAAAGCCACCTGAGGATGCCGGCAAATAACTTTAAGCAAATGACTGAAAAAATCAGTCCAACTGAAATTGTTGATGTAGCCCTTCATTTGCACAGCTTGAAAAAAATAAAATCTGAAGCAGAAATTCAGAAAATTGAGCACATTTGTCAAATAACTTCAGGAGCTTTCGAAAACCTTCCCAGTCAAATTCGTATTGGTGAGACGCAACGGCAGATATGCCTTAAGCTTCGACAGGATATTTTAAAACGAGGAGGTGATAACTCTCCATATCTGATTGCAGGGTCAGGTTCTGGAGGATATGACAACATCATTATGGGGCCAACCGAATCTGTGCTGGAAAATGGTCATGTACTGATTATTGACACTGGCAGCACTTTTGACGGATATTTTTGCGATTTTGATCGAAATTTTGCATTTGGCAATTTACCGGAGGAAGCGCGTAGAGCCTATGAAACGGTTTACCGTGCTACAGATGTTGGTATTGAATCGGCCCGGCCGGGAAAAACAACCACTGATGTATGGCAGGCAATGTGGTCAGTGCTGGAAAAAGGGGGGGCACTGGGGAACAGCGTGGGGAGAATGGGACACGGGCTGGGGATGGAATTAACTGAATGGCCATCTGTCATGCCCGGAGACGATACTCTTCTGGAACCAGGGATGGTACTTACAATTGAACCCGGAATGTCCTTTGCGCCAGGAAAAGAAATGGTTCACGAAGAGAATATTCTGATTACTGAGGAAGGGGCAAGAATACTGACCAGACGCGCACCTGCTGAAATGCCGATTATTCTAAATTGAGATTCGGGATATGCTTAACCCTCAAAGATTTGAAAAGCTGAGCGGGAAACCACCTGGTGCATGCCTGAACAGTTCAGACTGTCGATATTGAAAATAATTTGAATAATTCAGGAACTATCTTCTTCAACTACATTCTCCTCCAGTCTGTCTCCGAAAATCTGCTGAAGTCGTTCTTCGCACTCATTTAATGAAGTCTGTTCATTCATACCCTGCTGAACGAATTCCTGAATCAAAGGGTTTTTAGTGATTGCATAGTCTATCTCAGGATTGCTTCCCTGGACATAAGCTCCAATATTGATCAGGTCTTCAGCTTCACGGTATGTTGCCAGAGTACGGCGCATTATCAGGTTTAAATCAAGGTGTTTTTGATCTACAACGTCAACCATAACCCGACTTGTTGATGCCAGCAGGTCAATTGCTGGATAAATGCCTTTTTCCGCGATATCACGGCTGAGATAGATATGGCCATCAACAATGGCACGAATCGCGTCGGCGATGGGGTCATTTGCATCATCCCCCTCAACAAGTACTGTGTAAAATCCTGTAATTGAGCCTGCACCCTCATGTGTGCCTGTTCTCTCCAGCAGACCTGGCAGCAAGGCAAAGACAGAAGGAGGAAAGCCTTTTGTTGTTGGTGGTTCACCCGCGGCCAGTCCTATTTCGCGCTGTGCCATGGCAAATCTGGTGAGAGAATCCATGGAGAGCAGGACATCATTTCCTTCGCTACGAAAATATTCAGCAATTGAAGTGGCCACATAAGCTCCGCGCATTCTGAGAAGAGGAGGCTGGTCAGAAGTTGCCACAACCACAACGGAACGGCTCATACCTTCTTCACCGAGATTGTCTTCAATAAATTCCAGAACTTCCTTGCCTCTCTCTCCCACAAGAGAAATTACGTTTATGTCCGCATCGGTATATCGGGCCATCATACCCAGCAGCACTGATTTACCAACTCCCGAACCGGCCATGATGCCGATACGCTGTCCTCGACCGCAGGTCAGGCAGGAATTAATTGACCTTATTCCTACATCCAGTGGCTGCTTGATACGCTTGCGATTCATGGGGTTGATTACTTCCGGATACAATGGAATTTCTGTTGATGTCAGTAGTTCTCCCTTTCCGTCAAGAGGTCGCATTAACGGATCTAAAACCCTCCCCAGCAAACCATCTCCAACTGGTACCATTGCAGGACGCTCTTCTGGAACAACCCGGCATTTGGGGCCAATGCCATGCGCGTTATGCAAGGGCATGACTAGCATCCTGTCCTGGCGGAATCCCACAACTTCTGCGGCAACAGTGCTTCGTAACTCAGGATTGTATATCAGACACATTCCTCCAACAGCACAGCCTGGATTTGTTGCCTCAACCATGTTGCCAATCACCTGCATTACACGTCCTTCCCTGCGTACAGCAGGAAAATTCTCAATTTCTCTGATGTAAGATCCCAGGTTGGAATAAACCGGCAAATCAACTGAATGTGATTCTGTCTGCATGAAACAACTGGTCAGGTTTTAAAGGTTAAATTATTGCTTTGGTGATCTATATGAAAAAGATTAAGGGAAAGGAATCGGTTGTTGAAACTAAATGTTTTCAGCTGATCTTTTGAGTTGTCAGGTTATTCCTCTAAAGAGTCTGCGGAAGTTACCTCAGTTTCTTCAGCTTCTGTATTCTTTTCCGGATCAGCTGGTACAGCAGATTCATTATTTTGTTCTGGAGCTGTTGTTTCAACTGGTAAGGAATTTTGTTCTGAAGGCTTCGTTTCAGTAGAATCTGCCGCGGCATCAGTCCCTTCTAGTGAATTATTATTTGACTCTTCTACAGGTTTCAGGGTCTCATCCTCAAGGACAGAATCTTCCTTGTTAACAGCATCTTCTGAGTCTGATGTCAGAACAGCATCATCAGTTTTTTCTGTTTCAACAAATTTCTTCGGAGTTGTTTCCTGCTCTGTCTGCTCCTGAATCAAAGACTCATCTGAAATTTCAAGGTTTTGAGAATCAGCAGATTCTATTTTTGCAGCATTACTGTCCTGGTCAGGCGGCAGGTTAAAATCGTGGGCATCAATATCAACTTCATTTAAATGAGCTTGTCGGTTTTCGATTTGTTCATTTAAATTTTCTTCAATCAGGTTGAACTGTTCTTCAATGGAACGGCTGATAATTTCCTCATCAGATTCAACATTTATTGAACCAGGCTGCATTTCCGGGTTTTGCCTAATAACTAAATTTTGTTCTTCACTTAGATAACGCTCCAGTTCAGTCTTGCTATTCAGCAGGAATTCGTAGTCATCAGGATGCAGGTAGAGATATATTTTTCCCTGTACCTCTGTTTCATGCAGTGCGGCCTGCACAATGTTTTTAATTACATCCTGGTTTAACTTAATTTCTTCGGCAACAATATTTTTTGAAATCTGCAAAGCTAATTTCACCAGCTCTTCCTCTGCCTGAAACCGGACAACCTTCCTTAATGAATCCAGCTGCTCAAGAATTTTATTTACCTGTTGAGCCAATGGTTCAGCTTCATCGTAACGCTGCTGCATTCCCTGCAGACGTCCTGCCTCAAAACCCTCTTTGTAAGCTTCGTCTTTTATCTGCTGGACTTTGGTTTCAGTTTCAGACAACAGCTGTTTTCTCTGTTGCTCCGCGGCCTGATTTTCAGCAACAGTTTTCTGATGAATGCGATCCGTATCATTTGCCTGTTCCTCGATCTGTTTAAGCAGTTGAGCTTTATGTAATTTTGCTCCTTCTCTGATTGTTTCTGCAAACTCTTCTGCATCTGTCAAGAGACTGTTTTCCAGGAAAAACTCGGAATTTTTAAAGTCCTCAGACAGTTGAATTTTTTCGGCATCTGTTTTTACTTCTTGAAAGCCATTTGACTCTTTTGAGATAAAGTCTTCTGAAACTTCTTCCTCTTCAAAAGTGAGCGGCTTAAAAGACTCAATTTGATCGGAGATTGCCAAGTTTTCTGTTGGTGTTGAAATGCTTTCAGTATTTTCTGATGCGGCATCAGCAACCGAGAAATCGGTCAAGGTAAATGGTTTAAATTCATTCTCATCCAACATGAGATAGTTTTTAACTGGGAATTATTGTTTACAGTATCTGTGATTCAGAAAAAAAAGAATCAGAAAACAGAAAAAAATATTGCAGTTCAATAAAACTGAATACCAGATCAATTTTATGAACGATCGCGCAGCCATGCACGTATCAGTGCGGAGGTCTTGAGGGGATCCTGCTTGGCAATTTCGAGAATCTTTTCCCTTGGAGGAATACCGGTCTCCCTTTCTGTTGGGATTTCCAGTTCCTCACCTTCCAACTCACCTATGGTTGCAGGCATTCCCATCAGCAGATCAAGGTCTTCAGGCTTGGAGGTGAGTCTCTGTACCATCGGACGTATGACCAGCATTATCAAGGCCAGAATAGCCAGTCCGAGGGTTACATAGCGTACTACATCAAGTATAAACTTGTTCCGGACTTTTGTGGCCTCAATTTCTGCGGCTTCATCTTCTTCAATTGCAGCTTCAAATGGCATATTTCCTACAAACACAGTGTCACCACGTGCTTCATTATAGCCCATTGCGGCCTTTACCAAACCCACGATGGTTTCTTTTTCCTCATCAGTCCAGGGGGTGTTTGTCCGGCCCATGGGATTGCCGCTTTCATCAAGAATTTGCGAGCGCCGGTTGTCTAAAAGAACAGAGACACTGATGCGTACGACTTTTCCAACAGCGGACTCCATAACAATCTCCTTGCGGCTGCTTTCGTAGTTACGAGTGGAGTTTTTCTTGCTGAATTCTGATACTGTTGCCGCCTCCCGACCTGATGCTTCAGGCAGGTTAGTTGTAACTCCTGCCGGACCTACAGGAACTGAGCGTGTTCCAGTTGAAGCTTCATCTACTACCTGCTCACTGACTACACTGGTTTGATCAGGATCGACCAGTTCTTCCTTGATGGTTTGTCTATCAAAACGCAGAGTTGCTGACACATTTACCCGGACTCGATCTTTTCCTACAACCTCCTCAATCTGCCTTACTACTTTTGCCTCAAGCTCTTTCTCAAAACGACTTTTGTACATATAGTTATCGTTCATTTTCCCACCTGCAGAATTGTCTGCAAATCCGCGGCTGAGCAAGGCTCCGTTTTGGTCTGTAACTTTGACATTTTTGGGAGCAAGGCCTTCAACTGCACTGGCAACGAGGTGAACAATTGTTTCAATCTGTCTTCTGCTGGCACCTGAGCTCGTAAGATTCAGCGCGATAGCTGCGGTTGGTTCTTCCTGGTTATCTGTAAACAGAGTTTTTTGAGGAATCGCAAGAGAGACTTTTGCAGACTTAACAACATTAATAGTGGAAATCAGTCGTGCCAATTCACCTTCCTGAGCAACTCGGTATTTTACGCCTTGCTGAAATTCTGTTTCGCCCAGGCTTGGAGTAGAAAACAGGTCAAGAAAACCGACCCCACTTCCCGGCGAAACCTTTTCTTTTGCCAAAATTAATCGGGCCTGGTCAACTCTGTGTGGTTCTACCATAATGGTCCTGCCTCCGGGAGCAAGTAAATATGGGATTTGATTTTCCTGAAGCTTTTCTACTATAACGGCAGCATCACCGGGTTCCATATTAGAATACAGCGGAGCCCATGAGGGTCTGTTCGCAACAAAAATCAAGCTCACCATTCCGATCAGGATTACGCCAAGAGCCGCTAAAATAGTGATGCGTTTAGCAAGACTTAGAGAACCAAAAAAATCCTGAAACTGAAATCTTACATCTGCGAAAGTACCGGCTTGTTCTGCCATTGTCGTGTTAATTTGTGATTAAGTTTTTGAGGAAAATGTAGCCTGATTCAAAGTTGCCAGAGTCAGGCTTCGGAAAATTTATTTGCATTTTTGAAACAATCTCTCCTGCAAATACAATTCCAAACTTTGAGTAATGCAGTATTGAAATTTTTTTATTAGTTAAAAATGCCTCTATTAAAGATGAGCCAGTTTCGTAATCTGGTCATCAGCAGATTTTTCAAGATAAGGAAGGTTTAAGAGGCGACGTGTAAGTATCTGGAAACGCCAGCAATGCATGACCCCGGCAATGCTCAAACCTGCAATCAGTCCCACCCACATGCCAACCGGCCCAAAATGGAAATGAAAACCCAACAGGTAGGCCATAGGCAAACCCATACCGCAGTAAGCCAGAACGTTTGCCAAAAACGGAACCCTGGTATCTTTTAGACCGCGCAGGGCACCTAATGCTCCGACCTGCATACCGTCAGATAACTGAAATATCGCGGCCATATATAATAACTGCACTGCCAGTGTCCGGACATTTTCCTCATAAGTGTAAAATCCCACAATATTTTCCGGAACTAAAATGAATATTGAAGCGGTTACAGCCATCACAATGATACAGAGAAAAATTCCAGCAAAACCAATATAACGAGCGTCCCTAGAGTTTCCACTTCCTTTAGCTTGTCCCACCCTGATTGATATTGCTATTGATAACCCCAGCGGAACCATGAAGGTTACTGATGCTATGTTGATTGCTATCTGATGTCCGGACATGGCAGTAGCTCCAAACGTACCAATCATTAATGAAACCATGGCAAACATCCCAACTTCTGCTGTAAGGCTGAACCCGTTAGGTATTCCTATTCGTAAAATTTCACGCAGATAAAGCCATGCAGGTCTTTTGAAAGATACGTAATTTCTGTAGCTTTTAAATAAAGTAGATTTTAAACAATAAACCAACAGCACAGCAAACATTACCCAATGCACCAAACTGGTTGACCAGCCTGCCCCAACAGCCCCAAGTGCAGGAAATCCAAAATGTCCAAACATCAGGGTGTAGTTTCCAATGATATTAATTCCAAGTCCTAATAAAGAAATATACATATTAGGCCGAGTATAGGACAGGCCTTCATTGAATGTTCTTAATACAATATAAGCGTAAACAGCCGGCATGCCCCAGCACAAAGCTCGTAAATATTCTCCAGCAACTCTTATCACCTCAGACTCATAGCCCATTAGATTCAAAACCGGTTCAGGATAGACCAGTATGCAGATGCTGATCAAAGCCAGAGCCTGGCTGAGCCAGAGACCCTGAATTACATTGGCTGTAATTTCGGATGAATTTCCTCCACCATAAAGCTGAGAGATAATTGCACGAACAGCGAACAATATTCCCAGCATCAGCAAAAACACTGGATGATAAAGTGCTGTTGCTATTGCCAGTCCTGCCAGATCATTTGAACTGATGTGACCGGCCATCACTGTGTCCACAAACTGCATCATGACCTGCAGCAGCTGGGCTATGATTACCGGTGTGCCCAGTTTTAAGGTTTGCAGTGATTCATAGCCAAATCTTTTTAAGTTTGAAAAAAGCAGAATTTCCTTCATTCAGCAGAGATTGAATCGAATTTAAGTGTATAAAAAATAGCTTAACTGTCACCCCGGTATTATGCTATCATATTCAGCTTATGGTACTTTATAGAAAAAAATATCCCACTTTTGCTGCATGGTAATTTTTCGTAAAGTTTTTCTACAAATGTTTTTATACAAAGTTACAGTAAAGCATATTTAGAATGAAACGGGAAAATGTACTAATTATTCTCAGCATGCTGGTGTTGGCATTTTTCCTGGCAAAAATGTTTGACAGCGGCAAAATGTCTTCAGGCAATCGTCGTTCACAGGAGTTGATTTACAGTGACTTCAAGGCTCTTGTTGCTTCAGGTGAAATTGCAAACGCCCAGATTGTCGGAGATTCGTTAATTGAGGGATTTACTCAAGATGGACTTGGTTTCCGTACTTATATTCCAGCAGAGGACCCCAGCGTTATCGACTACCTGCGTCTTTACCAAATTCCGATCAATTATGTACCGGAAAAGTCTATGCCGTGGTATTTGAACATTTTAATAAATTGGGGACCATTCCTGCTAATTTTTGGAATTTGGTTAGTACTCATGCGCAGAATGCAGGGAGGTGCAGGAGGAGGTCTGTTTTCCATTGGGCGTAGTCGCGCAAAAAAAGTAGAGCCAAGTGAAATGAAAATTACTTTTAATGATGTTGCGGGGGTTGAGGAAGCAAAGGACGATTTGGGAGAAACAGTTGAGTTTCTTAAGGATCCTGCCAAATTCAGAAAACTTGGCGGTCGAATCCCTAAAGGAATGTTAATGTCCGGATCTCCCGGAACTGGAAAAACGCTGCTGGCAAAGGCTGTTGCAGGTGAATCGGGAGTACCTTTTTTCAGCATGAGCGGCTCAGACTTCGTGGAAATGTTTGTTGGTGTTGGAGCCAGTAGAGTGCGTGACATGTTTGAACAGGGAAGGCAAAACGCTCCATGCATAATATTCATAGACGAAATAGATGCCGTAGGGGGGAGCCGAGGTACTGGAATGGGCGGAGGAAATGATGAGCGTGAACAGACTCTCAACCAATTGCTTGTGGAAATGGACGGGTTTGACGGAATGGAAGGTATTATCGTGATTGCGGCAACAAATCGACCGGACGTCCTTGATCCGGCTCTACTGCGTCCAGGACGTTTTGATCGTCATGTGACCATACCTCTGCCGGATGTAAAGGGCAGGGAGGAAATATTGAATATTCATGCAAAAAAAGTACAGATGGTGGAAGGTGTTGACATGAGTATAATTGCTCGCGGCACACCGGGATTTTCAGGTGCGGATTTGAAGAACTTGATCAATGAAGCTGCACTTGGAGGGGCGCGTAACAACAAGACAGAGTTAAACCTGGCAGATTTTGAGTGGGCACGTGATAAGGTGATGATGGGAACCGAACGCAAATCGATGGTTATGTCTGAAAAAGAAAAACGAAACACAGCATATCATGAAGCCGGGCACGCGTTGGTTTCAGCCCTTCTGCCAAAATCTGATCCAATTCATAAGGTAACAATCGTACCTCGAGGCAGAGCACTTGGTATGACTGCATATTTACCGGAAAATGATAATCATTCCTACGATTTTGAATATCTGAGCAACCGAATCACAATTGCCATGGGTGGCCGTGCTGCAGAAGAAATCATTTTTGATGAGGTTACCACAGGTGCAAGCAATGACATCCAGCAGGCAACAGACACAATCAGGAACATGATATGCCGTTGGGGAATGAGCAAATCATTTGGCCCGATTGTTTTTGGAAGTGATAACCAGCTGAATGTCCTTGGTCGTGATATAGGGAAAGACCGTGAGTACAGCGAAAAGACTGCCACGGAAATTGATGAGGAAATGAGAAAGACAATCAAATATCACGATGAGAAAGCCAAAAAATTGCTCAGTGACAATATCGAAGTATTGCACAAGATCGTTGAGGTTTTAATGAAAGAAGAGACAATTGACGGCTCGTATATAATGAAGTTGCTGAAACAAGATCAGTCTAAGGTTGCATCCGTGGGAGGCTGATGGCACTTCCGGGATTTGGGCGTCCACCGGCATATTATTTTATCTGGATTTTACCTCGAAATTCTTTTAACAGGCTTTGCGGCCTTGTTGCGGATGCTCAACTCCCGCGGTTTTTGCTGACACTGTTAATACGTATTTTTTCATGGAAATATGGTGTCAACCTGAAAGAAGCCTCAAAACAGGTTTCAGAGTACAGGAATTTTAACGAATTTTTTACAAGAAAACTTCTTCCGGACGCACGAACTCTGGATCCGGACACAGAAGCCGTTCTCAGTCCTGTGGACGGGATATTGGGTGAATCGGGGTTCATAAATAATGGTGTCCTGATTCAGGCAAAAGGTTTGGAGTATCGTTTAGCAGACTTATTAAAAGATCCTGAGAGGACCAAATTTTACGACGGTGGAGTTTTCATTACCATTTATTTAGCTCCTTACAATTACCATCGTATTCACAGCATGGTAACTGGAGAGGTGCGGGAGTTCTGCTATATTCCGGGAGACTTGTGGACAGTCAGCCCTCTTGGGGTGCATCATGTACCGGGACTTTTTGCCAGAAACGAAAGATTAATAACTTATTTTAAAACTGAAAAAGGAGAATGTGCTCTTGTAAAAATTGGAGCCACTGTGGTTGGGCGCATTCGAGTAGTTTATCATGATATAACCTCAAACCGCCCCGGTGCTGCATTTCAAAAGATCGTGCTGACATCTCCCTTTAGGGTGGAGCGTGGAGATGAGGTCGGTCTTTTTGAATTGGGTTCAACTGTGATTTGCCTTTTTCCTCCGGGACAAATTGAGTTAAACGAGTTAAAAATTGAACAGGAGATTTTATTAGGACAAGCAATTGGAAGATTTTCGAGAATTCATCAGGATGAAATTAAAACTTAATTAGATTAACCAGTTTGAAGAAATAGTAATAATGAGTAGTTTATCTGGCAAAAAAGGTGTTATTCTTGGAGTTGGCAATCAACGCAGTATTGCATGGGCAATTGCAGAATACTTCCATAAGCATGGAGCAGAACTGGCATTGACCTATCTCTCAGATCCAAAGGGACGATTTGAGTCAAATGTGAGAAAATTAGGTGAAAAAGTTAATGCCAGCTTTATTCAGGAATGTGATGTTTCTGATGACCGTGCCATTCAGTCTTTGATTGATGGTCTGAATGATCATTGGGGTGAGATGGATTTTTTAATTCATAGCTTAGCCTTTGCAGACCAAAAAGATCTTCAGGTGGCATTCTCAAGCACCAGTCGTAATGGTTTTGCAAAAGCACATGAAATAAGCGCATTTTCTCTATTACCTTTAGCAGAAGGTGCAATTCCTATGATGAAGAAGCGAGGTGGCGGAAGTATTATATCCATGAGTTTTATCGGCTCCGTGCTTGCAGTTCCACATTATCATGTAATGGGACCCGCTAAGGCTTCGTTAGAATCTTCATCACGTTATCTGGCTAAGGAAGTTGGTCCGGATAACATTAGAGTTAATGTAATTTCACCAGGACCTATTAAGACATTGTCTTCTTCCGGAATCAAGGATTTTGCAGAATTGATGAAAATTGGAGTCGCGCATTCAGCAATGAAAAGAACAGTGACACAGGAAGAAGTTGCTCAGACAGCTGTATTTCTGGCAAGTGATGCTTCTTCCGGAATTACCGGTCAGGTGATTTACGTAGATTGCGGTTATTCAATTATGGCAAACTGATCGGGATAAAAAAGGAATCTGCTACACTACAAAAACCTAATACTGGCTAAGGATTATGAGTAAAGCACTTAATGATTTTCGCCTGAAACTGGGTGGAAAAGAATATGTTCCCATTTTTGTAGGAGGAATGGGAGTTGATATTTCCACTGCAGAACTGGCTTTGGAGGCCGCACGTTTAGGTGGAATTGGACACATATCTGATGCCATGGTTCCAACTGTGTCAGACAGGCGTTTTAAGACTAATTATGTTCAGGAGAAACAAAAAAAATATAAATTCAACATTGGCAATGTAGATAAATCCTTGGTGCAGTTTGACCTTGAAAGACTGGCTGAAGCCCAAAAACTTTTTGTAAGCCGCACTATGGATTCAAAAAAAGGAGACGGAGCAATCTTCATCAACTGCATGGAAAAACTTACCATGAACAGTCCACGTGATACTTTGCAAACGCGACTGCTTGCAGCTATGGATGCTGGAATTGATGGAATAACATTAAGTGCAGGACTTCATTTAAGCTCAATGGAGCTTATGAAGGACCATACAAGGTTTCGGGACGTGATGATTGGAGTCATAGTTTCTTCATTTCGCGCCCTTCGTCCTTTTCTAAAACGCGCCGCAAAATTTGAGCGGCTGCCGGACTATATTACTGTGGAAGGACCTCTGGCAGGGGGGCATTTGGGTTTCGGCGCTGATGACTGGCATGAGTATAGTCTGAAAACAATTGTAAATGAAATTTTGAATTACTTAACTGAGAATGATTTGAATATACCTGTTATACCCGCTGGTGGTGTTTTTACAGGGACTGATAGTGTGGAATTTTTAGAATCAGGAGCTTCTGCGGTACAGGTTGCTACAAGGTTTACAGTTACAGAAGAATGTGGTTTGCCTGAGAAAACAAAACATCACTACCTGGAAGCAGTCAAAGAGGATATTGTTGTGAATACAATTTCACCTACAGGTTATCCGATGCGGATGCTGCGGCAGTCTCCTGGCATTGCTGATGGTATCCGGCCAAATTGTGAAGCCTTCGGTTATATTTTAGACAACAGTGGGCATTGTCAGTACGTTGATGCTTACAATCGAGAATTAGATAAAAATGAAGGGAAAATATCTGTAAAGGATAAAACATGTTTGTGCACACAGTTTCGTAAATTCAGAATCTGGACATGTGGTCATAATGTATACCGGCTGAAAGACACTACACATAAGCTTGAAGACGGGAAATACCAGTTATTGAGTGCTGAAGATGTGTTTAATGACTATCAGTTCAGTAAAGATCACATGATTAAACTTCCGGAAAGAAAAACCTCTACTGCTTCTGAAATTTCTCTTGCTGCTGCATAATTATTGTTCCGGCATTTTTGCGCAGATTTAACACTTCTTAATTATTGCAAAGGGGGACAGACTGGTTAATCTATGTTTCCTATTGACAAAAATATGATAAAATCACATAATCAAATGTTTAACTCATGCTGGCATAGCTCAATTGGTAGAGCAGCTGATTTGTAATCAGCAGGTTGTAGGTTCAAGTCCTATTGCCAGCTCCAGCATGGGGAGATACCCA
>ERZ651768.2049-NODE-2049-length-14336-cov-3.110947_pt1 | contig 14336 bp, 11 predicted proteins | sample MGYA00514754_ERZ651768 | MGnify/ENA metagenome assembly ERZ651768 | reverse complement strand
CCGATGATCTGGTCTTAAATAAAACAAGATCCTATTTTCATCCGGGCCACATTGTATATGTAGCAAATAAAACCGGTCCAAAATCATTTAATGTGCAACGCGTACAGGTGAGTTTAGTATCTATTGATCTCGATTTAAAACGTTTTATAACTATTAAGGTCAATGATTCACTGCCCATCAACCCTTCCCACTGCTACGTTCCAAGCTACGGCATATACGAAAACCTTGGGATCATTCAAAAGAACTATATCTCGAACCCACTACAGATTGAAGGATTGCCCCGCTTTTTACCTGAAGAAATGCTGGATCATTCACTGGTCTTTGGTATCGTGAGAGATTATCGGACCCAACAACCGGTCTTTGGCGCAGAAGTACGTGTCTTTGGTAAACCAAATCTACCACAAAATGGTAGCGAAACAACATTGATCAGCCTTGCAAAAGGTGATGTTTGGGGTGGCGGTCAGCAATTGCCAACAAAAAAATCTTTATTGGATACCCCAAGATCCACTCAACACCTTGTAGAGAAAGGACGACGAATCACAAGCCTCGATGGCAAATTTGCGATTGCGGTCCAAGATACAGGCTTTTTAGTTGTGCGTGCAGAATTACCCGTAAGTAATTATCGTATACAGGAGAAAAAAGTAAAGATTAGACACACGCAGGGTGAGTACTACAGCGCAGATATCTGGCTCCTGCCAAAATAAAGATTTACCATTCTAATATCAATTTTTTTTCTTGCGACCTTTTTAAATTTAAATTCCAGTATGGATAATTCAGAGTTTGCAACACTGGGTGGAGGCTGTTTCTGGTGTGTTGAAGCCATCTATCAACGTGTCAGCGGCGTTTTATCCGTAAAACCGGGGTATGCTGGAGGTGATGTAAAAAATCCCACGTATAAACAGGTTTGTTCTGGGAAGACCGGACATGCAGAAGTAGCACGTATAGAATATAATCCATCAGTGATCACGTATAAGGAAATTCTAAATGTATTCTGGCAGTGCCATGATCCTACAACGCTCAATCGCCAGGGCAATGATGTGGGCAGCCAGTACCGATCCGTTATATATTATCAAAATGACCAGCAAAAAGTACTCGCTGATGAGTCAAAAACTATAGCAGACCAATCTGATTATTGGTCTGATCCAATCGTGACAGAGATCGTACCTTTAATGAATTATTTCGAAGCGGAAGATTACCATCATGATTATTATAATAATAATCCCAATCAGCCTTATTGTATTTTTGTGATCAAACCTAAACTGGATAAATTGAAAAAAAATAGGATAATTGACTTGAAGGATAATTAATCAGGATTTATGATTTTGCTCATATTCCTGCATTGCGGTAATAAGAGCATCCAACCCTGTTTCCGGCATGGCATTATAAATTGAAGCTCGAAAGCCACCCACGGACCGGTGGCCTTTAAGAGAAACTAAATTTCGTTCATTACAAAAAGACAGAAATTCATTTTCATCCAAATCATCGCGAGCAAAAATAAAAGGTACATTCATTAGCGAACGGTCACCTGGGTTTACGGGACTGATAAAAATGGTATTTCTTTCAATTTCATCATACAGTTTTTTTGCCTTGATCCGATTCTTTTCAGCCATTGCATTTACACCACCAATTGATTCCATCCATTTAAGCGTCTCGTTAACCATAAAAACAGCAAAGACCGGCGGTGTGTTAAACATTGACTCCTTTGAAACATGGGTAGCATAATCCAACATCATTGGAATTCGACGTTCCGCCCTTCCTATTAGATCTTCTCGAATGATCACTAGTGTAACACCGGCAGGACCCATATTTTTTTGAGCACCAGCATAAATCAATCCAAATTCTGCAACATTAATTGGCATTGATAAGATATCAGATGACATATCAGCTACCAGGAATCCATCTTTATTTATTATTTCAGGTGTTACATGATACTGTGTACCATATATGGTGTTATTAGTGGTTATATGTAAATATACAGAATCTGGATTTTGTTCCAAATCCATGGGGATAAAGATATAATTATTATTTTCAGAACTACCCGCAACATTTACAGATCCAAAATTCTTGGCTTCCTTTAAAGCTTTTGATGACCAAGCTCCAGTATCCACATAATCGGCAATCTCATTCTCATTCAACAAATTCATTGGAACCATGGAAAACTGCAACGAAGCTCCCCCTTGAAGCCACAATATCCTGTAATTATCTGGAATATTTAACAAAGAAATAAGGCGATCTGTTGTTTCGTCAAACAGGTCCACAACTGGTTTTGAACGGTGGCTCATTGCCAATAGACTGATACCGGTTTCATTATAGTCCAATGCCGCATCTTTTACCGCAAGTAAAACCGGTTTTGCTAAACAAGCGGGTCCAGCGCTAAAATTATATACTTGTTTATCCATCGTATAATCCTAGATTATATGGAACGAAGTTATTTCACTAGTAAAGGTTGAAAAAAATGAAAAACCCCGAAATTTCGGGGTTTTTATCAATTGGATTTGTTTTGATTAAGGCCTTTCCACCAGATAAGGGATAGACCACACCGCAGTATTATATCCCCCATCTTCCGTAAAGATGGTTGCCAAGTCAATCACATCGTAAAAAGACCGGAAAACCCTGCTATTTTGTCCCGTCCCAGGTCCATGAATCAACCAGGCACCAGAATGGATATTATCATTCATGGTAGTATCAAAGAACCTTCCGGTATCGTTAATAAATCGCCTGCCCCGCTGTAGACGGTTGCGTGCATAGCGTACAGTACACCACTCACCAACACCAGTAGAATCCATTGTGTACTCGGGTCCATCATTTTCCACAGACATCTGAATAAGTACCAGTTCGAAAGCACTAAACGTAGGAAGTGATTCCCGATCAATAAATAATGTGCCAACTTCATCAGCGTTAAATGAATGCAGAACGTTTCCAACTCCATATTCGCTAAGCGCAGAAATATCCACACCTGTAATCGAAACTTTTTCTCCGGAACCGCCAATAAGCGGTGTTAAAGCATCTATTTTCCAGCGATAGCCGTCCGGGTTCGTTACGTCTTCCTCCTGCACATAACGGACCTGCCTAGTCAGGACAGTAGTGAAATCCTTAGAAAATCCCATAGAATCGATCGATTCATGGTTGGAAGTATCAATGGCCTGGACCATAAAGACCCCAGTGATGGTATGGGTTACAAACCCTATTGCTGTGTCACCATCCACATTGAATTCTATCGTGCGGTCCCGATCTGTGAACAGCCGACCGAAACGTATCCGATATCCCTCGCCATAGGAAAGAGTATCACCTAGAAGCTTTGCGAGCCCTCCCGTCTCCAGCCCAAATTCAAAATCCAGGTTGGCTAATCCTTCATCATCAAAGCCATCCAGACCAGCCGCATCATCAGCGTCAAGCAACGCAATAAGAGCGCTCTCATCGAGTATCAATATCCCACCATCATCAATGGTGAATTCATCATCACTATTCTCACACGCAGAAAAAACCAGCAATAGGATTACCGGTAATAAATGAAGATGTTTCATTTTTTCCTCATACTATTATTGAATTTAATACCAAAAATTACGTTTGCGTTGACCTTCCCGCCTTTTTTTCATTTTTTTCATTTTTCTTCCTTCATCACCGCGTTTTCTTAATTCTCCACCCATTTTCCTAAGCATATTCTGTTTAAACATTCCCAGTATGGTCATTTGCAACGGATCCAATAGATCATCCATCCCGAGTAGAAATTTTTCTTCTACATCGGCCTTTTTTTTCCGCAATGTGGTGATCTTCCTAACCGCAGATGCCACTTCTGATTTGCTTGGTTTTTCATCTTTATCTATCTTTTGTCTCATTCTTTTTCCGATATCTCTTTCTTCCTGGTGTATGGCATCTAAATTTTTTCGGTGTACACGAAACCTGGGGAAAAATTTCTCTGCTTGTTCTGGTTTCAGATCCAATTCTTCTGTTAAACGCCAAACCATCATGGTCTCCATACGTTCACGGCTACCATGATCATCGTTTCCCCTCCCTTCATCATGATCCATGTAATCATGTTCCTGAGCAAATGATATACTCACTAAAAGAGTATAAGTCATCAATAGCATTCTCATAATATCTCCTCATTATTTATTTCATTGGTATTATAAATATCGTGTATCAGGTCCAATGTTTCCCAAAGATCATCCTCCTCTAGGAGAAATAGTGTTATGTCAGTTAGATAAAATTCATTATCACCAATCTCATGGTCAACATCGATTGACCAGAAATCTGTCTCAAAAATTTCGGCTGCATCGTCATGTTCTGCAATGTATACAATCTCATAATGCACCGGATCCAATTGCAGGAAGGTAAAATACCCAAATACGGTTATGACCAATGCGGCCGCAAAACCTGAAAGGGTCCTATACCGGTGCAGTTTTATTTCTCTCTGTCGCCCGCGAAGAGCAGCCAGGAAAAGATCAGTATCAGGAGTCGGTGACTCTAGGCGGCTTTGATTAATGAGCTTTTCTTCAAATTGATTCATCATTTAACCATTTTTTTAACTTTGTTACGGCATGATGATAATTTACTTTAGCGGATCCTTCAGTCATACCAGTGATCTCGGCAATATCTCCGTAAGAGATTTTCTGGGCAATGCGCATTATAACCACCATACGTTGTTTTTTTGGAAGCCTGCCAACAGCATCCCATAACTCTTTGCGTACCCATTCTGATTCGACTGAGTCATCTTTTTCTCCACGTTCTGGTATTTGGTCCAAATGGAGCAAATTTTTCCACTTATTCCTTGAAATCCATGAATTGGCAGTATTGATATTGATCCTGTACAAATACGTTGTAAATGCAGATTCAAATCGAAAATTCTTAAGGTATTTGTACAATTTGAGGAAAACATCCTGAGATAGATCTTCCGCAGCCATTTCATCTCTGGTAACATTGAAGAAAAAGCCAAATACAGCCGGTAGATGCCGTTTAACCAGTTCATCAAACGCATCATCTTGTCCTCCCTGAAATTGTTGTATGAGTTCATGGTCATTTTGCATATCATTTCGCACTTTAAGACACGATAGACTGCATAAGGTTAAAAAACTTTTTCTGTATAAACCATTGGCATTTTTCCTATTGACAATAGTCATTATCTTCAATCAGGAATTTTATTATTTATTTATACCCTATGGCAGGATTAAAAAAACAACCTACCCCAAATTCAGATCAGCAATCTGCTATTATCCATCCGCCCAGCCCATTGATGATCCTTGCCGGGGCAGGAACCGGAAAAACGTTCACACTGCTACAAAGGATTAGCTACCAAGTTGAGAATGGGAAAATGTCTGCAGACAATATTGTCCTGCTCACGTTTACAGAACGCGCCACCATTGAAGCAAGAGAAAAAATATTGAATATTCTAGGGCCTAAAGGATCCGGTATCCTAATTAACACCTTCCATGGATATTGCCATGGTATGCTCCGCGAGTTTGGTCCTAATGAAATGGCAGAGTGTGTACTTTGGCAGGATAGTGATATTATACATTATTTCCTGGATCATTTTGATGAATTGGATGAGCTTTCATCACGAACATTCAAATCCAACCCTGTCATGGCAATCACCAACGCTTTCATTCCTTTTTTCTCTCGGTTAAAGGATGAACTAATTACTCCTGAATACCTAAATAAATACTACACGCCAATAGAATGGACACCGGAATGGATCTCAGGAAATTTTCCTGCTCTACATTCTGGAACGAATCAGAATGAAGCCGCATTGCAACTTCGGGACCTAACCCAAATCTATCTTTGGTTCCAAGCAGCTAAGGCACGCGAAAAAGCTCTGGATTTCGGAGATATGCTCCTGCACTGCTATACCATGCTCCGAAATCAACCTGCTATTCTGAAAAAAGTCCAAAACAGATTTCGACATTTTTTCATTGATGAGTACCAGGACAACAATTACGCGTTGAATAAGATCATTAACCTGATCTCGGCCAAATATCGCAGCATTACGGTTGTTGGTGATGAAGACCAGTGTATATACAGTTTCCGGGGAGCAAATTATTCCAATATCCAGGACTTTGTGGATAGGTACGGCAACCATCCTATCTTTTCTATTGTGAAACTGGAAGAAAACCGGCGTTCCACACAGGAAATTCTGACCCTGGCTAATGCGTCTATCGCAAACAATAAAAACCGCAATCCAAAAATACTAGAAACACCTGAAAGCAACCCAAAACACGGCTCCATGCCAATATGGACCATAGCAGAAAGCAAAGATACAAAGATTGGAGTCCCATCTCTTATCCGAAGGATAACGGAATCAGGTGAAGCGGTGTACGGAGATATTGCTGTAATCTGCCGATCCTGGACCAACGTTAAGGATATAGGCAATGCCTTGATTCAGCAGGGTATCGCAGTAGATCTACATATTGAGAAGTTTTTTTATGTTCCAATTGTAAAGGATATTCTATCTTGGGCTCATTTAATTATTGGCGATGATCGGTCAGAACAGACTTTATATAGGATATTGACACAAACGTTGGGCGACTCCCAAACTCGGGCATTTTTCTTTGATGCAAAAAGGTTCAGCACACACGAAAAAATGTTGAGACTAAAAGATAACATAAAGAATAACATAGACGATCTTTTAAATAGTAAATCCCTGGAAAACATGCTGGCATCATATGAAAATCTGATCGAAAAATTGAAACAAAAACAAAATGCTGCAGAAATGGTCTGGGCTATTATGACAGTTTTAAAAGAGACTGAATTGATGAAAGACATGAGAAATGCATATCGTCACCGTGAGCGCCTGAACCTTGCTAATATGGGCAAACTTTTGAACCTAGCAGAACAGTTTGTAAACCTGCGCCCGGAGGGGGGGCAATCCCTAGAAAAGTGGCTGCGATATCTGGACGCCCTAGAATTGACCGGAAATATCCCTGCAGAACAGCCAGATATGCCAAAACAACGCCTCGCAGTTCAGATCCTGACTGTTCACCAAAGCAAGGGTCTACAATATCCTGTTGTTATAATACCATTTCTTCGTCAAAATACTTTTCCTATGTCCCTCAAGCGGCACGCGCTAGTGGAACGCTTACCTGCGTCCTGGATGGAATGGGGCCAAGATAGTTCTGAAATTGTGATCAGTCATTTCGAAGAAGAGCGGCGCGTGTTTTACGTGGCCTGTACACGGGCAAAAAATAAATTATACCTATTCGGACCGAAAAAATCCCAATCGGATTTTTCCAAGGAATTAGAAACATTAAAACCTGAAGTGATGGAGATAATTACCATGAACAGTGAAGCTCAAAATAAGAATGGCACAGTGCCTAAAAACCAACAGCAATTGATAACAGATCTGAACCGCGAAATTTCTGTCGGTGAATTCGAAAATGCCCGATTGATACTTGATGAAATAGAATTAGCTGAAAATAACTCTGGTCAACCAAAAATTTTAAGCGATAATGAAATCGGAATTCAAGGAAAATTCATCACGCTCTCATCTACAAGCATTGGTGATTATCAGGATTGTCCTTTAAAATACCGTTTGAAACACCAAGATAAAGTCCCAGAACAGAAAACTCGGGCTACCCTGGAATTTGGGATGATTATACATGATGTACTCTTTGATTTTCATGGATTAGATGCTACAGAACAGACATGGGAAAACCTTATTGAATTATTTAACAAACACTGGCGTCAGGATGCATTTGAATATCGTCAGCGGGGAAACGAATTTAACCAGCAAGGTAAAGAATTACTCCAGGGTTATTTTAACCATATCCAGGCTTATCCACCGGCTGTAGTTGGAAGAGAAAAACGGTTCAAATTCGACCTGCCAGAGATCGGTGTCCAGATCACCGGGAAAATCGACCGTATAGATCGGGAAAACGATCTTCTGCGGGTAGTGGATTACAAAACTAGTAGAAAAAAAGAAAAAGCGGAAGAAAGCCTGCAAATGGCACTTTATACAGAGGCAATATCAAGAAATGCTGTAGAAGATGTCCAGGGAAAGCCAGGATCTGCCGTACTTCATTTTCTCCGACACGGCGATGAGCCAGAATCCAGCCACGCCTTTTCAACGGATGAATTAGCGACCCAGATGGAGCAGATCGCTAATGTAGCCCAGGGAATCCACAAACGACGTTTTGAACCGAAGCCTAACGAATACGGTGTATGCAAATGGTGCGACTATAAAGATTTTATCTGCCCAGCATGGGAAGAATAATTATTGCCGCAGGATCTGGAAATCAATTAATCCGGTAAATTCTGCTCCAATGAATTCCATTTTCTGCGGATTGCCAATAAATAATACGGAATCTTGACTGAAGGCAGACACATTTTCGTTAACCAATACATCCAACATCATAGCATTATTCTCATTATAAAGACGAATAAATGTTGAGTCGCTGCTTTGGCCTGAATAATCTTTCACCACAAGGGATGTATTAAGCACATTTGTATTGGTGGCTGAGAATTCCAGATCGTAGTTCAAAGAATTGGTATAGCCTTCAGCTTTAATTGAGAAAGAAAAAAAATCTGCTTCATTGACTATTGCAGGAATATTCTCAAGGAGGCCATCATTGTATTCTGGTGGTTCAACACAACCACCTATAGTCAAAAGAAAAAATGTCATTCTGAATAAAGTTTTTTGGCGAAAAGACGTATTAAAGTATATCACACCATTAAACATTCTTTGATCAGTATGACAATCAATTAACATTTTTCTTATTCTTCCAATTCTTTCGTTTCCGTGCGATGCCCCAATTGCAATTCAGAAATTTTCTCCATGGGTTTTTCCAGAGCCCGTAAGCGAGCCCCTTTCAAATCTTCATAATGGGTTGTCAATGTACCCAATGTTTTTCCTAAAGATTCCAATTTTTCTACAAACTTAGTCCATTGCTTGGCAAAAACTCCAACCTGCACCTGCATCTCCCCTGCTTTTTGTTCCATGGAAAAATTGCTGACTGCCTGACGGATCAGGGAAAGAATCGCATACAAAGTAATTGGCGAACAAAGCATGATCTTTCTTTCCAGGGAAAAATCAATTAAATCATGGTCCTCCTGGTTTAGAAAAGCATAGATACTTTCATTGGGTATAAACAATAGCACATAATCCACTGTTCCACCTTCTGGGTCTATATAAGATCTTTTTTCTACCTCCTTTACCCGCTCACGAACATCTTTTAGAAATGCTTTTTTCTCCGTTTCCTTTTCAACACCCACTTCTGCAGCGATGTATTTTTCATAATGAGCCAATGGAAATTTCACATCCATATTGATAGATTTTTCTTCGGGAAGGAAAAAGGTAAAATCGGGACGGTCCGAACCGGCCTGTGTTTGTTTATTGTAATTGATTCCTTCTCTCAACCCAATAAAATTCAGGATATCTTCCACCATTCGTTCGCCCCATTGACCCCGCGCCTGGGAGCTGGATAAGATTTGTCGCAATTGAGATGTAGTGTCCGAAAGCTCGCCAACATTTTTTCTAGATTCTTCCATCTGGGATTTAAGAGCCACCGTATTATCGGACAGATTCTTCAGATCGGACTTCATCTCTTTTAAAGTGGAATCAATGAGTTCTTTCTTTTTCCCTAGTTTTTCATCTGAAGATTTCAAAAGATCGTTGAACCGGGATTCAGCCAGTTTCAGGAATGTCTCCAAATTAGCATCTAATGCCTGTTTGGATAGGTCACCAAATACTGCTTTGATCTGGTCGTTGTTATGTGCAACAGCATCCAATTCTTTCTGCCGCACAAACCAGATTAAAACACCGCCAGCTGTGAAGCCTAAAAGAAATAGGAGTATTTCAATCCCCATGAGAACCCATTTATAATATCGTTTCTATAATGTCAACGCGAAGGAACTAGTCAATATACCCGGGCAAATGGTGCCTCCCGTATTTCGGCCGCCATAGGATTGCACTTCCGGTATCAATTCAGTTTTGTCTCCCACCGCTTCCAACCCATCCCCAAAGAACCTGTAAAATGTATCGTCAAAACGCATAGTTTTTATGGGTGCCTTGATTTCGCCATTTTCTACCCAGAAGCAGGCATAGCGGGTCAATCCTGTAATTCGGCCTCCAGGGTTATCGCTCCAATTGAGATAATGGATATTTGATAGATACAGACCTTTATCCAAAGATGATAACACATCATCCTGGCTAAGATCACCCGAATTCATTCTTGGTGAGCGCAAATATTCATCCCCTTCGGCATAATTGGTATCAGTACCATATTCCGCAGCAGTTCGAGAACTCACCAATGTGTTTCTTAACTCACCATCCTGGATCAATGGCAGTACATCTGGAGGAATCTCCCCATTAGAATTGAATCTCGGGACCAGACCTGATGAAAAATCCTCTGCTATGGAAAAACTGAGAGAAAGTCTTGCATCATCATGGCGCATTTTACCAAATCCACTGCAGCCCTGTTGTAAACTGGCTTCGCTGATCCCGTTCCAGGAAAACATACTCAAAAAGTCGGCTACCGCTGCAGGCTCGAACCAGGTACGGTATTCACCAGTCGATACTTTCACAGGTTTGCGCTTCATCAATCTCAGTTTGTCCTTAGACTGAACTAAATAATTTTCGTACTCATCCTGATTCCAATCACTGCCTGAAAACGTCCCCTTCACCATTTGATGGCTTGGGGTTACAAGGGAATAATCTAGGCAGAAAGATTCAGTTTCAAACCAGTGCTTTTGCCCTAAAGAATTTGCATTTCCTCGAAACACTCGACCATTTGCCCAAATACCCACAAAATCTACACCCTGCATTGCCGGCAGGAGCGCATCTACCGCATCATCAAAAGCCAACCCACTGGCATTTTGAACTTCATGGCTGGATCCCGCATTTGACGGCATTACTAAAAAAGGATCTTTTGGGATCTCATTAGCTTCAGTACGCATGCGAGCGAGCGCGTCCCTACCACGAGCAATATCGGTATCAGCATTGCCGGAAACAGTAAAACTGCCGGTACAGGTTCGCTCGTTGGCAATGAATTTTAATTCTATACTCGCATCATCTACCAGCCCGGTTTGGCGCACTGCAGCATTGTTGAAACGTATGAATTGGCTAATCTCACCACTAAAAGAAAGAGTTAATAGTTCATTTTTCTTAAGCTCCGAAAAAAATACATCACAAAGTGAAGTGAACATTTGTTCCATAATTAAGTTCCTCCAAATACTTGTACGTTCTCAAATAGACAAACTGGCGAGGCATGCCCCACTCGTATCACCTGGTTTGGCTCGCCTTTTCCGCAGTTTGGGGTACCATATATTCCAAAGGTATCCCCGTTCCCCACCATTTTCAGGCTGTTCCAGAAGGGATTACTGATTCCACGGTAGTTTGGATTTTTTACAGTCTTTGTCAACTTGCCATTTTCGATCAGCTTAGCGTATTCACAACCAAACTGGAATTTGTTCCGATAATCATCGATGGACCAGGAACGGTTACTTTCCATATATATGCCTTTTTCAACACTGCTTATAATATTATCGAATGAAGCATCTCCCGGTTCCAAGTTTAAATTGGCCATGCGGTCTATAGGTGCCCGGTTCCAGGAGCTGGCTCGAAAATTGGCAACACCAGGAACACCAGATCGAATCTGGCTCTCCATACCGCCCAATCCCCGAAGAAGTACACCATCTTTAATGATAAATTCACGAGTAGCTTTCAATCCCCCGTCATCATATCCATAGGATGCGAATTCTGATGAGACCGTGGGGTCGAAAGTGATATTCATCAATTTGGAACCATATTGCAATTTGCCAAAATCTTCCAGCTTCACAAAACTCCATCCAGCATAGTTTCGCTCATCACCAAGTATACGATCTACTTCAAGGGCGTGTCCTACACTTTCATGAATTTGCAGCATCATCTGATCGGAAGCAATTACCAGATCCATCTCACCAGTAGGAGTTTCATCAGCTGAGAGCAGTTCTAATGCCTGTTCACCAATTTTCTGCGCCTGAGCCATAATTTCCCACTGATCAAAGAATTCCATTCCAATCTGCCGACAGGTACCACGCATTCCACCAAAAGTTCGAGTTTGCTGGTTAGTACCTTCAGCAGCAGTAGCAGATAAATCAAACTCTACCATTAGGAAATCTTGTGAAATATCGCTACCACTAGAACTAACAAAACGAAAAATCGTTTCTATGGTTTGTGCTAAAGCTCTGGCACTTACGATCCGGTCCGACACTTTAAGGTGATTGTATGAATCCAGCAGTATCTTATTAAGCTGGCCAGCACTGATACTATCTTTCTTTTTTGCAAAGGATGACTGATATTTTCCCACATTATTAGGCCTGGCCTGTTCAGTGAATGAGCATAAGGCATGCTGAGATGCATGTCTGGCTTGAGTGAATGCCTTTTTTGATGCCCGAGATACACCTTCCGGGGTCAGATCAGGGGTTCCGTAATACCCAAACTGTCCATTTGCCAGTACTTCGACCATAAGACCATGACTTGCAAAGCGTCCATTAGCTACTGGCACACCATCGCGGATTAACCGCGGTGTGTGAGCTTCATAGACTTCTCGTATTCCTACCCAGTCAGCCGGTACATCCACTGCACTAAGGAGGCCCTTAATATTAATATCCAACTTCATAGTTTACTCTTTTCTTGTGCCTAATTGAATTTCAGTTCCAGAAACTTTTTTGGTTCCTTTAACATTGCTGATGTTACTTTTTCAAAAGTCCGAATAACATCCTTTGTATCATCATGATTACCCAATAAATAAGTTTGTTTAAGCCATACAGCCTCATGATTCGCAAATTGTTCTGTATTGGGTAACTCAAGGGCCTGATAATCTCTGTCATTCAGCCACGGATATTCATCAGGATTTATAATAAATAACGGTTCAAGGTATAAAGGTGAATATCCCTTATAAGTATATATACCTTCAGCCTGCATGACTTTAAAAAATGTTTCCCTGGGAATGCCATCAAATTCTGAAGCATTATAGCGGCACATGTACAAATGATTGGCCGAGCGGGATCTACCTGTAGGGACCATGGGCTTAATTCCAGAAATTTCGGATAAGGATGAATCTGGCATTTTTCGATTGTATTCGCGCAAGTCCATATCAGTTGCTAAAGTATCGAGCTGGGGAATCAAGACAGCTGCATTCAGGGCACTCATGCGCAAATTACTGCCAAGGCGATGATGCTCATACCATTCTCCATTTTTTACCCGACCACAATTGTGATAGGAAAAACAGGCTTCCATAAAATCAGAATTATTGGACACAATAGCACCTCCTTCGCCAGAAGTCATATTTTTTGAAGTCTGGAAACTAAATATCCCACCCATACCAAGGGCACCTACTTTTGTTCCATTCCACTCTGCACCATGGGCTTGTGCCGCATCTTCTATGATTGGTACTCCATATTTTTTTGAAGTGCTAAGTAATGCTTCCATATCCGCAGGTGCGCCCGCTACATGAACAGGGATGATAGCACGGGTCTTTTTGGTGATCAGGGAATCAATTTCAACAGGATCAATATTACCGGAGCGGCCTAAAATATCTTTATAAATATTCATAGCATCATCGTATTTATTTAGTTCGAAATACGTATTTGCCTTATGAAAATTTGCAATCATGTTTTCAGGATCCGATTCCAACACAGATTCAAAAGCCCTTAGGGCAGCAGGATAATTTTTTTGTTCCAAATGATAAATACCTTCACCAATCAATTTAAAATTTTGTGGATTTTTATAAGCATTCATGCTTGATGTTAATTCATTTCCAATTGGCGAAATCTCTAATTTTGTCAATATACTATGTATAATTGTATCTTGATGGATCAAAATGTCTTCATCGTTATATTCAAATCGACCAGTCCACAGGTTAGATTCAGACTTCGCATTTACAAGGCTGACATTTATATTTCTTCTTCCTCCACTTTCAGATAATGACCCCTCAATATAATAATCTATCTCTAAATCACTAATATTCTTTAAACTTGCATGGCGTGATTTAACATCCAATTTTGCAATCGAAGTCAATACAACGCGAATGTGCTCACTAATACCAGAACAAACATGATCACCATCATCTTTGCCTGTAAGATTATCAAAATTAAATATAGCTATAGACTTTTTTATACCCATACTTAAATCAAGATCGGAACCAGATGTAACATCTACTAAGCTATACCAGATCCAGAACATGCCACCAACTATGGTAAGAAATCCAGTTAAGGGGATCAGCATTTTACTTGATTTTTTTTCATTATTGTACGATTTTGAGGCAGCAGGTGTTTGCTGTATACCATCAGGGGTAATATCATAGACCCATGCAAAGAAAACTGTCATGGGAAATCCTAATATAACTAAAACAACAATAAAAGTATTA
>ERZ651768.2048-NODE-2048-length-14336-cov-3.783996_pt1 | contig 14336 bp, 12 predicted proteins | sample MGYA00514754_ERZ651768 | MGnify/ENA metagenome assembly ERZ651768 | reverse complement strand
TCCGTCTCTTGATGTTTGAGGAAAGGCCTTCAGGATGTCTCCAAGAAGAACCGTCGACACGCTTCCACCAAAGTGTGCCCGGGGGAGATTGTAGTGATGATGGAGTCGTCTGTTTAGCAATAAAAAGGTAAAAAACAAAGGACCATCCAAATTTCTCAGCCTCTGTTCTGTAGCCAGTTTCCCTTGTGAATCGAGCAAACTTCGTATTTGTGACGGCGATTTTGTCAATGTAAAAGGGATCTACATAGACTTTTCTTACTGGCCCTTCACCATCCGAAGAGAAAGCTCCTTCATAATCAGTTCCCATTGAAAACACGCCACCTGGTATCAAGCTCATGTCTGAATCAGAGGTGTGGTTGCCGTCGACAGGTTTTTGGAGGTTAGCACCAATAGTAGTGGGCTGAGGCGTATCTCTCGAAACGGCACAGCATATGGATGATGTTTCGTTACTTGAGTTCTCTAAATTCATATACAAGAAATGTATCAGGGAGGATTGTGTCTGTCATTCTGTGACTTAAATTGGTCATTAAATAGACAGGTTCTGGTTATGGAAACTAATTGACAGAAGTTAGGATATCTTATAGCATTTCCCGCCTGTAATGAATAAATATTTTGCTTACCGGTTTAACTACTTTAGGAGCCTTAATAGGCCGCCTAAGGGGTGTTCGTATCTGGAATAGCAGAAAATCCAGAGACGAAAAAGGGCCTCGACCGGCGGCGGTCGAGGCCCTTTTTTTTGCAATAATCCACTCGATGATTAAGGAGATATAACAAGATATGAATACCCAGCAAAAAAGCCATGTTGAGGGGTTAGGATTCTCATCAAGCCATCTATTCAGTCCTTTGGAGCTGGTTGATAGGGTTCCAAGGACGACATCAGCAGCAAATACTGTAGAGGAGGCGAGAGAAACTATCCATAAGATCCTTCAAGGTGAAGATGATCGTCTTTTAGTAATTGCTGGGCCTTGCTCGATTCATGACGAATCAGCGGCGCTGGATTATGCTCAGAAACTGAGCGGGCTTAGAGAGAAATTAGGTAGCAGGATTTACCTCGTCATGAGGGTCTATTTTGAGAAACCCAGAACTACTGTTGGATGGAAAGGTTTTATCAACGACCCCTATTTAAACCAGACCTACGATATTCCTATGGGTTTGGAACGAGCACGGCGATTGCTTCTTGAAATAAATGAAATGGGTATGCCGGCTGCTAGTGAGTTCCTCGACCCTGTAGTTCCTCACTATATAGAGGATCTAATTTCTTGGGTGGCAATTGGGGCCAGAACTACTGAGAGTCAGACACATAGGCAGATGGCAAGTGCTATCGGTATCCCTGTAGGATTTAAGAATGGTACGGATGGCAGTTCTCAGACGGCGGTAGACGGAATTCTCTCTGCTAGCAAGCAACACTCCTATGTCGGCACCGGCCCCGATGGCCATGTGTGCGTACTACGGACGGACGGAAACCCCGATGGGCATCTGGTCTTAAGGGGAGGGAAGCAAGGACCAAACTATGACTCGGCCTCAGTAAAATCGGCTTGTGAAGTTTTGGAGTCCGGGGGACTACCTACGAGACTCGTAATTGATTGCAGCCATGGGAATTCAAATAAAGATCACGAAAGGCAACCCTTGGTTTTTGAAGACGTTGTAAATCAAAGAGCTGAGGGTAACTCAAGCATAGTCGGCATTATGCTCGAAAGTAATATTAATCCTGGAAGTCAAAGCCTTGGTGAGGACCCAGACAATCTCGAATATGGAGTTTCTATCACTGACGCCTGCGTCGGATGGGAAAAGACGAAGGATATTATTGGTTGGGCTGATAGAAGGCTCAACGAGTCGTAAATCACCTGGATTTCTTACTTTCAAAGGTAACGTGGATTCTTCATGGTTGGTGCTGTGAGATCCATAGGTTTGGTAGTCTGGTGATCTGATTCATAAGCCTTTATGGTCTTGAGACATCTCCACTAGCTAGTTGCGGTTTCCACTTACGCCCGTATATCTTTCAGGAGTTAATGCGGCCTGTCTAACAAATAAAGAACCTTCAGAATCAGACCGCGGTAACCCTCACTCCTTCGCATGTTTTCTTCCCTATTGTATTTTTCTACCAAGACACTGAATGGCAATATTGCGGTAGGATGGCAAATCTTCTAGTCGGCAGTTATGCTTTGGAAATAATATAAAACCTCCGTTCTTAGAGGTGCGAAATATGACGTACAAAATATGTGACTTCGTGAGCGATGTTGAATCAACAATCGAGACTTTTGGTGTTAGCGTAGAAATGGAATGGTCGATCGGCCCAAAACTAAAATTACTAGTGGAACAGGGAGGAGATCTTACTTCCCAAGGCGCTCCTACTATCGGTAGTACTGGTCTTCCCGGTAGGCTGCTCCACGAGGATCCTAGCGACCGTTTCAAGATTATAGTTGCTCGTTTTCCTTCGGGTGAGCCGACTCCGATACATGCGCATTCTAGGTGGGGTCTTGAATGCGGGATTTCTGGGCGAGAACGGTTTACGGTTTATAAACGTTTGGATGATGGAAGCGACGACGCTTCCGCTGTCCTTGAGATCTTCTCTGATCACCACATCGAAAGAGGCGACCTGGGTTATTGGTATGATTCACCTCGTAATATTCACAGACAATGGGCGGAAGGCGAAGAGCCCTCGTGTGTTGTAATACTTATGGGAGGAGATGGGGGACGAGACGGGATATTTGATGTTGACCGAGGTATTTTTCAAAAATCCTGACGCCTAATATGTGATTGCCATAGGAATACACCTAGTTAATAAATGGTGGTCTGCCTTTCACGTAGAGGCCAAGCTCCATGCCGCCGATCAAATGCAAGTGGGCATGACTTTGTGATTGCATACCATGTGGCCCGAAATTTGAAAGGATTCTATAGCCTTCTGGACACAATTCTTTTCCAAGGGTGTTGGCGGCAGTCCCCAGTCTTGAAAGCAGGTCAGGATCTGACCATAAATCATCCTGCATGATGTGGATGGTTGGTACTAATAACAACTGAACAGGAAACCAACGTAGATTATTTTCAAAGACTACAAAGCTAGGTTCCTTGACGTGAAACACGGCAGGTTCGTTTCCGGATATGATTCTGCAAAATATGCAGTCTTCACTGTTCAAATTCAGGGTCGCCTTATTTACACAGATAATCGGTAATCAGGCGCATCAATTTTTAAGACCTGTCCAGAGCTGGAGTCCTGTATTCTTGAAGCTGTTGCACTTCCACGTCTGGCTTCTATTGTAAAATCTGTGCGGGTGGTAATCACAGTAGGTAATCGATAGTTTTGTCTATGTACGATAATCTGATAAAGCCTTTCCTGAGACCACTCGCTGTCACGCTCCACACCGAGATCGTCCAGTATTAGCATGGATGAGCGCTTCACTTCATCAAAGATTTTTCCTGAGTTCATGGAGTTGCTCGGCGAAAAAGCTGATCTTAGGTAATCCATTAATTCTGGAACAAAAGCAAAAAAGATTTTCTTGCCATCTTGTTCCATCGCGCTGGCTATAGCCACAGCCAGGTGAGTCTTTCCTGATCCAGAAGTGGGGCTGAAGAGAGTCAGCCAACCCTCTGGGTTCCTTGAGTAAGCTCGAGCCGTTTTAAAAGCATTCTCGAGGCTAGATCGAGTTTCCTGAGTTGAACCTGGTCTACCTCGAATATCGAAGGATTCAAAATTCATTCGCCTAAGTCCGTTAGGGACTGTTTCTAAGGAGCTTATCTGCGACTCCGGTTTGTCTAAGACCCCGGTGACAATTAATTGGCTAAGTTCGCTGTCTTCAATTCTGCTTTTAATGAAAGGGTCCAACGATGATATTTTTTCAGCCGTAGTGACTACAGTTGGCATTTTGCCGGCTGCCCTGTGGTTCAAAATTTGTATCAATTTCTCTTGAGCCCAAGGGGTAGAAGTGCGTGAGGAAACTCCGTCAAGTATAAGGATCGGAGAATTTTTAACTTGGTCGAAAAGTTCTCTATACGCCAATTCGCTATCAGGTGAAAAACTGTAACGTAAGTGGTCTATGAGGTCTGTAACATATATGAAGAAGGTTGGTTTCCCAACCGAAATACATCTGTTAGCTATTGCGGCTGCAAGATGGGTTTTCCCACTTCCATGAGGGCCTGAAAGGACCAGCCATCCTTTTGGGGCTACTGCAAAATCTGAAGATTTTTTAAATGCATCGGAAAACGCTGACGCATTCTCCTCACTGCGATTCTTGCCTTTTTCAGCAATGTTTTCAAAAGAGTACTTAGAGAGATATCCAAGATTGCTGTATGCCAGCAACCTTTGAGCCATCTCATCTTCACGCATGGTTTCCCGGCAGATACATGCCTTGATAGAGCCAAAATCAGGATGACCTGTTGGCACGATAGGTGTCAGCCAGCCCCTGTTTCCACATATTGAGCACCCAGAATTGTCATCGTCCCTTTCAAAAGGGATATCGATGCCAAAATTTCCGGCAGCCTTAGAAGTATTATATGTAGCGAGATTTGCTAGTACGTCTCGAAGGTTTTCCATCGTCTCTGCCTTCTCTATGCCATCTTTCAAGTATTCCAGATATATAAGCCCAGCTTCGCTTGTTTTGTGAAGCCGATTCCTTTATTGCATCTGTTATCCACACAGCAGGATATTTGTCCTCCGCCTCTCCTATTTGTTCCCCTATAATTGGAGTCAGTATGCCTATGTTTTGCTCGTAAAGCGAGTAGATGCTTGGCAATATTTCCGCTGCTTCCCAAGGCTCTGGCTCCAGAGTGTAAGAATCGTCCGGTGAAATACTAAAATTGCCGGCTGAACGTCTATTGAAATCTGAATTCGTCGCGTAAACAGGCGATCCGTTTTCGTGTTGAGTTTTTATGAATATACCTCTTGACACAGCGGCCTGAATTGAAGAAATTACCAGCTCAGTTTTACCTAGAGCGTTAATTAATGTCCTATCGGCGAGGATTTCATTTTGAGTGACAAACTTTATAGGTCCTTTTTTTTGTTGAATCATCCACAGAACCCTGATGACTGTTTTGAGCTCTCCTAAAGTGTCAATTTCTTCAAGAAGTGGTCCGAAAACCGGCGCCGGGATGGGAAAATATCGGACACCTGGAGGGAATCCATCGAAGCTCATGAAAGGTTATTCATAGAACCGAGATGGGCTCTTGCTCGTACGTGGCGAGGTTTTCGAATTTCACAAATCGATCTTGGAAATACAGCTTTATTCCACCTGTTCTTCCGTTTCGATGTTTGGCAAAGATAAGATCTGCAATGTTAGAGGGATATTCTTCCGTGGGGTTGCGCTTTTCCCAAGTTTCAGCATCTACATAACGATCTTCTCTATGAATGAAAGCTACTACATCGGCATCCTGCTCTATGCTCCCACTTTCACGGAGATCAGAAAGCATAGGCCTATGGTCAGGTCGTTGCTCTATTGCCCTGCTCAATTGAGAACAAGCGAGTACTGGCACATTTAGATCTCTCGCCATACCCTTGAGTGACCTTGAGATTTCTCCCATTTCTTGTACCCGGTTCGCATTTCGCCCACCAGTGCCGCCGATAAGTTGAAGGTAGTCGACGATTATTAGGTCAAGGCCTCTTTCCGCTTGCAATCTTCTGGCCTTGCTGCGCATTTCTACGATCGTTTGTATGGGAGTGTCGTCTATAAAGATTTGCAGGTCAGAGAGACTACCGATTGCATCAAATATTCTGCGTTCTTCCAGGTCCGTATAAAGTTGCAACCTAAGGCGATGGCTGTCAACGTTTGATTCACTTGATATGAGCCTATTCCCAATCTGCCCTGCACTCATTTCGAGGCTAAAAATCCCAACGGTGTTGCCATGTTTCGCTGCCGAGGTTGCCATATTGAATGCAAGGGTAGATTTACCAAGACTGGGTCTTGCGGCCAATATTATGAGATCCGATCTCTGCAGACCACCTCCTAGGAGCTGGTCAACCAAGTCAAAGCCACATGGGACAGGGGCCAAGGCGTTCATCTCAGGGCCTTGGAGACTTTCTTCCAAATAAGTGTCAAGAACTTCACGTATATGCTCGAAGTCTCGTGAACCGCGACCGGAACGAATATCGAATAACACCTCTTCCGCGCGGCTTAACGAATCCTCTGTATCTGCGGCGTTTTCGTAGCCTATCTGTGCTATGCCGCCAGCTGCTTGAATCAACTGTCGCATGACGGAGGTTCTGTGAACGATCTGTCCATAATGGCTGATGTGTGTTGGGCTCGGAGTGGAATTGACCAAGCTGCTTAAATAGGAAGTTCCACCTACGGGGGTGAGTCGGTCATGGATCGAGAGTTCATGCGAGACGGTAACCTGATTGATTGCTTCATTTCGTGAAGTGAGAATGAGGCAGGCTTCGTAGCAAAAACGGTTTTTATCGAGGTAAAAGTCTTCTGGCTTAAGAAAGGCCGACACTTTAGTGAGAGAATCTCCATCAAGTAGTAGTGAGCCTATTACGGAATTTTCTGCCTCACTATCGTGCGGTGGTAACCTGTCGTTGTACACGCGGCCTCCTGAAACCGAGGCCACTTTACGCTACTCTTCTTGGGAGATGCGGCCTCCAAGGGACCCGCCTTTATAGGGATAAGGTCCGCTTAGTTTTCGTCTTTATCTGAGTCTTTATCAAGTTCGATGACAGCTCGCTCTCCGGATGCTCCGCTCACTAAATCTTCAGACGAGCCATTTGTGTCCGAGGTAGCTTGTTCGGTAGGTTCAATGGAGGAACCCGTTGAATTACCGTCCGAGACAGATTCATTTGATTGTGTCGAGTCTACAACAGCTTGGGCATCTACCGCTACCGATAGATTTCCTCCCTCCAAAATGCTTTCTGTGACGTCTTCATCCTCGGCTAGTGGATCGGTGCCAGTCGCATAAACTACTACGCTTATAGTGGCGGAAACCTCAGCATGAAGACGGATGGGAACTGGATACTTCCCTACTTCCCTGATCGGATTGTCCAATTGAACGAGACGACGTTCGATAGAATGTCCTGTTTCTTCCGCGACAGCATCAGCGACCATGGTGCCTGTAACAGACCCATAGAGCCTATTATTCGCCCCTGCCCTCATTTCAATATTGAGTTGTGTGCCGTCAAGCGCCTCCGCGAGTTCCTTCATGTCATCGAGTTGTCGAATTCTATTAACATCGGCGTTCTTGCTTAGCTTATCAATTCGTTGAGTGTTGTTATGAGTAGCGGGCGCTGCGAGGTTTTTCGGGATGAGATAGTTCCTAGCGAAACCGTTCTTTACTTCCTTTATCTCGCCACCTTGGGCTACGCCATCGACATCTTCCAGAAATACAACTTTCATTGTTGTCCTCGACTGAGTTGAGTCCTCTTGAATTATCTAACTAAATCATACTGGCTAATATTAAATGATCACGGCTTTCTCACGTGCGAGAGTATTTGAAAATCGCGTTTTGTCTCAGCTCGCCTTACTCATATAAAGTACGGGCGAAAATTGTATCATGATCGATATGGCTTCCTCGACTTCAAGTTAGCACCATAGCGGTCGCTTCGCTTTACTAAATGTGGGCTAACCTTGAGCACCGATAAGACACGTGTATGCCGAACGGAACACTTATTTAGTATCATTGCGATGTTTCAGTAGTGTCACCGTCGTCGTCGACTACTCTATACTTGCCTTCTACAACTTTCCCATTTACGGGTTGTTCGTTATCGAGATCGTGATTTTGTCCGATGTTTCTTGTTAATATCGATAGGGGCCCAAATACGAAAAATATGCCGATGGATAGTATTACAACGACAATGTCATCGATCCAACCTATCAGCGGCATCAGATCTGGAATAAAGTCCCAAGGTAGCAACAAGTAAACGACGGCTATTACAGGCAGTATCTTTAATTTGAGAGGAACGCGTTTGTCTAGCATCAAACGCAGGAATAAAGTCGGGAGTCGATTCATATTGATTTCCAAAATTATCAGTAGCTGAAAATGAGGTAGATTTTCAGAATGTACCTCACACACATTACTACTGCTTTGTTTCAAGTATCAATTATAGTCAATTTCCCTCGGTGACTGGGTAAAACTTTCGACCTCGACAAGGAATAATACGACTGAGTTCATGAACATTGATTGATCTTCTATACGGTAAAGACGAATTCACCATATTTGAGAAGGTGAAAAAAATGCGTGATGAGGTCACGCCTCATGAACTTCGGGACATAAATACCACAATCATGAACGGACTTGAACTGTCATTGGGAGAACTTATCTCCGCGGCTTTTACGGTTCCATTTATGGGAGAGAAGAGATTGGTCATTGTTGAAAATCTCTCTGCTAGATTTGAATCAGGATTCGCAGGTGAGAACAAAGGGTTGGGGGATTGGGAAAGCATAGCTGTCGAACTTGACGCAATTCCACCAACCACGAACCTGGTTTTCAGAGAGGGGGATCTTCATGCTCGTAATCCGATGCTAGCGATGCTAAGAAATATCGCGGAAGTTCAGACCTATCCGCTACTAAGATCTAATGACATTCCCCGGTGGATTATGGACAGAGCTGTATCTGCTGGAATAGCCATAGATCCGCCGGCTGCTTATTTGCTTGCAGACTCTGTAGGTGCGGAACTCAGGATATTGGACTCGGAACTTAAGAAATTGTCCCTTTACAGAGAAGATGGAAAAATTCGGAAAGAGGACGTTGCTTTTCTAGTTTCTTACGTGAGAGACGAAAGCATTTTCAAAGTGGTGGATTCAGCTATTGAAGGCAAATCTGGGGATGCTCTTCGCCTATCAAAGCAATTGATTAATTCCGGGTCATCTTCCCCGATGATCATTAGGATGCTAGAAAGACAAGTCAGGCTTCTCCTTCTAGCAAGAGATCTAAGATTGAGGAAAGTGCCGACTTCAAATGTAGGCGAACGACTATCTTTATCTGGGTTTCCTTTGCAAAAAACCCTTGAGATGGAAAAGCGCGTCCACCATGGACGATTAGAATTTATTCACGAAATGATACTCGAATCGGATGTAAGAGTGCGTGATGGACTCATCTCAAGTGATGCCGCATTAGATTTACTGCTAGCACAAATAAGTAATTAATTTTTTCACGAATGCTTCAAGGAAGGGCATCCGTCCTATCGGATATCTTTTTCGTCGGATGCTAGTTTGCTAACATCGCAAGAGTGGAACCTTCCACTCTTAATAGCATCGATCAGACTTTCCGGGCCCGTTATCTTATCGCAAAATTGAGTCGCAAAAGTGCCCAATTCGTCAGGTTTATGTGCGTCACTTGCTCCAGTGGTAGGCATATCTAGTCGTTCAGCTAACTTCTCTGCAAACAAGTTTTCCTTCTCCGTGCCCCTACCATTTCGTATCTCGATAGCATCAACCAGTCCAAACACACGATTTCTCAGCGCGCGTGCCAACATTTCTTCATAGGAGACATCGTCTTGTGGAGCCGTTTCCCGGTAGACCCTTCTATATGGGTGAGCGACCACTATAGCGCCTCCCGCCTCATCGACCAGATCTCGTACGAAGGATGATTTGTGCATTCCAAATATGTATTCGCTAAGACCGTAGACAAGTAAATGGCCCTCCTCTGTAGTGACTTCACAGCCAGGAATTACAAGGAAATCGTTATCTTTGCCTAGCTTCAAAACATCCTGAGGGTCCCAGAACCCGTCATGGTCAGTTAGGCATACTCCGTCCAGGCCGATTCGCTTGGCCTCGACAATAAGTTCTTCGGGTGTGAGTATGCTGTCATCTGATACTGGGTATGTGTGAGTGTGGATATCTATTAGCATTTCGTGTTTACTTCGGTTCACACACTTAATTCGACTTAGTTGAGTTGCAGCGTATCAAGGTTATTGATACTATTATACGTAATGGCATTAGCTAATTTGTAGGCTTGGAGTATCGGATCTAATTTAATTACATTGGAACAGCAATACATAATTGTATGAACAGAACTTAATGGTACACAAGTTAATTTAGTCCTCGCCAACGACTCTTATATTGAAAAGTTGCAGACCCGAACTGGTAAAAACATAGGGAGTTGAAAGGTATGATCCTCGGTCCGGAACGCTTCACAGAACAAGCTCAAGAATCCCTCAATAATTCTCAACTCATTTTAAACAGGTACAGACACAATCAATGGGATTGTGAACATATTCTTATGGCTTTAATAGAGCAAGAGAAAGGTGTCCCTGCTGAGATTCTGAACGAGTTAGGGGTGAATATAGAGGTGTTTCACGCTCGATTTCACAACATGTTGGAAAATTCACAAAAAACTGGAGGGTTAGCTGAACAGATGTACCAGACTCCTCGTCTGGAAGACTTACTGTTGAAGGCAGAAGCTGAGGCTGAACGTCTCAACGACGAGTTTATCGGATCTGAACATCTGTTGATAGGGCTCACCCAGGAAGAGCATGGTGAGGTAGCCGAAGCCCTTTCTGAGTTTGGGGTGACTACGGAACTAGTTTATCGTGCCCTGCAAAAGATTAGGGGAGGACACAGGATCGTCGACCAGCAGGCCGAAAGCAGATATCGTTCGCTCGAGAGATTTGCAACAGATCTAACTGATCTCGCTTCGAAAGGTACGTTGGATCCGATTGTAGGTAGAGATGGTGAGGTTGCACGGGTGATGCAGACCTTAATACGTCGTACTAAGAACAACCCGGTCTTGATAGGCGGAGCTGGTGTCGGTAAAACAGCAATAGCCGAAGGACTAGCACAAAGAATCGTGTCTGGCGATGTGCCAGATGAGCTGATTGGGAAAAAAGTTTTAGCTCTCGATGTAGGTTCCTTAGTTGCCGGTTCCAAATTTAGAGGTGAGTTTGAGGAACGTCTCAAGGCAGTAATGGATGAAGTACGCCAGGCTGCAGGCGATATCGTCCTTTTTATTGACGAGATTCACACGGTTGTCGGAGCGGGAGCATCGGAGGGTAGTGTTGATGCGAGCAACATGATGAAACCCGCTTTGGCGAGGGGCGAATTACAGTGTTTGGGAGCAACCACTGAGGATGAATATAGACGTTATATTGAATCGGATGCTGCGCTTGAGCGTAGATTTCAGCCGGTGCTTGTAGAAGAGCCAGATCTAGATACAAGTGTGGAAATGTTGAAAGCACTCCGACCTAAGTACGAGGCTCATCACCGCCTTAAGATAGATGATTCGGCCCTTGACGCTGCTGTAGCTTTGAGCCAGCGCTACATATCAGGAAGACTTTTGCCTGACAAAGCTGTAGACCTGATCGACGAAGCAGCGAGCAAGATCAGGATCGACTCACAATTACATCCTAAGACTCTTAGAGAGAAGGAAGAGAGCCTTCGTCGACTTGAGATAGAAGAAATCGCCGCTTCCGAGCGAGCCGATTATGAAAAAGCCGCCGAGGTTAAAGCGGAACGACTTAGGATGGAGCAAGTGTTCGAAGATGAGATGTCAGTTTTTGATGTGGAGGGTTGTGCAGGGGAAGGTAGTGCTACAAGTGCTGTAGTTGATGCAGAAGACATCGCCGCTTTAATCGCGGCTTGGACAGGTATTCCTGTGGCCCGTTTACTAGAGACGGAAGCTGAAAGACTCGTAAATATGGAAGAACGAATCCATGAGCGTGTAGTAGGGCAGGAGCTGGCTGTTCAAGCGGTGTCTGATTCAGTGAGGCGGGCCAGAGCAGGCCTAAATGATCCTAGCAAACCTATAGGAAGTTTTATTTTTTTGGGACCGACCGGAGTCGGGAAGACTGAGCTGGCAAAGGCTCTTGCGTGGTATATGTTCGATGATGAAGAAAATATGGTCCGTATCGATATGTCCGAATACATGGAATCCCACTCTGTATCGCGCCTGTTGGGTGCCCCACCAGGATATGTTGGATTTGAAGAAGGGGGGCAACTGACAGAGGCTGTCCGAAGGCGGCCGTTCCGCGTCGTTCTATTTGATGAAATTGAAAAAGCTCACCCGGATGTTTTTAACGTCTTGCTACAGTTGCTGGAGGATGGACGGCTCACAGATAGTAAGGGGAGGACTGTCGATTTCAGAAATACTATAGTCATCATGACGAGTAATCTTGGTACAGGTGAAGCTCAGCAGGAAGCGTTGGGCTTTCTTCGGCAAGTAAACGAAAAGGACACGCGTGAAAGGCTACGTGGATCTATAGAGGAATCTTTGAAAAAATCATTCAGGCCAGAGTTTTTGAATCGGATCGATGAGATAGTAGTTTTTGATGCTATTGAGCGAAAACAACTCCTGAAGATAGTGGACATTATGGTTTCAGATATACAAAGTCGCATGGAGGAACGCGGTATCGAGTTGATCTTGACTGAAGACGCAAAAACTTGGCTTGCGAATGAGGGTTTCGATCAGGTTTATGGAGCAAGACCTCTACGGCGTACTATACAACGTTTTATCGAAAACCCGTTATCAACAAAGATAATCAGGGGAGATTTTAAAGGGAAGGACTCAGTACTTGTAGACCTTGCCCAAGATGAACTTCAGTTCTCGATAGTGGAAAGGGAGAGTGGAATTTCCGCATAGTTAATAGGGCCTTTTACTGGAATGATTTTTGCGAAAAATGAACGTAATGAAAGATACAGTCTTCGAACGTCACGCGATTGTGAAACACCTTTTACTTAATCTTAAGAGAGATGAAGATCTGATTGGAGTGAGCCACTGATTGAGAGGTTATATTCCAGGAAGTAGTTGCAACCAAGGACTTCATAGAATTCTTGTTTATTAAGAGATTTCTTCCGACAACAGAATCTGGCTTGCAGATCACGGCACTTTGCGCCGGTATAGTCGCGGTATGTGTAGTTTTCGGCGTTTGGATGTTTGTTGGAGGAGCATCAAACGTTAGTTGGTGGAAAGCACTTGGCTACCCCGGAGTTTTCCTACTGAGCCTGCTGGCAAGTGGAGGAATGGTGTTCCCGATTCCTAGCTTAGCAGCTACCTGTGGTGCTGCTGGACTGGAGCTAAATCTGTTTACAGTGAGAATATTATCTGGGTTAGGTGAGATAATTGGAGAGCTGTCCGACTATGCCATTGGGTATGGAGGCCGGTTGTTGATCCGCGGCGGAAAACCCTATATCCGTGTCAGGCAGTGGATGAGCCGTTATGGCATGCCTATTATTCTCATTGTTTCAATAATACCAAACCCGGTATTCGATTTTGTAGGCATAGCTGCGGGAGCACTAAGGTATCCCATCAAACGTTTTCTGTTGATCGTCTGGGTTGGTAAAACCGCTAAAGGAATAATTATTGCGCATACTTGTTATTGGATAGTGCAATGGGTAAAGTGGCTGGACTGAATTTCCTTGTTTGAAGTGGATGGACCGCCCTATAATGGTATTGGGTGGACCCGGCTCAATTGTTTGGCCCCCCTGTGGGCAAGTTTTTGAAATAATTGATGGAGCTATAAAAGCATTCTTATTGACGGGATTCAAAACCGGTAGGACATATGTTAAAAAGTAAGAAAGGGTTAACGCGAAGAACATTTCTAAAGGGATTACCCATTGGTGTACTCGGTGCCCTTGCCATTGGGATAGTTGGAAGTACCCTTCTAAAGGCGACTGCAAGGAAACGTCCCCCATTGTTTAGGGAAGGCTCTATTTTCACCCCGAGAGATGAACAATCCTCATCATAATCGTTCCCTGTAGGGGCAGAATTAGAGGGTCACGGAACCTTCCCGACTCAGGGTGTTCGAACTAACTGGCATAGAGCACATCGTTTCCATTCCCACGTGCCTTTCTATGCTCAAATCGCCATTACTATGACATTAACCTTGGATTGGGATGTCTTTTAGAGACTCAGGTAATATTTGTTTCATCCGCTAGCGATTACGAAAATATAGATGACGAAATTTATTCGGGCCGTTGCACTCGATCTTGACGGGACCATAATAGGACCAGATGAACGGATTTCTTTGTGTACTGCGAAAGCGGTGTCTAGACTTGCAAAACTTGTTCCCGTCTTCATTAATACCGGCAGAGAAAGATGGGAAGTGAAGCGTTATGGCATCGAGCTCGGACTTACTTCTCCTCAGGCATGTGATAACGGCGCCGTAATTATAGATCCGATGTCTAACTGGGAACCTTTGTGGCATGCTCTCCTGGGTTCTGAAATAACGACCAAAGTGTTGGAAAAGATTCGGCGTGAACGGCTCCCATTTATCGCTACTTCAAAAAGGGAATCTGTTCAAGATATCTCGTTGGCATTTGGGAGAGAATTTGCAAGAATTTCTGTCTTGGATATGAAAGAGGACCAAGCTGAAAAAATAATGATGGCTCTGTCCTCAACTACAGAATTGCAGGTCGTCAAAGCTTGGTTACCTTATAACAAATTGTGGGCGGTGGATTGTACCCCGGTTGGCGTGGATAAAG
>ERZ651768.2047-NODE-2047-length-14338-cov-7.344716_pt1 | contig 14338 bp, 14 predicted proteins | sample MGYA00514754_ERZ651768 | MGnify/ENA metagenome assembly ERZ651768 | reverse complement strand
CTAGCTGAGCTACAGGCCCTTCCACACTCTAACCGTTAGACTTAATGAATACTGGAGCTTTTGGCCAGTCAGGTGGTTTATTTAAATTCTACTCTAAAAGCGTGAAAAAACGTGTTTTATGCACGTAATTCCGCCTATTTCTCAACCCACCAAGCACGCTGTTGGCATTTTTAGTCATGCTTTATAGCGATTAGTATATAAAGCCCTTCAATAAAAAAATAACAGCAATTTTTAACATGCCCCCTCCATCGCACATCATGCCAAGAGTGGCTATATTGACCAGTGGAGGGATTGCGCCCTGCCTTTCGGCAGCCATAGGGGGGCTGATTGAGAAATACAATCAGGAATCACCTAATGCGGAAATTATCGGCTATATGCATGGCTATCACGGCCTCTTATTGGGTCGGAGCGTAAAATTCTCAAGCAAAGTAAAGGAGAATTATGGAGTATTGTACGATTTTGGAGGGACTCCCATTGGGAACAGCCGCGTAAAATTAACAAATATTGATGATTGTGTAAGGAGAGGATATGTCAATAAGGGTCAAGATCCATTAGATGTGGCATCCAAGCAGCTTTCCAAGGATGGTATAGATATTCTGCATACGATAGGTGGAGACGACACGAACACTATGGCTGCAGCATTGGCCAAACATCTGGAGGCATCGGGCGTAAATCTCACAGTGGTTGGGTTGCCAAAAACTGTAGACAATGATGTTATTCCAGTAAAGCAGACTTTAGGGGCCTGGACTGCTGCTGAACAAGGAGCCATTTTCTTTCAGAACATTGTCAATGAAAATACTACAAGTCGCCGCCAGCTGATAATTCACGAAGTAATGGGCCGGCATTCTGGGTGGCTTACGGCCGCAACAGCTCACGAATATCGAAAATTATTGGAAATGATGAGTTTTCTCCCAGAATTGTTTCTTTCCCGTGAACGATGGGATGTACACGCCATATATATTCCCGAGAAGACCATAGATCTCCAGAAGGAGTCAGTTCGTTTGCGTCAAGTGATGAACTCCAATGATTGTGTGAATATATTCCTGAGTGAGGGAGCAGGGAGAGATACGATAGTCCGCGAGCTAGAGTCTCAGGGGCAAGAAGTGCCTCGCGACGCATTTGGTCATGTAAGATTGCATGATATCAATCCCGGCCAGTGGTTCGCCAAGCAGTTTGCAGCGGCACTGGATGCCGACAAGACCCTAGTTCAGAAGAGCGGATATTTTGCCCGATCTGCAAAGCCCGGTCAGAGAGATTTAGAGTTGATTAAGAAATCTGCATTTATGGCCGTAGAGTTTGCATTGAGTGGAGAAAGTGGTTTGGTAGGTTTAGATAATAATAACGATGGTAAATTAGGATTAATTAATTTGCAATTAATCAAAGGCGGCAAGGAATTTGACACAAGTCAATCTTGGTTCCAGAATATGCTAATAGAAATTGGCCAAAAGTAACCCCTAATTGTTTTATTCAGGCTGTTTTGCAAGGTTATGAACAAGGAGAAATTAGCAGCTACGGCCAGTGCTATAGTTGCATCGGGGAAGGGAATTCTAGCGGCCGATGAGAGCACCCCTACCATGGGCAAGAGACTGGCATTGATAGGCCAAGAGAACACGGAGACGAACCGCCGGGACTTTCGTCAGTCCCTGTTCGTGACAGATGGCATGGAGCATTTCATTTCAGGCGTTATTCTATTTGAGGAGACTCTGGAGCAGAAAACCGAAGATGGAAGGCGCTTAACGGAGATTCTTGAATCAAAGGGCGTAATTCCAGGAATCAAAGTTGACAAGGGAGCGCACCCCATGGAAAGTTCTCCTTCAGAGAAATTGACCAAAGGTCTCGATGGGCTGTATGAGCGTTGCGTGACTTATAATTCGCTTGGAGCAAGGTTTGCCAAGTGGCGCGCAGTTATCACTATTGGCGAGGGCATTCCAACTGATGATTGCATCCGAGGCAATGCCTCTGCGCTTGCAAAGTATGCCAAGGCATGCCAGGACGCTGAGTTAGTCCCTATTGTAGAACCCGAAGTTTTGATGGATGGTGGGCACACAATTGAAACCTGTTACGAAGCCTCAGAAAAGACTTTTAAAACCGTATTTGAAGAATTGAAGAACGAAGGAGCATACTTGCCCGGAATTCTATTGAAACCCAATATGGTCATTTCAGGCAAGGATTGTCCAGTTCAGGGAGATATGGATACAGTCGCGGAAATGACAGTCAAATGTTTGAAAGCATCAGTCCCAGAAGAGGTTCCGGGAATTGTCTTCCTTTCCGGCGGGCAGTCTGAGACAGAGGCGACAGAGCATCTTAATGCAATGAATGCAATGGGAGAATGTCCATGGGCCCTGAGTTTCTCGTATGGACGAGCTCTTCAGCAATCGGCATTGCACGCATGGAACGGCAATAATGCCAACCTTGAGACGACCTATGCAACATTCTATCACCGGGCAGAGATGAATTCCAAGGCATGCCATGGCGAATACTCTTCAGAACTAGAAATTTAGGTCGGTAAAATTTTCAAAAGAACCAGAAATCTCAAAATCAATAAATATTATATTCAAGGCCCATAATCAGGCTTTCCCGTGACTGTCTCGAAGAAGGTTAAGCTATCTGAAGGTGAAGCCCTGAAAAACAGGAATTCCAAAGGTTCCGACAACAAGATTCAGGTGTGGATTCCCAAGGCAACCATCGAGTATGAGGAAGAGAAGCACAAATTGCAGATCGAACTCTTGAAATTACAAACTCATGTCAGAAAGACAGGGCAGCGAATAGTCATGCTGTTTGAGGGCCGTGACGCTGCTGGGAAAGGCGGTACGATAAAGCGTATCCGGGAACACCTGAATCCCCGAGGTGCTCGCGTGGTCGCTTTGGAAAAGCCTAGTGACCGGGAGAGAACACAATGGTATTTCCAGCGCTATACGGACCACCTGCCATCGGCAGGCGAAATCGTACTCTTTGACAGAAGCTGGTACAACAGGTCAATGGTTGAACCTGTCATGGGTTTTTGTACTGATGAACAGCATAAACGCTTCCTGAAATACGCACCTGTATTCGAGCGTATTCTAACTAAGGAGGGTATAATCTTGTTTAAGTTATATTTCTCGGTTTCAAAGAAGATGCAGTTGAAACGATTCGAGAAAAGAAGTAAGGACCCCTTGAAACAATATAAATTATCACCTGTAGACATGGAAGCTCAGGATTTGTGGGGAGAATACACCATGCGTAAGTTCCAAATGCTTCTCGAAACCAACACTAGCTTGTCTCCTTGGACCATCATAAGATCTGACAACAAGAAAAAGGCTCGAATAAATTGCATGAAACACATTCTTTCTAGGCTGGAGTACGAAGGCAAGGTAAAGAATTCAGAGCTGGAAACAGACCCGAAGATATTGATAAGTGGAATAGATGAGATCAAGCTCATGGAAGGCAATTTGGCTAAGCCACATAAGTTACCCGGTTAAGTTTATTATTCTCTACTGTCAGTAATCCTTTATGCAAGAAGTGAGAAAGGTTGCAGGATTAATTCCAACAGATTCGGTTCTAGAAGGAGGAGGCTTCCCCGTCAACCGCCCCTTCCCCACAATACGACTATCTCACATTGATCCGTTCATGATGATTGATGAGATGGGTCCTGTTGAATGGAAACCGGGCGAAGCCATTGGGGCACCGGACCACCCTCATCGTGGGTTTGAGGCCGTTACTTACCTCATGAAAGGCCATATGATACACAAGGATTCATTCGGAGGCTCTGGCGAATTGAGGGATGGAGACATCCAGTGGATGACTACAGGCTCAGGTCTGATCCATTCTGAAATGCCGCATCCCAATTTCCAGAAGTCGGGAGGAATAACGCACGGCTTCCAGATTTGGGTAAATTTACCTGCTAAGGACAAAATGATAGATCCGTATTATCAGGAAATCCGGGCTTCGGAGATCCCAACCGTGAATTCGGACGATGGTCTGACAAATATCAGGGTGATAGCCGGGTCGGCTTCAGGAGTTACAGGGAAGGTCCAGACAAGAATACCGATTCACCTATTCCACGTGACAATAAGACCTGGTGGTGAATTTTTGGAGAAGATACTGGATTCATTCAATGCAATGATTTACCTTTTCAAAGGATCTGTAACAACATCAGATGACGGTACGAATGTGACTTCCCGCCACTTGATTGATTATGGTATGGGCAATACAATAATTGCTTCAGTTTCAAAGGATGCAAAAGAACCTGCCGAATTTCTCCTGTTAGCAGGTGAACCAATCAATGAACCCGTGTCCCGATATGGTCCATTCATAATGAATACCAAGGAAGAAATAGTACAGGCCTTTGAGGATCTTCAGGCAGGCAAGATGGGCCAAATCGGGAATTAACGTGCAGGAGATAAACAAACACCAGATATTCGTTGCATTCACAGTAGTCCTCATTCTTTCAATGACCATTTACCATGATGGTCATTTCCGAGATCTCTTCTCATACTATGAGGACGGTGGAGAGAAAACATATGATATTGAAAACGATGGATGGTCGGTAGATCTGGATTCCCAGTTCGAGATGGCTGATGAGTTTGATCTGATGTTAAAGAATATAGATGATTACGAGTACCCGGCAAATAGTGTGATTGTCGTTGATCAGGGAACAATAGTCCGGGAGAGATATTACCATGATTTCAGCTATCGTACACAATTCAACACTTATTCCGTTACCAAGAGTTTTACTTCAGCACTAATCGGAATAGCAATAGATCAAGGAATCATCGGCAGTGTTGACGATACAGTCGTCAGTTATTTTCCGAATACGACATTTGACAACGCTTCTCCCGAGAAGCAAAGCGTCACGATAAGGCACGTCTTGACCATGACATCAGGATTCGATTACGGCGAGGATCCAACTCTAGCACCCCCTGTTGCTGGCTCAATAGCTACTCACGTACTCAATAGTCCAGTGACACGTGAACCCGGTACATCATGGGTCTATGATTCGCAAGCACCATCCATACTTACCAGAATTATTGAGATTCAATCCAACATGTCATTTACAGATTTTGCCAATGAATCTTTATTCGACCCTCTAGGAATCCAAGAGATAGCATGGGGTACGGATGATTCTGGACTGGCATACGGTGGTTTTGGTCTGTATTTAACCTCCAGAGAAATGGCAAAGCTCGGTCAATTGTTCTTACAAGAAGGGCAGTGGAACGGCGAACAAATAATATCGAAGGAATGGGTCCAGGAATCAACATCAGACCATATGCCAAATGATGTTCAGTTTGTCTATTCAGTAAGGCCCACAGGGAATTATGGCTATCTGTGGTGGACTTATGACGGTTTTTACATTGCATCTGGTTTGCACGGCCAGCGGATAATTGTCAGTCCAGAAAATGATTACGTCCTGGTCTTTACCTCGCTTGATGTTACGCAACAAGGAGCGAACGATCTTCATAGTTCGGTTTTAGATGGAAATTTCGCAGGCTGGGAAAATCCAATGGCGCAATTTTACAAGAGGTCCGTGCCCTACTTTGGGGTGCTTCTGGTATTCTTCACTATGTCAAACTTCGCTTTTCTAAAGTATGGCTTCAATCAAAGAATAAAGTCAAAAGAGAAAGATCAGGAGATAGCACAGACATCTCTTGGTTTTTCATTTTACTCAGCATCTATGGGCTTTCTGGCAACACTTTCAGCGATTTTCGTTGCATTAGATTTGTTCTTTTCGTCTTCCCGAGGAGTGCTGTTTCCGAATTTCCAATGGTTAACCATGCTGTTGATAATTTCAATCACAGCATCCATGGTGTTGTTGGAGAGGGAGGTTGTGCGAGAAAGACATGGTGCAGATCATACAGGAATGCTAAAATTTGAAATTCCCAAGGCCATTTTCTTTTTGGCATTGACAATATTCTTGTTCTTCAATGTATATCTGAAGATGATTGAAGAGTTTTCGGGTGTTTAGAGTATAGTTAGGCTTATTCCACTTAAGAGAATTCCTAAAAAGAGGGCATTATTCCTATACACATGAGACCATTTCATCTTGCATTCCCTGTTAACGATTTGGAAAAAACTCGCGAATTTTACACAAATGCCTTGAGATGTGATGTAGGGCGTAGTTCAGAACGATGGATTGATTTTGATATGTATGGCCATCAAGTAGTTGCGCATTTGGTAGATAACGTTAGCACCGCTCAAACTAATCTGGTTGATGGAGATAATGTTCCAGCCAGCCATTTTGGCGTAATTCTCGAAATGGATGATTGGAATGCGTTAGCCAAACGTCTGAAAGATTCCGGAATAAGATTCATCATAGAGCCCCACACACGGTTCAAAGGTGAACCCGGAGAACAAGCCACGATGTTTTTCTTGGATCCTTGTGGTAATGCTCTCGAGTTCAAGGCTTTTAATGACGATAATAGGATATTTACTAAGTAATAAATCAGTCACGGGCACTAAAACAGCTCTGCCGGTTGCTTTATATCGACGATTCTGTGCTTGGACTGTATGGAAGGATACTGTGTAAAGTGCAAACACAAGAGAGAAATAGAGAACGGAAACGAGGTTACAATGAAAAACGGTCGCAAAGCAATGAAGGGATCGTGCGGCACCTGTAGCACCGGAATGTACCGTATTCTTGGTAAAGCGTAATTAGGTAGCAAATCATTTTTTGGCTACTGAATAGTGGCCACACTCTCAATTTCCAGGAGTATTCTATGCGAGTAGCATAAGTGCGAGGAAAATAATCCCGACCAGAATCTTGATTAGGACTCCAATCACCATATATCCGAATATTGTGTTTTTCTCCTCGCCAATTACGGAATTCTCAATCAATTTCACGTTTCTCTGGTTCGATTTCCACGTCGCATCGAATAGATCTCCTATGATAGGGATGCACCCAATAACAAATTCCAAGGCTACATTACCGAACATTCGAATAATTACAGCCCTTGACACCCCCATTCCAATCCCAGCATACATGATGTAGATAGAAAGAACCCCTCCAATTAGATCTCCTCCGCCAGGAATAAGTCCGATTATAGGATCAATCCCTATCTTGCGTTCAGTACCTGGCACTGTAAACGCCTCATCTAATTTATGACTCAGTCTCTTCAAACGCAATAACTTTTCTTCATTGAGTTCTTTTTGCTCTTCATTCATATTGGTTGTTCCTTTGATTGTTCAAGAAATTCTGAATTCTTCCCCTTAATGCGCCCTCATCTACGCTTTCCTTTTTTATACTTATCGTCGATTCAAGCCATTCTTTCATTTTGGGGTTGATTATACTGTAAAATATGTTTCTTCCAATCCTTTTTTGCCCTATTATCTTGGCATTTGATAAGGTAGAAAGATGTCGCGACACAGTCGTTTGATCCTTCCCTGAAATTTTAGTCAAATCAGTCACATTATGTTCTTTGATCAATAAAGTTTGGACTATTTTCAATCTGGTTTCGTTGCCCAGAGCTTTGAAAACCAAGCTATTCATTAATTATATGTATAAATGCACATATATTAATATAATCCTGCAAAAAATAAACTAGCTAAGCCCTGCAGCAGCAATGAATGCTAGCATGGCGATGCCCATTCCCTGCTTGATATTCTTCTGACCGGAGAAATAGTCCTCTTGTCTGGCATTGTAAATCCCGAAAAGCATAGTTCCATTGGCCAGAGTTATTCCTCCCAGATAGGCATCGGAGGCTCTATCATCGAATTGCCCCATCGCAATGTAGCTGAGTCCGATGGCAATTAAAAGGGTCACGATGGCCACCATCATGGAATTTTCAATTCCGATACTGGATGGAAGCGTCCGGCGATCAGTATCTCCTTCCAAGTCTTGTATATCCTTTACGATCTCTCTGGTTATTGTAGCAAGTACTGCAAGTCCAAACATCCACAGCGTGGCCCCTGGCTCATCTACAGCTACTCCTGCAAACAGAAAAACTGCACCAGACATCAGCCCTACGACTATGTTGCCAATTATCCCTGCAGCTTTGAGTCCGTTTTCATATGCTATCAGAAGTATAATTCCAGCCATTGCCACAGCAAAAGGCATTGGATTGTCAAGAGCTAAAAGAAGTATTAGCAGTCCTAATGCTAGAAGCGCCTGTGCACACACAATTGCCCTGTCAGCAGAGATAGATCCTGAAGGTATTGGCCGCTCAGGGTGATTCTCCTTGTCGGTTTCCCTATCATTATAGTCATTCAGGGCATTGCCTCCACCAACCAGCATCATCGAACATAGGCAACAAATTGCCACTTCGATTTGGAAATCCATGATTTCAGGTCCAGCGGCAATGAATGCTCCAGCAATTACTGCCACTGCAGTCAGGATCATATTCCCGGGTCTGGTCAAAGCAAGATATGGATTCATGCGACACGACTTCCTAATTCACAATCAGGGTCAGGTTTCAAAAGACGAACGGTACCGTCCTCTTCCACACCTCCCAGAACTAGGACCTCTGACATGACATGGCCTATTTGTTTAGGTGGGAAATTGAAGACCGCGACAACATTTCTACTCAGCAATTCCCCCTTTCTGTAGTTCGTTACCTGTGCAGATGTCTTACGGGTACCTAAGGGACCAAAGTCCACGGTCAAGATGTAAGCAGGTTTTCTGGCTTCTGGGAAATCCACGACATCGACAATCCTACCGATTCTCATATCGACTTTGATAAAATCATCCCAGTCAATCGTCTCGCTCACACAGCCGTATTAACACCTCAATACAAAGTCTTTTATCTCAAAAACCAAATATGGACCATGGCCGACCCTGTTTTTGAACCTCATAGCAGTTACAAGCAACATCCTATAGAGGAAATGCAGAAACGTTCGAAGGAATTCCTGGATGATATCGTAAGAAGGCGGACAGTCAGGGATTTTTCTGATAGGCTAGTTCCTCGAGAGATAATCGAGAACTGTATCAGGGCCGCGGGAAGCGCGCCAAGCGGCGCCAATCATCAGCCTTGGCATTTTGTGGTGGTCACAGATCCAGATACAAAAACCGACATTCGCAAGGCTGCGGAAGAGGAGGAAAGGCTACTATACAGTGAAAGGGCACCGGAGGAATGGTTGGAGGCGCTGGCTCCGTTGGGAACCAATGAGAACAAACCATTCCTCGATATAGCTCCCTACCTGATAGTCATTTTCGCTGAGTCCTATAGCTTGGATGAGGATGGCAACAAAACCAAGAACTATTATGTTTCAGAATCCGTGGGTATTGCTACAGGCATACTGATCACTGCGCTTCATAATGCCGGTCTGGTGACTTTGACCCACACTCCCAGTCCTATGAACTTCCTTCGCCGCATTCTGCATAGAGGCAAAAACGAGCGAGCATTCTTGATTCTGGTTACTGGTTTCCCGTCCGCAGAGGCAAAAATTCCAGTTCTCAAAAAAAAGAATTTTGAAGAATACACTTCGTTTTTCTAATCCAGATAGACGTTCAAGATCGGTCTTTCATCCATATGGAAGAAACTGTAGGTGGCCCACCAGGTTATCATATCCAGAGAATTAATTAAATTGTTCGTTCCAGTTGCGTTGTTCCCGTATCCTTTAGCTTGCGTGTCCATCCAATCCTCCATTTCCTCTAAAGTATCACAAGTCTGGTGATAACACCAGTAACCATCAACCAACCCCCCATAACCAAGAGTAATGGTCCCTAGATTATCCTGAAAAGAGGCATGGTCACTACGTGCAGTAGTATCCTCATAAATTATTATTTCAGGTCGATTCTCTTCCAACCACACGTCGTACTTCCAGGTACTTTCGGTGCCATTGTCTGATCCAACCAAAATATCCTGTTGCATTGAAACATTGATCGCATCGGCCCCAATCCACTGACTGAGATAAACCATATCGGGCTGGTCGATTTTATTGTAGTTCAGTGAAGGCCCAATGTAAATTCTCATAGGCCATACCTCACTATCTTTAGGATATCCGCCTGTATCAGGTTGTGGGTCAGGATCACAACTTCCGTCACCTCCATGTTCATCACCACAGGGGGCGCCACCACCACCTGGCCAGTTGACTCCGGCCATGTCAAGATTGATGTAATTCGTTACAATTACTCCTGGGTGATTATCATCTAACGTCTCAGTCCAATAGTCACTGCCTCGCTTTCCTCCTTCTTCACCGGACCACAGACAGAAGACCATCGTCCTTCGAGTGTCATAGGGCATATCTGCCATTGCTTCGGCTGTAGCTAGCACCATCGATGTTCCTGCAGTGTTGTCGTACGCTCCATATCTTGTCCCGTACGTCCTTGAACCAGTGTCATGCGGATCGACCAGTCCAGCGTTTGTAGGAGGAGCTATATCAAAATGGGCTCCAAATACCAACCATTCATCAGCGTATAGAGTTCCATCTCTAAACCCACAAATATTGTATGCTTCAGGATTCTGATTTCCCAAAACATCAGTCAAATCAAATCTCTGCGTTTCTACGCGAAGACCATAAGCCGTCATTTCAGCAATTAAAAATTGTGCAGCGTCTTCATAGGCTAAATTTCCTTGTCCCGCCCATCGGTCTAAATATCCCGTAGCAAAATCTGGAGGTGCCCCCAAAGAATCATCAGTTATTCTAGCAATGTTGTTGTATACCGTTCGACCATCGACAAAACCAGTAGAGAACAAGCCACCTTCATCTATAGAATATGCTGCCGAGATTGGCCTATCCACAGAGATTCTGATGGGAACAACAGTTGCACCCTTATTTTTGGTCAGATTCAGACTATCAAGTGATGTTCCTTCAGATGGGGCTACTCTGGTAACTGCCATACCATCTTCCTTCATCCCATTCCTATTGACCCATTGATCCCAACTCTCATTTGAATTTCTAATTGGCCAGTTAACTGTACCATATCCAGATAGAAAGACAAAAGTGGAATCAATTCTTGGTGGAGCTAATGAAATCAACTGCTGGGTTTCCCCAATCCTCATATCCAGTACAGTGCCGTTCTGAACATAGTTGGACACGGGATCAATAACTAAGTTAGGAATGAAAACCGAGAGGTCCTTTTTTGCAGTAATTACGAGCGGCTGGAATTCACCTGCAACCATAGTCCCAGGATTTACAGCAATATCATCAGCTGAGATTCTGTCTGTGCCTTCATTTTCAAGACAACCTGCCAAAGCCGGCATCAAAAACAGAAATGCAATAGCCACCGAATCAAAACGTTTCATTGTTTCTCCAGAAGAGCAGTGATATAAGAGATATCACTCTTCTAGGCAGTCTTCGTGCATACAGACAGGGGGTTCAAAGAATATCTTGTTGCCGACGTTTATCTCGTGCAATCTGAGTACACTATCCTCTCCCAGTTCGATGTCTACTGCAGCTTCAGTACTGGAAGGAAGGTAATCCTCTCCGATATCTCTCAAAGAGAGACGAATATAGTGACCTTCTGGAATCAATATATCCATAGCAAAGAATTCCATTTTGGCAGTAATCTCAACTCCGGGAATGATGGTCTGGTAATCAGTTCCACCTTCGTGATATCTAAGATCCATGATTGCATGCCCCACATGAATGCATTCGTTATCAGCCGAACAATCCTCCATATAGGCGTAGAGAGACCCACCGGAACCCTGAGGCGTTACCTGTAAATGCAATTGAGGCAATCCTCCGAATCTGAAATCATAATCAAAGGTTCCCGTTTCAAATACTATCCAGTCATCTACGGCTTCCATACCAGGGTAGACAGTTGTTCCGAACCCGCCTTCTTCAATAAGTGTCAAATTTCCCCCGAGGTCAAATTCAACAGCTTTAGAATCAGTTGCAGGATACCGTTCTTCGACCCTCCATTCTCCGCGATTGTTCTGTATCTCAAGATAGAGACTTGGTTTGGGCCCTTTTTCTTGGAGATAATAGGTGAACCATTCCAGTAGATCCTGCATCCAGTCAAATCTTACCATCTCAGGGTAAGCCTCAGAGCCCCTTCCAGGGTCGGACCGGTCCTTCTGGTAATCAGGTCTATCCGGATAATCGTGATCCCACTGCCCCATCAGAACTTTTGCCTCTATTCCATGATCTAGCAATGTATTGATGGTTGGAACTGCCATATGAGGGTCAACATTCCAATCATGGAATCCTTGAACTATGTATATGGACCCTCTATAATTATTCAGAACCCTATCCAAGAAATATCTTTCTGACCAATAACTCTCAACGAATTCGTTTCCAGCGAAAACATAGCCATTGGTAGCATGGATTGGCCCCAACAAGTAATCTTGACACGCATTCTGTAGATTCTCATCTTCTTTCTCGGAGCTGAATCCATAGGAACCATAAACGACATTGTGCATGAATGGGGCTCTAGCTTCTGATGACCCATTCTTCCACATCAGTTCCCTGACTCCAATCAGTCCCGAGATAGGAACAATAGTCTTCAGGTATTCGTTACCATACATTGCAGCCTGCCAGGGAGTTGATCCATCGTACGATTTTCCGATTAGGCCAACGTTGCCATTGGACCAATCCTGTGTCCCTAACCATTCCACTGCTGCATTGATTCCCTCTTGTTCAGAGAATCCCATCAGGTCCATACAGTGATTTGACAGCCCAGTCCCACTCACCGAGACCTGGGCAAAGGCAAACCCGTGCGGCAACAAATTTTGTAATATACCTACCCCAAGCCAACTACCAGGGGTTGTGATATCTGGCGTTCCTGCAGATTCCTCACCAAAGTAGGGTCCTATTTCAGCAATTACGGGAACCTTCATTCCGTTAGGCACTTCTGGTCTCCAGTAGGCTAAACTGATATGTGGGCATTTATCCGGATCAAAATTCAGAACACACTGAGGGTCTACAGCCGCCCCCCCTTCCGTTTCAGGCAGGTTGTAAGGAATCATAACATGTTCCAGAGCCTCCCATGAGTCAGCTGGCCCCATTCGCTCGTAAGGCCCTTGTTGAAGTACGAAACTATATGATTGTGTAGTATCGAAAGGTTGTTGATTTCTGGCCCAGACAGGGACCCTCATATCATAATCCATTTCTTCAACATCTTGCATATAGAGCAGGTATGAACTGCTAATCATGACGGCCACAGTGACCAGTGAAAAAACTTGGGTAGATAGACTATCCGTTCTGCTGATTTGGTTTACCATTATTCTTCAGGATTCTTAGCAACAACCGCCATCGCCACAACCACATTCTCCCTTCTTTCCCTCTGGGGCAGGATTTGGATTGTTGACCCGGAAACCTTCTCCCATCTCAGATACAACGTAATCTATCTCAGTACCCTTGATTTTGTCGACATCATCGTTGTTTACAATGAGTTTCAAACCCTGTGATTCGAAAGTGCTATCTCCCTCACCCTGAGCGTCAAAACCCAGAGCATACTGATAACCACCACCACAGCCACCGGGAAAGACACCGACTCTGAGGTGTTTACCTTCCATTTCCTGCTCGCTAACGGCCTTGTTTATCTTCTCGGCTGCTGATTCTGTGAGGCTAATCATAATGTTTGGAGCAGATGTTTGATTTTATAGTTTGCGGATGTAATAAAACATCTAAAAATCACAAAATAATACTTAAAGAAGAACAGACAAGCCTTAACCTTTGCTTTCTCCCATCGTATCAACGCTTGGCCGGAAAAAACCACAATCCATCAATAGCCAGAAAAATCGCCAGACAAATTAAGCGTGGAGAATCTCCAGAAGGCCTTCTCCCTCTGGCACAAAGCATCAATGATTCGTATTACCGTTCCTTGAGTCTGGTTTCTATATCTTCCTCAATAGATGGTAAGAAATCTCAAAAGATATTCGAATTGGCCCTTAGGGAATTTAATAATGTAACACAGGCTTGGCGTAAGCTTGAATTGCTTGGTGAAATTTCAAAAAATCTAAAAACGGTATCTGACGCGAATCAAAGAAAAAGAAGGTTTGAAGAAGTTCTCCTTTTATCTTTGAAGGAAAAAGAAGAACAGACAAAGGATTTCTTTGTAAAGTATTCTAAAAATTATCCCGACGAATTGCTTGGAACATTACTTTCCTATACACTTGAGTTGAAGCAATATCCGTTCGAGTCTTCCAAGGCCATTATTAGGATCTGGATAAAGCGAAAACCAATAGATCAACTGATTTCTAGATTGTCTGCTATCAAAGGAGATTTGAGGGCTAGGTTGTTAGGCTATTTCCATTTTCAATTAGATAAAGCCAAGATTCAAACCAATCCAACGGCCCTGAGTCTAGCTCTTCAGTCCCAGAATTCAGAGGATATACTGAGATATCTGGTAAGAATTTGCTCTACCTCATCAGACCTAGTTGAAGTTGCGTCAGTTTCTGGCACATCCCCTTCAATAATGTTGGCACTTACAGCACGCGCAGACCGCAAAGGTTTTACAAATGAAGCAAACAATTTTGCATCA
>ERZ651768.2046-NODE-2046-length-14339-cov-14.416141_pt1 | contig 14339 bp, 14 predicted proteins | sample MGYA00514754_ERZ651768 | MGnify/ENA metagenome assembly ERZ651768 | reverse complement strand
TTACACACGTCAATATTTGTTAAGGAGCCAATGACAGAAAAGTTTGTCAGTTGGCATCAAGATCTGACCTATTGGGGGCTCGATGGAATTGATGAGGTCACTGCGTGGTTCGCGATGACACCAGCCACGATAGATAACGGTTGCATGCGGCTTGTAGCGGGCTCGCATAACCAATGGGCGCAGCATGAAGACCGATACCACCCAGACAACATGCTGTCCCGTAGCCAAGAAATTTCAGTTAATGTAAACGAGAAAGATGCGGTAGAAGTGATGCTCGATGCGGGTGAGATTTCGCTTCATCATGGCCGAACGTTCCACGCCTCTCATTCGAATCGCACAGAAGATCGCCGGATCGGTGTCGCCTTTCGTTACATCATGCCGTCGATGCGTCAGACCCATGCCAAAAACGCAACCGCAATGCTGGCCCGCGGTACAGATAATTACGGCCATTTCGAACTGATCGAACCACCGACATCCCTTTTTGCGCCAGAAGATATAGTCCGGCTGAAAAAGATATTTACAGCCGAGAATTCAACGTATTACCAGGGTGCAGCGTACGAAAAGTAATCGTTGCTCTGCGTCATGGTTCGAACTAACGAATTGCTGTTCCCTTGAAGAATGTGTAACAGAAGACGCCGTTTTCATCCGTTCGCGTCCGGTGCAATCCCTCGATGCCCTTTTGCCATGCCCGTTCATTGATGAGGCCAAGATCTAAAGACTGCGTTTTAACTCCTTCTACCATTGGGATAATTGTCTTGTTCACAAAACTCTCCCTAAGCTCCGGAAAGGCCTGATCAATGTAGACCATCTTTGGGACAACGCATACATTTCGGAACTCGCTGGCCTTAATCAAAGGAAATAGTTCACGACCGACGAGAGAATTTGCGCCAAGCCTTTCTTGTACCTCGATCAGGCAATTCCAAGCCTGCATAGCCTCTTTGGTTTGTGGATGAAAATAACAAGAACCATGGTCTCCTTCAAAAACAGTGATCGACCCACCTCTTTTCAGATATTTCTTAAGCTTTATTAAAGCCAACACAGGATCAAAGAGGTGCTCCAAAATATGGCACACAAAGATATGATCGACGTGCTTCTCCTTGATCGGCAAATCGAACATATCAGCGTGAAGAAACTCTACATTTGAAATCTTGTTCCGCTCAATTAATTCACGAGCCAGAGCAAGCGAATCTTCGGCCCAATCTACGGAAAGGAATTTCGCTTTCGGGCTGTTCTGCGCGAGAGTAAGTGTTTGCGCTCCGACGCCACAGCCCACTTCAAGAACGACAGAGCCAGGAGGGTACGCAGTATCCAAATGGATCAAATCCCTGACAGACCCCGCCTGATCGTACAGTCGTTCTGTTTCTCGCTCTGAATACCCGTGAACGTATTTAAAATTCTGGTCTGTCGTCATATATCGCCGGCCAACAAATTGTAATGTACATATCGACTCCCAGGTACCGCTGGAAGTTGAATTACATTGACACTGCTCAACTTGTTACTGCTCGCCAAAAACTATGATTTGTATAGGGGTCGGATTTCTCCCATTACAAGGATTGTTTACTTGCGGGCAATTCGATACCACCGCAAGTGCATTCATCTCCGCTCGCAATTCCACATAGGTACCGGCTGAAGAAAGACCTTCAACAAAGACTGTGGGTGCGAGCTTTTGCTCATCAGTAACAGGAACATTACAGAAGAAATTGATATTGGGAACGATATCCTGGCGGTCCATCCCATAAGTTGCTAGGGCTGAAAGAAAATTTTCTCGGCATCCGGGACTGTCTTTAACATCGTAGAGCAACTTGTTGCTTGGCGCGCTACAACATCCTGCGATCGTATCGTGACCACCATATAAATCTCGAACCACAGTGAATATCGGCCGTGCTTCGTCAGAATAAAGAACATGCCCCTCGGTCAGTTTGAGAGTTCCCGCTGCCTTTAATGTATTCGGAGCATGGTAGCGCTCCTCCTGATGATCAGCGTTGTAGCACAAGAAATCGACACCTTGATTGCCTTCAATGTCCACGATTCTAAGAATTTGTCCATGGGGCACTACGCTGACCCAGTATCCGCCTGCTGGAATTATTTCATCGGAAATTGCGGTTTTCATAGGGTCTCCTCCCGAAGCAAGAAAAGTCGCCGTCTCTGATCGTTTGTTCTTCCGAACCGAGACGCCATCACATTCGTCTACAGCACCTTTAACAATGGCTCCGTGATTGAACACTGCACCAATCAAAGGATAACCACCCCGTATGTTACTCTGTTGTTTAAGATCGAAACTGCTGTTTAAAAATGTCTGAGAAAAGTGCGACCGACAACTCTTCACTAAGAACTTATCTGGAGAATCAATTGAAATCCTTGAACAAGCCGGAACGGACCTTTTGTGATTTTCCGTTCGCCACTGACATTCATCAGGTGTCATCTGATGTTGCCATCATTGGCGCGCCACACGGTACCCCCTATCGCCCCGGCACTCCCAGCCATGCCGCTAATGCAGCCCATGCGGTTCGAAATGCGCTGGCCTGGTACAGCACTAATCCGGAACAGTATGACTTCGACAGCAGGACAAACGTATTTGGAGGCGCTACCGTGGTTGACTGTGGCGATGTCCCGGGCGACCTTGACGACGGGGTGGGCAATCGGTCACGAATTGAGGCGGCTGTGTCTGGCATCCTGGAGAGTGGGGCGGTTCCTATGCTACTCGGCGGCGACGATTCGGTACCCATTCCGTTTTTCTCGGCCTACGAGGGACACCACGAGTTCACCGTGCTACAGATCGATGCCCATCTGGATTGGCGTCACGAAGTTCACGGCGTGACCCACGGATTTTCCAGCACCATGCGCCGAGCATCAGAAATGCCGCAGGTCATCGGCATGGTTCAGGCTGGCGTCCGTGGGCCCGGCAGCGCCCGCAAAGCGGAACTGGCTGATGCCGAAGCATGGGGATCGTTAATCTTCCCCGCCAACGAAGTAGAAACTCATGGCATCGAGCAAGTTGTTGCAGCGATTCCAGAAGGTTCCAATGTCGTGTTTTCAATCGATGTCGATGGACTTGATCCGGCACTGGTACCGGGAATTCTGCTGCCTGCACCGGGTGGTATTGGCTATCAGCAAATGATCACCTTAATTCGCGGCGTCGCGTCGCGGGCCACGATTGTTGGCGCTGCCTTCGTCGAGTTCATGCCGGAAAAAGACATTAATGGATACGGGGCGAGGGTCATCGCACGACTCGCCAGCGTTATCATTGCCACCATCGGACATCAGAGAATTGATACAACCCGTCCAGCAACTTCGTAAGCGGCAACGATCAAGAAACAGTGCGCCTGATACTTCTCGTATGTACACTTAGTTGCCAAAATTCGGATAATTGCTGACCTTCTTTTTTCCACCTAACTTGCGCAAAGCCAACCTTGCCCCTTGACATTGATTTTCACGATCGTTCGGTCCTCGTTGTAGGAGGCACCAGCGGCATTAACCTTGGGATCGCCGAGGGCTTTGCCCGTGCGGGGGCACGCGTTGGTGTTGCCAGCCGATCCCAGAACAAAGTCGATGCTGCCGTTCGGCTTTTATCCGACCATGGCGGCCAGGCTATTGGATTAACCGCGGACGTACGAGAGCCGGACGCCGTTCAGTCCGTGATGGAAGAATTTCATGATGCGTTTGGTGAGATCGATGTCCTGGTGTCGGGTGCAGCTGGGAACTTCCCGGCTCCTGCAAACGCGCTCTCACCAAACGGGTTCAAAGCCGTTGTCGGCATCGACTTGCTCGGTACATTCCACGTACTACGTTTAGCGTACCCTTACTTGGTAAAACCCGGGGCATCGGTGATCAACATCTCCGCACCCCAGTCCTACCAACCAATGGAGTTGCAGGTCCACGTGTGTGCCGCCAAAGCCGGTGTTGACATGGTCACCCGGGTACTCGCCATGGAATGGGGACCCGACGGGATCCGGGTAAATTCCATCGTGCCCGGCCCAATTGCCGACACCGAGGGCATGCAACGGCTCGCGCCAACCCCGTCGATGCGCAATGCGGTGGCAGAGTCGGTGCCGCTTGGCCGGGAAGGAACCAAGGAAGACATCGCCCAAATGGCCTTATTTCTTTCCTCTTCCGCTGCTGGCTACATCACCGGAACAGTTATCCCAGTCGACGGTGGCTGGTCGCTTGCTGGGGTTAGCAGCCTTAGCGCGATGATGAAAAAACAAATACAGTCTGCAACTGACTAGATGTCAGCAATCGTCGTTATTGACTTCGCAGTAACTCCGTGTCGTTTTGGTTTACCTCTCCATTAGCGTCCAAAGCGACTCCATAATCTTCACGTGCACTCTTTTCTGATACGAATCCATTTGATACATCACGAGCAACATTGACTGGGTCTCGATGAAGTGGATTACCAAACCCGCCGCCACCGGCCAACTCTAGAACCAGAGAATCGTTGACGGGGATATTCTGTTGGCCTTTAGGTTTCAGTTTCTTCCCAGTTTTTAAATAAACCTGCCCCAAAGCGCCATCTTTACCATCTTCGCGCCCGCGAGGTGCATGATATACACGCTCGTACATTGCTAAAACATCAAAAGGAATGCCATCAAGCCCGCCAATTTCGATGATCTGTCCACAGCCCCCACGATAACGTCCTGGCGCGCCTGAGTTTTCGCGAAATTCTTTTCGCCAAAATACGACGGGCGTAATTGCCTCAGTTGCCTCTACAGGTACCCCTCGAACACCACTTGGGAAAGCTGTTGCGCTGAGTCCGTCTTTTGTTGGTCTAGCCCCCATTCCGCCAGCATTAAAGTGTAAAAGGTCAAATGTCGGAATGTCACCCTCGTAGGTCTCCGCGCCGCTGACCGCTTCCCCACCACGTAACTGCAAAATCCACAATGACGCCGACCCCTCTGACGGACAACCTCCGCTTAATGCCTGATGAAGGCATCCAAATACCGTATCTGGCAAGAGATGACCAATAATGTGTCTCGCCGCTACCGCGAAAGGTCGTTTGACGTTGAGAATACATCCATCCGGCGCAGAAAAAGTAATCGGATCTAATGACCCATAATTATTTGGAATATCGGGTGCGACTGCGCATTTCACACCGAAACACGTGTAAGCCTTTGTGTAATTGAGGACGACATTGATGCCGTAATTGCTGGCCGCAGAGGTGCCTGTGTAATCGACATGTATTGAGTCTTCCCCCACAGTGAGCTCCGCAGCTAAGGTGACCGGCTGATCATATCCATCCATAGTTAACTCATTGCGATATTTGCCCTTCTTAAGTTTTTTTATCCTTTCGATGGTTGCCGCGCGCGAGTTTTCAATAATAAACTCTGCTAATGATTGAAGGTTGTCGATCGAAAACTCTTTGAGCATCTGAATCATTCTCCGACAACCAATGTCATTAGCACTTGCGAAAGAATAAATATCACCAACAACCTGCCTGGGTTCACGCACATTGGTGCTCAGAATTTCAATGAGAACTTTGTTCACTTCGCCTTTTTGAAACAGATGCATGATCGGAATATTTATGCCCTCTTCGAACACCTGTTGAGCATCTGGACCAAACCCGCGACCTCCTATATCAACAACGTGGCAAGTATTTGCAAAAATACCTACGACTTTTTCTTTATAAAATGTTGGCGTTACGACCGTAATGTCATGTAAATGGCCCGATGTTTGCCATGGATCGTTAGTAATAAAAACATCACCAGGCTCCATATTTTCCACCGGGAACTTTTTAATGAAGTGAACAACCGCTTCAGCCATTGCATTAATGTGCCCCGGCGTGCCCGTGACGGCTTGCGCGAGCATTCTTCCTTGATCATCAAAGACTGCCGCGGCAAGATCTCCTGCTTCGCGAACGCTTGTTGAAAATGCGGTTCTAACTAGAGCCTGCGCCTGCTCTTCAACCACCGATATCAGACGATCCCACATCACCTGCATCTTGATCGAAGAGATTTCAGAAGTTGACTTGTTCATAATCTCTATTTGGAATTCTTTCGTTCAAAGATCATGTAACCGCCGTCAGTCACTTGACCTTCGAATCGTCGCGTGATCACTGTGGCCGTATCGCTTTCCGTGACGATTACCGGACCCTCGATCTTAGCCCCCGGCGAAAGCGATGACCTGTCATAGACAGCAGCATCGTTAAACTCACCACTTTCTGCATCCATTAACTTGCGAAATTCCGTCGTATCTGGCGCATAGGATTTGGCAGACATTTTGATGGCACGACCATCAGATCCCTTTGTGCTCACCAGTAATGACCAAGTCAAAATTTCTATTTCAAGGCTCGGTATCGTTCTTCCATATAGACGCGTATATTCCGTTTCAAAAGCAATCGTCAATCGACCCGATGACTGTGAGTCCAACTCGGCCTCTTCTAGTTTGACAGGAATTTCAACGCTGACTTCATGACCTTGGCCGATGTACCGCATAAACGCAGTTCGAATTTCTCTGGTTTTCTGACCTTGGGCGCCTGGTTCCACTACATCAGTGGCTTCTTTTCTCATCGAATGGAGAAGTTGATTAATTCCGTGATAGTCAAGATCGTCTAGTCTTTGATAATAACTACGAATCACTTCATAAGAGACTGGCGCTTGAAGAAATCCAAGAGCTGAGCCTACTCCGGCGCCAGGTGGAATCACGATCTTTTGAATATTTAGTTTTTCGGCAAGTCGAGCCGCATGAATTGGGGCAGCTCCCCCAAACGCAACGATGGTATAGGTTTCAATATCGACTCCGCTCTCAATCGCGTGAACTCGTGCAGCATTAGACATGTTCTCATCTACAATTTCTGATACTCCAAGTGCAGTATGCGAAGTCTTAAAACCAAGTTTGCTGCCTATAACACTATCTAATGCTTTACTGGCATTTTCTACATTGAGACGGATACTTCCGCCCGCGAAATTTTCAGGATCCAATCGGCCAAGCAATAAGTCGGCATCTGTCACTGTAGGCGCTGTTCCGCCCAGGTCGTAACTCGCCGGACCTGGCTCTGAGTCCGCACTTTCCGGACCGACGCGAATTCGATTCATCGAATCAACATCAGCTATCGAGCCACCTCCCGCACCAATTTCTACCATTTCAATGACTGGAATATTGATCGGGATTCCACTGCCCTTCAGAAATCTGTATTCCCGGGCGACTTCGAAGGTTCTGGAAGTGTGTGGCTCACCGTCGTCAATAAGACATACCTTAGCCGTTGTGCCCCCCATGTCGTACGAGAGCACGCGCGATAATCCCAATTGTTTTGCGATAAAACTGCTGAATATTGCACCTCCAGCTGGACCCGATTCCACAAGACGAACGGGAAACCGAATGGCGGTTTCAAGTGTCGTAATGCCCCCTCCAGACAACATCAAAAACAGGGGGCAATCAAGGCCTTGTGTACGTAATTGGGAGGCAAGCGATCCGAGATGCCGACTCATGAGCGGCTGTACATATGCGTTTGCACAGGCCGTAGAAATTCGCTCGAACTCTCTCATCTCAGGAGAGACCTCAGACGAAAGTGTTACATCAAGTTCAGGGGCTTCAGCACAAATGATCTCTCGTACGCGTTGTTCGTGAGCATTGTTTCTGTAGCTGTGCAGAAATCCAACGGCTACACTTTGGATTTCCTTCTCAAGCAAATGTGGGATAAGCGCCCGGACCTCATCTTCATTTAGAGGCTTCAAAATACGACCGTCTGCGCCGATTCGTTCAGACACAACTAATCTTTGCGAACGCGGGACCAGAGGTGCGGGAAGCTCTATATTAATGTCGTACTGTTCGAATCTGTTTTCGTTCCTCATTTCAACAACGTCGCGAAATCCAAGGGTGGTGACTAGCGCAACAGACGCACCACGGCGTTCGATCAGAAGGTTGGTCGCTAGCGTCGTTCCATAAATGATTGTCTCCACCTGGCTAGGATTGATCTTCGCTTGCGTTAGAACAGTTTCTATTCCCGCGAGTACTCCTGTTTCAGGTTGAGATTTCGTCGTCAGCGTTTTAGTGGTGAATTGTTTATCACCACACTCTAAGGCGACGTCAGTAAACGTCCCACCAATATCTACAGCCAGCCGCGTTCCAGATTTTTTGTCCATTCTCTTTGATCCCGTCTAACGTCTAGCGTACAACTTACTTCTGGGCGGAAATTAATTCCTAATCCTAATGTCTAGAACTCGAGTCATTTGATTGACCAATTAATCCCATCCAATTGCGGTTAACCTAGTGGAAATTTGTCGCGCACTGTGTAGGACATCGATAACGGACTCCCACCACTACCGTAAGAAGTTCGAATCATCGTTGCGCGGGCCGAGTGGCAAACGGCCAGAAATTCCCCTGTAATCAGAACATTGCCTCTCTTGATTTGACGATCGCTGTCATAACTTCGTTGTAGGGGGCGCGCAGGCCCACTTCATTAGCAACGACCGGAACCATGCCGTTGATGGCATCGATTTCCGAGCGTCGACGTTCTAGATGATCTAATAACATTGATGGTCTTGCTTTCGGCAACTTCTGCCCGAACGCTGTGATGTATTTCTCTGGATCATCAAAAGACATTGCAATTCCCTTAGTCTGACTCACTGCGTAGGCTTCAAGCCCACATCCTCTGGCAATTTTCCAGGCGTGCAGATCACCCATCACTTCTTCGACGGTACAGCCAAACACCGTACACGGCGCGCTGAACGTTACGTTACAAACAAATTTTTCCCAAATCAATTGGTGAATATCTTCGTAGCCCTTTACCGTAAAACCAGCGGTTTGCCAAACATCGACGACACGCTCAACCCGAGAAGTTAATCCACCCTTCATCTCACCCACGCGAATTAATTCCATGCCATTGTGGTGAACATGTCCTGGTGCTTTAAGCGAAGCGCCAAATCCTCCCGCAACCCCAAGCAATATATTGTCAGGGGGAAGATACTGACAAATTCGCTCGGCCGCTCCAAGTCCATTTTGGATGGTAAGTATCAGTGTGTCATTGTGCAGCAACGGGGGTATGCAGCGGGCCGCAGACTCGATCCCTGATGCCTTGGTTGCAATAATCACGAGATCACATGATCCAACATCTGCTGCGCGCGTTGACACATTGAGCTGTTTCACAATACGGTCACCGCTCGCTCCCTCAATCCTAAGGCCCTGTTCTCGAATCGCATTGAGGTGATCTTCTCGTATATCGATCGCCCACACCTCGTTGCCCGCATCTGCAAGAAGGCCGGCGTAGACCGACCCCATCGCACCCACCCCAACAACCGCAATCTTCATCTATTATTCATCCATTCATGTGAGTATTTAGAAGCATGCTTGGCCATATCGCAGTGATCTGAGCAGCCACAACGAGACATATACTGATTTCTTCCACCAGAAATCACACAACTTTGGATCTATGCCCCGTTAAGCTCCTTCAAGCAGTTATCAGCGAGCGGCTGAATGGCAGAGAAATTCCGATGAGCGCGCCATTCTGCACGCTTGAATCGACGAATGTGATTGGACACTGCGCATAGACTTAGGTAAACGATGGTGCGCCCAAAAGGGCTGATATTGGGCGGGCTCGCATGCACCATATTACTGTGAAACATAATGACCGCACCCCCCTTGCCTGTTGGTGCTTCGACCCCGCCCTGATTTGCTAGATCACCTACTGTCTCTCGATCAAGTGTCCACAAGGGATATGATGTGGTTTCAACATCGTGCCCAGCAGGCAATACCCCGCGTTTGTGGCTGCCAGGAATAAAAAGTAATGGTCCATTCGCTGCAGTTACATCGTCCAAGAAAACCGCAATATTCATTGCACGCGGTTCAGGCATTTCATCGTCACGATGCCAGGTTCCAAAGTCCTGATGCCACTGCCAGACTTCGCCATCGAAAGCCGCTTTTGCATTGACCTTGAACTGGTGCATATAGACTTCTTCACCAAGAATCTGGACCACAGGCCCAATCAATCGTGGGTGGGCACCCAAACGTCGGAAGCCTTCGTTATAGGTATGGGCAGCAAACGCAGTGCGGGGCACCCCACTGGATTCGACTACCACCTCTTCCCGTTCGAGCCCATACACCCGCTTAGCTTCTTTGCGTAAAACCGCAACTTCATCTGGCTGAAAACAGTCAGGAAAAAACAGGAATCCCTGCTCATCAAACTGCTTCAGTTGATCTCCTGTCAGCTTCATAGAAAACTCATCCACAAGTAATTATTGTTTATGGGCTGTGGGCATTCCTTGGAGTGTACGGGAATATCCAGCTGTCTGGTATTAACGACACCATCGGATTGGCCATGGCTTGTTCATACGGCACCTAAGTTTTTGAATTTTTTTTTATAATACTGGGAAATTCGGCAGATCTCTATCTTGCCTAGGCCGCAGTTAACGTGAACTCGTAAACACAACAGTACACTTGAGAATTAATAGACCATATTGAGTGAAGAACCCATGCAAAATTTAGAACGCTATCTTGAAGGTCGGGTTGCCATTATTACAGGTGGTTTCTCGGGGATCGGACTATCGATTGGTGAAGCACTGGCTTTGCGGGGCGCGGCCGTGGCACTTGGGGGTCGTACAGTGCGAGATAATGCCGCCGATGCGTTTCGATCCAAAGGTGCCTCAGTGTTCTGCGGACACTTAGACGTACGTGACATAAGCAGCGTTCAACAATTCGTCAACAGCGTACGATCTACGCTTGGCCCGATCGATATTTTGGTCAACTCAGCTGGTATCGGTATCAGTCAAGCCGTCTGCGGCCATCCTGAGGATGCATGGAATGATGTGATTGATACGAATCTGTCCGGACCGTTTCGTATGACTCGAGCTTGCCTCCCTGGCATGATCGAAAGACAGTGGGGGCGCATCATTCACATTGGTTCAACCGCGGCCCGTACCGCTGTTGCGGATCACCCCGCATATTGCGCTTCTAAGTCGGGCCTACTGGGCCTCAGCCGGGCTGTATCTTTAGAGGGAGCGCCACATGGCGTCACTTCCGTTGTGCTGAGCCCTACATGGGTCGAGACCGAAATGTTGAGAACGAGCTTTCACCACCATGCGACTGCTAAGGGTTCGACAACGGAACAAGAGATCGATGAACTGGTGGCCAGTTCACCGCAACAACGCTTGGTGCAACCGGAAGAAATTGCAGCAATTGCGGCCTTTTTATGCCGGGATGAGGCACGCGGCATTACTATGGAAGATATCCAAATTAACGCGGGGGCGCTTTGGTAAGAATCTCGCACCCTTAAAGTCCTTTTCTCCTAGCGCGCAGGATTCGAATTGTGTCGAGACATCCGATTTACCGCACCCGTCGAAAGGTCTCGCACTCCATCGAACCACCGTGCTGTAGATTCTCGCCGCGCTCGTTCGGGTCGCATTCCCACGGCTTGTTGTTGTAGCGCGCATCATCCCCCAGCCAATGGGTCGCCAAAGCCCGTCGACGGCCGCCGTGGGGCGGGTTACCCGGCGCGCTGTGATGGGTGCGAAGGTTGATAATCAGACAGTCGCCTGGCTCGAGCGAGGCGTAAACAATCTCGTGATCACCCGGGTCACTGTCCCAGTCGGGCGGAATCGGATCATTCTGCCCTGAATATTCAATCTGTGGCCCAAAGCCGACGGCGCGGTAGTCAGTTTCTAAGCGGTGTGAACCGCGGATAAATCGAAGAGCCGTTTCCTTAGGGATCGAATCAAGCGCTGTCCATAGGTTACAGATTTGTGTCCCAAAAACTGGCCAGTAGGCTTCGTCGTAATGCCAAGGGGTTGGACTGGTCGTTCCGGGCTCTTTCGACAGAATCAAGTCATAGTAGAAAATAATCGACTTGGATCGCATGATTTTTCGGGCAAGATCCGCTGCCGGCGAATTGAAAGCAAATTCCCGGAAAAAGTCATAACGTTTCCAGAGAAACATGTCATAGAAAAAGAAACCGGGTTCCCCCGGCTTAGCAACGTTCACAGCCAGATCACTCCCCATTCTTACGCCGTCAGCAATTGCGATATCGACCGCACTTTGAAGGGATTTGATCCAATCAAAATCGAACGCGTTTCGAAGGCAGACCACACCATCGCGCTGGTAGGACTCAATCGCAGATTCGGAGGGGCAATCTTTCGCTTCGACATCAAACGAAGGGAGCTCAGTGAGCGGTTTCTTGGTGATCACGATTACTGATCCGATGGTTCATCAGGTTGTGAACTCGTTTTGACCTGGCAATCCTATCCTATCAACTGTAAGTGCATCGAAAAACAAGTCCTGTCAATAAAACAGCCATAGCCCGTATTTTCAGTCGTTGCTATTAATAGGTATCAGACCTACCGTCCTTTTATTTCACTCTGCCTGGCACATCGTCGACGTTATCCTCTAAAGTTGGACGCTATGCCGGGATCAAGCTGGTACTGCTGGGAAGGCGCGCTTTTACAATTGCGGCTGCGGATCATGCCGCGGGCAAAGAAAACCACGTTCGGGACTCGTCGCGGTGAACGATGGATCGTACGGGTCAAAAGTCCGCCGGTGGATGGCAAGGCCAATGTTGAACTCATAAAATTCCTAGCCGACTCATTCGGCTGCCAACGCAGCGCCATCACTTTACGCCAGGGAGAAACCAGTCGGGATAAACTGATCGAGATCGATCGGCCAACCAAGATTCCGAGCGAGCTGCCCATCGATCGTTCCTAAAACGCCGTGGATGTGGCCCGCACTGGTATTCGATGCACCTACCGCCAAGGGGTCTTGTCGTGCCAGCTGCCACGACTTCGACCGGCTTGTAACCATCGAACCCCGCGACGCTTGAAAATCGGCAACAAAACAATTCCCGCGACGAACCCGCCAATGTGGGCGTGCCACGCTACGCCCGGACCATCGCCCGACACCAACGAGTTGAAAACCTGCATCACGAACCAAAATCCAAGCACAATGCCGGCTTTCAGGCGCATCGTATGCAGAAAAAAACCGAGTGGGATCAAGACCAGCACGCGGGCATGGGGATAGAGGAGTAAATACGCGCCCAGTACACCCGATATCGCACCACTCGCGCCGATCATTGGAATGGTTGAGCTGGTATCGGGCAGTGCTTGAGCAAAAACCGCTGCAACACCACACAACAAATAGAAAACGATGAATCGAGCATGTCCCATGGCGTCCTCGATGTTGTTGCCGAAGATCCAGAGATAGAGCATGTTCCCAGCGAGATGGAGGATGCCTCCGTGTAAGAACATTGATGTAATCGGCGTCAGGACCGGTGCCACCCACTCAAGTTCCGACACCAACCGAGCATCATCGAATAGGACCGCTGGAATTACCCCCAGAGCGTAGACGGCTGCCTCCTGACCCTGGCCGAGAGAAAGTTGCCAGATAAAAGTCAGGGTACAGACAGCGATAAGAGCCACCGTAAAAAGCGGTCGGATCGTTGTGGGATTGTCGTCTCGAAGCGGGATCAATAGTTTGTTCTCACCAAATGCCTATCGTCACTCTGTCATCAACTGCCAACAACAAATGTCACTCCCCAGAGAAGTCACTTAGAACGAAAACAAATTTGAGTCATTAAGATTACCGCCTTCGACCGCAATCAGGCACTATCTGCCAGTTCCGCGGCCAACTGAAAGTGTGTGGCCAAGTCTTCCAATCGAGAATGGGCATTTAAGCCGCTGGTATGGGGCATAACATAAACGGGCCGGTCACCGAGGGTACGCTCTTGCACGCCAGATGAGGCTTTTCGATCAACCACGGCCCGCCAACCACCAAGCCCCACGAAACAAACGGCCTGCGGCTTCAGCCAGGCAGCCAGTCGTTCCACTCGCTCGAAGCCTGATACAAATTCAGCCCGTTCCAATTCATCAGCACGCTTAGTCGTGCGTCGGACCAGATCGGTCATGCCAAGACCATGATGATGCAGTGCGTGGCGTGGATCGCGGTCTACGCTGACAATTCCGGCTGCAAGCGCTGCAGGCCAAAATCGATTACCCGGTCGGGCGTACCCGATAGAATGATCAGCAGAGTATGGACTTGGATTTAAGCCCACGATCAATAAACGCATGCCGGCCGCTACGATGTCGGGAAGACTATGGATCCGGACCATGTCAAGAAAAATCTCCGCATGCTCCACGATGGCAGTGCCCGTTGGGGTGAATCCGGCACCAATAACGAGATCCGTTGCACGCCCGGGTGTCCATTCCGGCCCGGGTAAGGGCTTCAACCAACAGGCGATGCGTTCATTTATAGAGAGAGAAAGATGGAGGTCGGCGAGCGCTAGCGGCAATTCGGAAACCGGGTGGCCCATGCCAACTTCGCGCCGTGATGGCAGTGGATTCAAGTCACAGGTAAGCGGGGATAGATGTCCCCGTTTAATCGATCGCCTGTTTGCATGCCTCCCGATCGCATCTTGTCACTGTGATCAG
>ERZ651768.2044-NODE-2044-length-14342-cov-4.004767_pt1 | contig 14342 bp, 11 predicted proteins | sample MGYA00514754_ERZ651768 | MGnify/ENA metagenome assembly ERZ651768 | reverse complement strand
CCCCCGAGGTTTTTGCTATCAAGATGCCAGCGCCAATGCTTTCCGGCCAATATCTGTCCTAGTGTACATCCCGTTAAATCCGATTAACTTTATCGCGCCATAGGCTCGGTTGATGGCCTCGGAGAAAGTGCTACCCCGCCCGACAACTGTTAGGACGCGGCCACCCGATGTGACAATGCCTGCCTCAGTCCGTTTGGTGCCGGCGTGAAAAATTAAAACGTCCTCATGCGCGGCAGCTGCCTCAAGCCCGGAGATTGGAAGGTCAGTTCGATAAGAGCCGGGATAGCCCTCAGAAGCCACGACGACCCCGACGTGAGGTTTGGTATTCACTAAGCAATTCTGTCCGGCCAGTCCACCTTGAGTGGCTGCCAAAAGAAGCGACGTTAGGCCTTCGCCGACCAACGGGAGAACAACCTGCGCCTCAGGATCGCCAAATCTGACATTAAACTCGATGACCTTCGGCCCTTCCAAAGTGAGCATTAGCCCTACATAGAGCACGCCAACGTACGGGTGCCCCTCAGCCACCATACCGGCAAGCACTGGTTCAACAATCTCACTTATAACGCGCGCTTGAATCTTGTCGGTCATCTGCGGAGTAGGCGCAAAGGCGCCCATTCCGCCTGTGTTGGGCCCTTGATCCCCATCGAACACTCGCTTATGGTCTTGAGCTGACGGAAGCATGAGTGCTGTTTGACCATCACATATCGCAAAAAAAGACGCTTCTTCCCCCTCAAGGTGCTCCTCAACTACCACAGTGGCGCCCGCAACACCAAAGCGCTGATCCACCAGCATTTCCCGAACGGCCTGCTCAGCGGTTGTCAAATCAGTCGCAATGCTGACCCCTTTGCCCGCTGCTAGACCATCAGCCTTAATTACAACCGGATAGCCGAACCGACCCGATCGCACAGTGGCAAGTGCACTAGATATGTCAGTATGAATCTCGTGCGCCGCGGTCGGTATCCGGTGTCTGGCCATGAAGGCCTTAGCAAAAGCTTTGGACGATTCTAAACGAGCCGCGGCTCGGGACGGCCCGAACAGGAGACGTCCTCCTTCCGCAAACCGATCAGCCACGCCATTCGCCAGTGGCAACTCAGGGCCGATGATCGTGAGTTCAGAATCCTCATGCTCGGCCAACTGGAAGAGAGCCCCCGGGTCAGCCTGGTCAACCGAAATACATTTCGCGACGGCAGCCATCCCGGGATTGCCAGGAGCACAGACCAGGTGGCCTGTTGGCTGCTCGACAGAAAGTTTCCAGGCTAAGGCATGCTCACGAGCACCCCCTCCAATAATCAGGATCCTCATGAAGCCACTATGTACATGACAGAAATGATTTTATCGATAAATATCCAATAGTTTGGATATCATTGAATGCCTTTTCGGAAGCGCTACCACCTACTGGGCTTTGAGCCTAGAATCAGAACCCACCTGTGATAGCCTAGCATATTCGGCTAGAGCCATTTAGCCTCATAGGGTTCTATTTTGGCAGGTAAGGAGGTGGATTTAGGTTGGCAGAAGTGAAGATTCAGGACGGAGAATCGATCGAGAGTGCGCTCCGTCGCTTCAAACGGAAAGTTCAGCAAGAAGACATCATCAAGGACATCAAGAAGCATTCGTTTTATCTCAAGCCAGGCGACAAGCGCCGCGCGAAGCAGGCCCTCGCACGCAAGCGTAGTCGGAAGAAGCTACGCCAAAACTTCGACTGAGACAGGCCGTCAGGCCGGACACCCGGTCGCCGTGCATCATGGCGCACAACTCTCTTCAACCTACTCCTGCAGCGCCTGGCGCCGATATCGGTCGCGTGCCAGGCGGTTCTCTCGTCAGCGACCTCTTCTGGTCCCTCCGGCCACGTCAGTGGACAAAGAATTTACTGGTTTTCGCCGCCCTCTTATTCGGACAACGGCTCACGGACCCGGACGCAGTCCTGCGCACGGCAATAACCTTTGTTCTGTTCTGCGGACTTTCAGGAGCAGTCTATCTCGTCAACGACGTAGCCGACCGCGATGCCGACCGTCAGCACACCTATAAGGTCAGACGTCCGATCGCCTCAGGCCGAGTCTCTGTCCGGGCAGCCCTAGTGGCCGCTGCAGCGCTTACTACTGGGTCCCTGCTTCTGGCAGCAACGCTTTCATCCTCTCTCGTCATCGTCGGGGCGGCCTACACCGCGGTTGTGCTGCTTTACACAACGGTGCTAAAACATGTCGTCATCCTAGACGTGATGACAATCGCCGCGGGTTTCGTCCTTCGGGCGATAGCGGGCGGTGTAGTAATCGGTGTGCCGATCAGCGCCTGGTTGCTGATCTGCACAAGCCTGCTGGCCCTATTTCTGGCATTGAGTAAACGTCGGCACGAGATCGTATTGATGGCCGAGCGCGCCGCACAGCATCGCCCGAGTCTGGGCGAATACAGCCCTTACCTCCTAGATCAAATGATCTCGGTGGTGACGGCATCCACCTTGATCGCTTATAGCTTTTACACTATCAGTCCGGAAGTGGAGGCGCGCTTCGGAACACCCTGGCTCGGCCTAACGATTCCGTTGCCTTTGTACGGCATTTTTCGGTATTTGTACCTAGTGCACCAAAAGGCGAGTGGAGGTAGTCCCGCCGAGTTACTCTTAGACGACCGGCCTTTACTGGTCTGCGTCGCGCTGTGGGTTGTGGCGGTGGTCCTCCTCGTGTATCGCCCCTGGTGACTTTACCCGTCGGCGGCGCTCTGCGTCGTCAGGCTAGAAATTGAGACCTTATGGCTGACTTTGCAATTCGATCGGGATCCATCGACGTCGAAGAAATCATGCGGCACATCAGGAAGCGCATCCGTGACAAGCGTGGCGTCGACTACACCGAACAGGAGATTCGTGAACTCGCCAACGTTAAGCTGCAAAGGATTCTTGACCCCACCGGGGTGCGCTCGGATTTACTGAAGCATTTCCGTGAGCGACCTAAAACTACCTGGCCAGAAAATACAGAAAACTACTCATTCGAGAATCACACGATTTACGCATCAACCCGTGGATTAGTCGTATTCGTCCGGCGTTTGCTCCGACCAGTTCTGAAGCTCCTCTTTAGCCCTAATCCTCTAATTGACACATTACACAAGCAAAGCACGATCAATGCTAAGCAGAACGCAATCAACTCTCACATCGAGACTCGTTTCGGCACGAAGGACGACCACGACGCGTTGAGCTATGAAATTCTTAACAACCTAGTCGTTGAAATCACGCGCCTCAGTATCGAGGTCAACAACCTAAAGATGCAGGTGCAGTCGGTGAATAGCCGCCTCGATTTCGACGAGCGCCGCGCCCGTGCCCTCGAAGGGCTTGTTAATCCACCGGTCGCCGGCACCCCAACAGAGCGCAAGGCTAAACCCGATGCCGAGGAATCTGGTGACGGCTCGTCGAAGCCACGCCGACGGCGCCGACGGCGGCGCCCCGGTCGACGTCGAACCGCCCAAGATGGAGAGGTTAGTCAGACCGCTGAAGCTGACACGAAAATCGTGGAAACCGAGAAGCAAGAAGAGCCCTCACCGATAGCGGAAACCGCGGTCGGTGCAGGATCCGCTCAAAGCGCCGAGTCTTCGACTGAAGAACCGGAGCGTCCTGAGGCGGCCACCCCACGGACACCTGACGACGGGGCTGCCGACACGCCTAAACAGTGAAACTGGCCGTTGTCGTTCAGCGTTACGGCTCCGACGTTAACGGAGGCGCCGAGCTCCACGCCCGGTACATCGCCGAGCATCTCGCCAACCATGCTGAGGTGGAGGTATTAACCACGTGCGCAAGGGACTATGTCTCGTGGAGAGATGAGTTCGCTCCTGGTGAAGACCGTGTAGGAAATTTACTGGTCCGCCGGTTTCCCGTCCGGCATCCTAGAGACCCGTTAATCTTTGGCCGGTGGTCGGACCGAGTGTTCGAGCATCGGCATTCGGTCGCCCACGAACTAGCATGGTTGGAAAGTGAAGGCCCAACTAGCCCCCAACTGATACGGCACCTCCGACGAAACGCCAACGCCTATGATTTTTTTCTGTTCTTTAGCTACCGCTACGCCCACGCCTATCATGGATGTCGCGCAGTCGGTCCTCGCGCGGTCCTCGTGCCAACAGCTGAACGCGATCCCGCAATCGGCCTGTCGATCTTCGGGCCGATTTTCCGTGGTGTTCGCGGCATCATGTACAATTCGTTCGAAGAACGCGCGATGATCCAGGCGATCGCCGGAAACTCCAAAGTTCGGCATACCGTGGTCGGTGTCGGATCAGAGATTCCGAGCAACATTGACGCCGACCGATTCCGCCAGAAATTCGATATTCAGCAACCTTTCATCGTCTATATCGGCCGCCTTGACGAAAATAAGGGGTGCCCAGAACTTTTCCAGTTTTTTAGGAATTATGCGTCACGGGTGTCAGGGTCGCTCCAATTAGTACTAATTGGACGCTCGATCCTTAAAATTCCCTCGCATCCGCGAATTCGTCAGTTGGGATTCGTGTCGGACCAGGACAAGTTCGATGCCCTAGCAGCTGCACACGCGCTCGTAATGCCCTCAAAATTCGAAAGCTTGTCAATGGTCGCACTCGAAGCCTGGGCGATGGGCCGACCGGTGCTAGCCAATGGTTCTTGCGACGTCCTCCAGGGACAATGCATCAGAAGCAAAGCCGGGCTCTATTACAAGAACTACGAGGAATTCGCCGAAACGCTACATGCACTTGAGACAAATCGGCCGCTGCATACTGCGTTGAGCGTGAACGGTTCCGAGTACTTTCAGCGACATTACTCCTGGCCGGTCATCGAACGGAAATACCTTGAAGTGCTCAATCATCTCAAGCAGGAAGAAGCGCGGCGAATGGAACCCCTGCCGGGTTGGTTTGGCCGACGGCGAAGTAACATTGCACCGACGAGAAAAACTGTCGACGCCTTACCGACCGGGCCGGCTCTGAAATTCAATCGCGGCTCGCGAGCTGCCCGACGAGTGTGACTTGTGCCACTGAAGACTACACGACGTGCCGATCGTCCGGTGGCCCACCAAGTGCTCGCAACTCTCAGTTACGGCGATGCTATCGGTCACGAAGTGCTCGGTATTCAACGTGTATTGCGCGAAGCTGGATTTTCTTCGGACATTTTCGTTGAGACGGCCGACCCAACGCTAAAACCTCTCACTAGAAATTTTCGCGGTCTACCAGGCGCAGTGACGGCTAACGACCTATTAATTCACCACTTCTCTTTGTCATCAAAGGCCTCTCGGACCGCCTACGCGTTACCGAGCCGCATGGCACTGGTCTACCACAACATAACGCCTCCAGAATATTTCATCGACATCCATCCGCTCTTGGCGCTCCGATGCTGGGAAGGTCGACGTGAACTGGGTGCCTACGTCCCGAGGTGCGACCTGGCTTTAGGCGACTCCGAGTTCAACCGTCAGGAACTTCAGGCGCTCGGCTTCAAGAAAACAGACGTTTTACCGGTGATACCGAACTTCGATCACCTCACTGGGGAGCCAGATTGGAGCTTGGTCTCACAGTTCAACGATGCGTGGACCAACATTCTTTTTGTTGGTCGGGTCATCCCCAACAAGCGGATCGAGGATCTAATCAAATTTTTTCATGCCTATCGGTCAACGCATAATTCCCGATCGCGGCTCATAATTGTCGGCTCCTACGTAGGGTTCGAGGACTATTTGATGAGTCTTTACGACTTAGCCGCGAGACTACGTACACCCGAAGTACATTTTGTCGGTCAAGCCACGAATGCTGAATTGGCCGCCTTCTATAACATTGCTGACGTTTTTCTCTGCGCTAGTGAGCACGAGGGGTTTTGTGTCCCTCTGGTCGAAGCGTTCTATGAACGTGTACCGGTAATCGCCTATGCTGCAACGGCTGTGCCAGGCACCATGGATGGAGGCGGCGTGCTCTACAACGAAAAGGACCCGTCTATCGTCGCGGCCCTCGTTGACGCGATCATGTCGAACCAAGCTCTATGTGAGAGGGTCCTCGATGCGCAGGACACTGCACTGGACCGATTTTTGAACCATGATTTCTCATCAACGCTGCTGCGCTTCGTGAACCAAATACTCCAAGGACCCCGCCTTCCACCATGGGAAATCAGTGGAGATTTTTGGCGACAGTTTGCTGCGGATAGGGATGTCTTGAAACATGATCGTTAATCAGTGGGTTCCGGCCGCGCATCAAGGTGACGCGATCGGTGACCATGCCAGACGTATCCGTGATCTTCTCCGTGAACTCGGTCATGTTTCTGACGTTTACGCCATCACGATCGACGACTCGCTGCGGCATCAAATCCGACCGTTCAATGCCGAGGAGGCGACCGGGGGTGACCTCACGATTTTCCACTACGCACTACCGTCACCGATGACAGAGGCGTTCGCGGCACTTTCGGGCCGCCGTGTGCTGCAGTATCACAACGTCACGCCGGCTCATTTTTTTGCGCCATATGAGCCGGAACTGTTCCGACTGGCCGTGTTGGGCCGGCGCGAACTGGCGACGCTCACCGGTCGCGTGGACCTTGCCCTGGGTGACTCCGATTACAACCGTCGCGAGCTAGACCAACTCGGGTTCGGCGACACCGGCGTAATGCCGATTGCGGTGGACACCGGGCGATTATCGCGACTGAGAAGCCGGCCAGCACTCGAACGTGTGCTTGATGACGGCCTCACAAACATCCTTTTTGTCGGTCGACTGGCACCAAACAAGAAGATTGAAGACCACATCCTCCTAGCCGAACACTATCGGCGTTACGTCGACTCCAATTATCGATTCATCTTTGTCGGTCGAAATGATGCTGTGCCACGCTACTTCACAATGATTCGCTCGCTCGTATCCGAGTTCAACTCGACCCACGGTGAAATAGCTAGATTCTGGTTTACTGGAAGCGTGCCGGATGATGACCTGGTGACATTCTATCGTCACGCCGACGCATACGTTTCCCTGAGCGAGCATGAAGGCTTCTGCGTACCGCTTCTTGAAGCCATGGCCGCTGAGGTGCCCGTGATGGCTTACCCAGCCGGAGCCGTACCAGAAACACTGGGAGACGCAGGTGTGCAGTTTGCCCCGAAGAATTTTGAATACGCCGCGGAGCTTCTCGGTCTCCTGGTGTACGATGAGAACCTACGGTCGGCGGTCTTGGCAGGTCAACGCGCTCGCCTGGAGAATTTTGGCGATGCAAAGATTCGTCAACACTTGGCGCAACTCGTCGAAAGGTTTTCGTGAGAATAGCTTTTGTTGTTCAGCGCTACGGCACAGAAATCCTCGGGGGTTCCGAGTACCACTGTCGACTCATAGCCGAAAAGATGGCCTTGCGGCATGATGTCGAGGTTCTCACCACTTGTGCGCAGGATTACCTCACATGGAAGAACGAGTATCCAGAGGGTGCCGACCGTGTCCGAGGGGTGACCGTTCGCCGCTTCGCCAACGCGCAAACCCGTGACATAAAGTCTTTTAACCGATATTCGGACTGGATTTTCAATAATCCCCACACGCAGGCTGACGAAATGGAGTGGCTGCAACGCCAGGGACCCTGGTGCCCAGCACTACTCGAATATCTTGAGCAGCATGCGCTGAAGTACGAAATATTGATCTTCTTCACATACCTCTATGCTCCCACTGTGCTTGGTATTGCTATTGCGCCTGGCCGGAGCATACTGGTGCCGACCGCCCACGATGAACCAGCCATTCATCTCGACCTTTACCGAGACGTATTCAGCTTGCCAGCGGGCGTGGCCTACAACACTGATGCTGAGCGCGCGTTCCTGAGATCAACATTCGACATTCGGACTGTGGCGGAAAACACCGTTGGTTGCGGGGTAGAGTTTCTGCCACATCAAGTGGGCGATCAACCCAACCGAGGTGGACGAATTCGTCGGAGGAGTAGCGGCCGGTCACGGACGGCGGACTCGGGCAGGCGCACAGACAACGGTAACGGGCGTGGTAGTCACCTTCGTAAACGGGGTGCGGCATTTTTGCGACGCCATCGGCTCCACGGTCCAGTAGCGCTCTACGGCGGGCGGATCGAACCGGGTAAGGGCTGCGAAGAACTGATCGAGCACTTCAGTGCTTACGCGAATAGCGGCGGGGATGCGACGTTAACGCTCATGGGCATAAAACTTATGCCTTTACCTGAAGAACCGTTTATCCGCTTTGCTGGCAAGCTGTCCGAACAAGAACGGTTCGATGCGCTGGAGGCGGCGACGGTCGTGATCGTGCCATCTCCGTTAGAAAGTCTGTCACTGTTGGCACTGGAAGCATTTGCTGTCGGCACACCGATTCTGGCAAACGGTCGAAGCGAGGTAGTAGTAGACCACTGCCGCCGAAGTAATGCCGGACTTTACTACGGCGACCAGGACGAATTTGTTGAGTGCCTCAAGCTCTTGCTGGTCGATGAGCGGTTGCGCTCAGCTATGGGTCGTAAAGGTCAGGATTACGTCCAGCAGCACTATCGCTGGGACCTCATCCTTGATAAATACGAGCAGTTGATTTCGTCGATTCGCGGACGCATATCGAATACGGGCGGCAGCACTCGCCGAAGACAACGTTAGATATTGAAATAGACCGTTCGGGATCCCTGGACTTGGACCTCAGAACACAAAACGACAGCAGATTCTATTATTCAGTTGTCTCCGCTGGCATCAACGACTAGGGGTGACGAGGCGGTCTCGGTGGATTTAGTGTCAGACCTCACAGGCGATGGCGACTCCCCCTGTCGCTTATTGCCTTTCCGTCGTTGACCCGACCGGATTCCATAGCGTTTGATCATCTCGTTTAACGTCGTCGGTTTGATCCGCAACAATTCGGCGGCCCGCTTTTGCACACCACCCGCTTCATGCAGTGCTGACTCGATAAGTTGTCGTTCCGAGGCACCTATCACTTCCTTCAGCGAGATACCGTCTGGCGGTATGATAATTCTTGGCATTTGGAGCGATTCGGTGGCACGAACATGATCCGGAATCAGTTCATTATCGATGCGAGGTCCTGAGGACAACACAACCGCACGTTCGATTACATTTTCGAGCTCACGAACGTTTCCTGGCCAGTCGTATGTCACGAGGACATCGAGCGCCTCCGGAGTTATTTCGAGGTCTGGGCGGTCGTTCTCGTCACCGTACTTACTAAGAAAATGCTGCACAAGTAACGGGATGTCTTCCTTTCGCTCCCGCAACGCAGGCAAATGCACAGTAATGACGTGCAGCCGATAATAAAGATCCTCCCGAAACCGTCCTTCATCGACCATACGCTTCAGATCGACATTTGTTGCGGCAATGATACGAACATCGACTTTAATGGTCTCTACGCCCCCCAAGCGCATAAACTGCCGCTCCTGTATCACGCCAAGTAGTTTGGCCTGAGTCTCGAACGGCATATTCCCTATTTCGTCGAAAAAGATACTTCCAGTGTCGGCTAACTCGAAGAGACCCTTTTTTGTTGACAGCGCACCGGTGAACGCACCCTTAACGTGACCAAATAGGTTCGACTCAAGCAAGTCGTGAGACAGATTTCCCGAATTCACCGTAACGAACGGAAACTCCGTCCTGGCTGAATGGGTGTGGAGCGCGCGCGCGACCAGCTCCTTGCCGGTACCGCTCTCACCTTCAATCAGAATCGTCGTACGGCTGGGCGCTGCCTGTATGATCAAGTCAAATACCTGGCGTATTCGGGGACTTCGACCGACTATGTCACCGAAATCATAGCTTTGAGCCTGAAGGTTCTGGCGAAGCGCCCGATTCTCAAGCGTCAAACGCCGTTGCTCAACAGCATTCCGTAATACCTTCAACACTTCATCGTGTTTGAACGGTTTGGTAATGTAGTCAAACGCGCCAGCTTTAATCGCAGTTTTTGCACTCTCGACCGATCCGTAGGCTGTGAGCATGATCACCGGAAGTTCTCGGTCGAGCTTCTGTAGAGCGTCAAGAGTGGCCATTCCTCCCTGCCCTGGCATCATCACGTCCACAATGGCCGCATCCAGCAATTCGCCGCGAGCGATTTCAAGACCTTCTTCTCCGGTTGAAGCCGTCTGAACCGTGTAGCCTTCCCGGATAAGAAGCGTCGTCAGAATTTCGAGCACTACCTCTTCATCGTCAGCGACGAGAACCGTGCGTTTGTCCGTCATGTAAATGTTTCGCAGCTTATTGAGCTACTTCATCCGAGCGCGTCAAAGCCGAAGCAGCAAGCGGAAAGTCGAGTGTGAATTTTGTTCCTTGCCCTTCAACACTGTCACATTCAATTGAACCACTATGTTCTTGCACAATACCGTAAGTGATCGACAAGCCTAATCCTGTACCTCGTCCCAATGATTTGGTCGAAAAAAAGGGGTCGTAGATACGTGAAAGATGTTCGCTAGAAATACCCGACCCAGTGTCAGCGATCTCAATAGTGGCACGGTCACCATCCCGACGCGTCGTGATCCGAAGCCAACCACCATTTGGCATGGCATCCCGAGCATTCAAAAATAGGTTCAAAAACACTTGCTGGAGCTTGTAATCGAGTCCGAGGGCTATCGGGGCAGGAGTGCCCAATTCTTTCCGGACGCTGATATGTGACTCCTTGAGCTGGTGCTCTAGTAACGACAGGATATCGTTCACGACAGCGTTGACATCAACCGGACCAGTTTCTGTATGCGCTGGGCGTGCTAAATCTAGAAGGCCGTTTACGATCTTCGCAGCCCGAACCGTCTGTCGCTCAATCTTTTGAAGCAACCGCGTCTTCGGATCATCGGTCTCCGCTCCCTCCAGCAGCATTTGTGTAAAGCTCGAAATTCCAGTTAACGGCGTGTTGACCTCGTGGGCCACACCAGCCGCGAGAAGCCCGATTGATGCCATCTTCTCCGAGATCTGCAATTGCTCTTCCAGCTGAACACGCTCCGTAATGTTTTCTAGGATTACGATATTACCTGCACTCTCGCCCTGTGGTGTTCGCAGTGGCGCTGTCGCCAAATTGACCAGCAGTCGTTTCGGCCCGTCAGAATGACGGGACTGGAGTGGCAAGCGATACCTAACAGCACCCTTACGCCCGCCATCCTGCACCTCCTGAAGCATCTGTACGAATATTGGCTCAAACAAAGAGTCCAGTCTCTCGCCAAGGGCCTTGTCCCGTCCGACACCGTAAAGCTGCTCCAGGCCTCGATTCCAACGGATCACCCGACCATCAAAATCAATGACGGCTAAGCCATCGTTAAGGGACTCGATAACGTTCTCGCTGAATTCACGAAGTCGATCGAGCTCGGAAGCCTTCGCACGCAGTTGGCCATAGAGCCGACCGTTCTCGAGCGCTGTCGCCACCTGTGCCGCGACCGCAGCGAGTAACGCAAGATCTTCACTGCTAAGAGGCTCACCATTGTCCTTACGCCCAACCGCCAGCACCGCCGTCGTCCCGTCCTTCGAGACGCTAGGGATCAGGTAGTGAATTCCAACATCTCGCCAAGCATCAACATCGGGATTATCCGAGCGCCAGGCGGTATCATCGAGCACGACCGTCCGCGAAGCCCAAAGCCACTCGCCGAGCGTTGACCGACGAGATAACCTCGGCACTTTCTCGCCTACGCCAGCGGCATGAATAACCCGAAGATTATCGTCTGAACCATCATCCGCCGGTGCGAGCATGAGCGCCATCCTATCAACGACGAACGTGTCCATAACTCGCGTAACGAGTCGCTCGCTCAGACGTGAGAGATTTAAATCTCGGTTCAGATCGCGAGCAAATCCAACCAGTGCCTGTCGATAATCGTAACGATCGCGATAGTAGACTCGATCCAAGGCCGACTGAATCAAATCCTTAACTGGACTCGCTAACAACACGACGACCAACGTCGCAAGTAGCGCGATGATGGAATTATGTTGCTGGGACCCACCGAGCAAGATCACGGTGGCCACGCGGAGCAGTACCGCGTAAATCACCACCATGGCCAAAAGCACCGTGGTGTAAGCCACCGACCGCTTGATGATCACCTCAACGTCCATCAGTCGGTAGCTGACCACCGCCGACGCAAACGATAAGGGAATGAGGCCGAGTGGTATCGCGGTTAGCTGCATCTCCGGCGCAGGGTTAAAGCCTAGTGCAAACGGCAAGAGGTAACCGGCTAGAAACGGCAAGCCGCCCATTACCGTTCCCCACAGAATCCAGCGGAGCTGCCGACGCGCAGTCACCGACCGAGCTCGTCGCAGCGCCCAGAACATGATTGCTGCGCCACCCATCAGGCAGACCGCGAGGTAACCCAGCTCAAGACGTTCCAAGCTTTCGATCGCGCTCGTGAGCTCAACCACCTCGGTGCCGGATCTCGAGAAGGTAACAATACGCATCAACCCGATTACAAGCACTGGCAGGTAGAGCACGGGATACGGGAAGGGCCGCAGCTTGCTCTGCGTCCAGTCGGGTGACCGTTCGGGAAAAATCAATGCAAAGTGTATGAATAGCGGCGGCAACATGAGCGTCGCGATAACGTCCAACCAGTAGAAGACCCAGTCAAACCGGTCAAGCCGGCCACTAAAGGAAAATGTGAGGACGCCGAAGAAAGCAACCGTTAACCAAAAAAAGTGGAGGGTAGCCTGCACCGTTGGCCGGCGCAGTCGTACCAACGCACCCATAAGTAATGTGAAAACACCGACGGTCGCTAACACGAAATACAAAACGCGATTACCGGCCGGAATCGGCTGCAGTGTCAATTCGAAAAGTTCTTCTGAACCCGAGCGAAAAACAATGTAGTCGAGTTGATCCCCAATCGCGCTAATGTGTAGTTCGGCTAACACGGCATCAGGCGAATCGACTGGCTTACCATTAATTGCTAACAGTAGGTCACCAGGCAAGATGCCCACGGTACCAGCAGCCGACTGAACATCTATTTCGGCTGCAACCACCCCTTCAGGCCGGGACACCCACAACACGCCATCTTCAACTTCACTCCAACTCGAGCGAACCGCAATGTTCGCGAACGCCAACACCAGGAGTGCGGCAACAACCAACATGGCGAGTATTTCCTGTCGTAACTCGCCAAACGGTGGCCAGGCCTTCACGCTACGCTTCAGAGCCGCTCGCATATCGTTCAAGTTAGATTTTGAAGAACTGAATTCACAACAGCTAGAAAAAGTGGCAGCCCCCAACTAGTTTCACGTCGGGGCCATTAAACGAGTTCGAAACCCTACTTGAGCACACTCCGACGGGCGTGGCGTAACCACCAGGCCAGCTCGCTATGGCTGTGCACTGCCCCATTTACGATCTCGTCAACAGACCCTCGATCATTCAGTAAGTCATCCGCAGCGATGTCTTGCACCGTCGTGCTGGATTGGCCGAACGCCGGCACTATCGCTCCCTCGAGTGGACGACTAACATCATCGGTGACGGCCATAGGATGCACCGGTGAATCCCGACTTTCGGTTGAAATCTGAAAGCACGCACTCAATAAACCGCTAGCAACAGCGGCAATAATGACGCGATGGCAATGATTCATCGTCCCTGTCCCCGAAGACTCTTCAGAATCCGACGACGGTGAAAGTCACGTCGCGCGATATTGAGGCAGCCAATTCGTTATCGGTAATCCTGATCTCTAACCGAAAGATTCCTTCGGGAAATGCGCTTAAAGGAACATTCTGGCCAGCCGACAATTGGTGCCCGGCCGTCATATCCAATTGAGGTGGCAGCGTCTCAGCACTTAGGGTCTGCGGCGTTGTGGAGTTGAACCTCTCTTCACCGCTGACAGTGCGCTGATGAAAATTGTACTCAACTGTGACGTTCGGCTTACTCTCAACAAGACTTGGGTTGTAAATGAAGAATAGGAACGACAGTGAATCTGTCTTCGCGTATTCGAGCGTGTCTCGTAGTACCAAGCGTGCTGACCCGATCGCATACGGGTCGGAACGCTGCTGTTCGGCTGAGAGTGGCGTAGGAATTGTCTCCACCCGCTCGGTGACGAAGATCGAACTCGTTGTTAGCTGACCACTCCATAAATCTGGCACCTCAACGGTTCGCTTGATCACTCCCCAGCGGATCTCCTCAAATTCCGTCTCTACGAGTTCAGAATCTTTAATCCCAATGTAAAGATCGTAGGAACCCGCCGGCGCAGCGAAAGCACGCTGAGCAACATAGTCGCCCTCCTCAGCAAGCCGCAAATCAATGAAGTGCACGTCTTCGAAAGGATAGGATGGTGGCTCAAGGGGCACACGTTCTGTGCCCGTCTCAGCCGATTCTGGAGCAACCGGTGGCGTAAGCACCATCCCCGTGGGCACCAATCGGACATAGACTGTCACCGACTGGCCGACCGTTGCGGGATTAAGCCTAAGGGTAAAGGGGACGTAGACCTGCCCTTCCTGAGCCCGCAGGAATTCAAGGCTCACATCAGCACGGATATCGGATGGCACCGA
>ERZ651768.2042-NODE-2042-length-14344-cov-9.534590_pt1 | contig 14344 bp, 13 predicted proteins | sample MGYA00514754_ERZ651768 | MGnify/ENA metagenome assembly ERZ651768 | reverse complement strand
GGCGCTAAGTTCGCTCTCGGCGAGTTTGCGGTTGGTGTCGCGCACCCAGTCGAACACAGCACCCCAGGCAGCAGAGACGTTGAGGTCGTCATCCATCGCCTCGGTGAAGCGCGTGACGAGCGGCGAGTCAGTGGCCGGTTCGGCCGCTTGACCAAGCGCGAGTTCGCGCAGCTTGGCCGTGCATTCGTCGATGCGACCAAGCGCGGTCTTTGCGCCGGCCAGATTGTCGAGCGTGAAGTTGAATGTCTCGCGGTAGTGGGCGGAGATCATCAGGTAACGCACCTCGCGCCCGACGCTGCCCTTGGCCAGGAGATCGCGCAGGGTGAAGAAGTTGCCGAGTGACTTGCTCATCTTTTTGCCCTCCACAAGCAGGTGCGCGCCGTGCATCCAGTACTTAACGAATTTTTGCCCGTCGCACTGCAGGCAGGCGCCTTCACTCTGGGCGATCTCGTCCTCGTGGTGGGGGAACACCAAGTCCTCGCCGCCGAGGTGTAGGTCAAAACTGGGCCCGAGCAGTTCCATGCTCATGGCGCTGCACTCGATGTGCCAGCCGGGTCGGCCTTCACCCCACTGGCTGTCCCAAAACACCTCGCCATCCTCCGGCACACGGGCCTTCCAGAGGGCAAAGTCGGCGATTGATTCCTTCTCGTACTCGTCGTTGCTGACGCGTTCGCCGGGGCGCATTGCCTCGAGGTTGAGGTTGAGCAACTGGCCGTACTGGTTTCCGGCTTCGCGGTACTTCTCGATGCTGAAATAAACCGAGCCGTCATTGGTGCGGTAGGCGATGCCGTTGGACTCGAGCTTTTTGATGAGCTTGATGATCGGGCCGATGAACCCGGTGGCATGCGGGCTTTCGTCTGGCATTTGGCAGCCAAGTGCCTCGAGGTCGGCGAAAAATGCCCGCTCGTGTTCGCCGGTGAATTCGGCCAGCGACTTGCCGGACTCGTTGACGCGGCGGATGATTTTGTCCTCCACGTCGGTGATGTTCATGACGTGGCGTACGTCGAAGCCGCGAAAGCTAAGGTGGCGTCGGAGGATATCGGCAAAGACAAACGTGCGGAAATTCCCAATGTGCGCGAAGTCGTGCACGGTCGGGCCGCAGCAGTAGAGCCCGACCTTTTTTCCGGCGGGATCCAGCGGTACGAACGTCTCGAGCGAACGTGACAGGGTGTTGAAGACTCTCAAGCCCATAAAGCGGCGACAGATTAATCGCCCGAGCGCCAAAGTGAAGCTGGAACCGCCGGAAGACGGGGGCGCTTGGTCAAGCGGGGGTCAAATACCCATGCTCTCGTAACGCTTGGCAATGCGCTCGATGCCGCAGACGAAGGCGGCTGTGCGGAGGTCGATGACGTCTTCGCGGGCGTTGAAGATGTCGCGAATATTGTTGTAGGCATTGCGCATGGTGTCGTCGAGGCCGGAGCGGACGAGGGCGAGTTCGTCCGAGCCGGTGGTGAGTTGGTCGCGGATTTCCGGCGGGACGGTGGTGTTGAGCATCTTTTCGAGGGCCTCGACGATCATCTGGCCGCGGCGCTCCTCGTTACGGCGCTCGAGGTAGCCAAAGCGGATGCGCGCAAGATTTTTCACCCACTCGAAGTAGGAGACGGTGACGCCGCCGGCGTTGAGGTAGGCGTCCGGGATAATGACCGTGCCCTTTTCGCGGAGAATCTCATCGGCGGCGAAGGTAACCGGGCCGTTGGCTGCCTCGGCGATGAGCGGGGCCTGGATTCGGGCGGCGTTTTTGAGGGTGATGACGCCCTCCATTGCCGCGGGGATGAGAATGTCGCACTCGGTCTCGAGCACTGACGCGCCGTCTTCGGTGTAGTCCGCGCCGGGGTAACCCTTCACGCCTTGGTTTTCGGCGATATGGGCCTTGACCGCCTCGACGTCAAGCCCGTCGGCGGAACGGATCGCGCCGTCGCGCTCGATGATGGCGGTGATCTTAGCGCCGTCCTCCCCACTCAGAAACTTGGCAGCGTGGTAGCCGACGTTGCCGAGACCCTGCACGACTATGCGTTTACCCTCGATTGTGCCGTTGAGTCTGGCGCGGGTGACGTCATCGGGGTGGCGGAAGAATTCCCGTAGGCCGTATTGAACGCCGCGGCCGGTTGCCTCGACGCGCCCGTCGATGCCACCGAGGTGCACCGGCTTGCCGGTCACGCAGCCCATGCCGTTTGCCTGCTCGGGGAACAGGGACTGGTACGTGTCGGAAATCCAGCCCATCTCGCGTTCGCCGGTGCCCATGTCGGGGGCGGGCACGTTGAGGCTTGGGTGAATGAGGTCGCGTTTGGCCAATTCCTGCGTGAAGCGGCGGGTTATTTTCTCGAGATCCTTTTCACTGTACTGCCTTGGGTCGATCTTGAGCGCGCCCTTGGAGCCGCCGAACGGGATCATCACGATGGCGCACTTGTATGACATCAGCGACGCCAGCGCCTCAACCTCGTCCTGATTGGCGAAGTCGGCGTAACGGATGCCGCCCTTGACCGGCAGGATGTGTTCGCTGTGGACGGCGCGCCAGCCGGTGAATACCTTGTAGCGGTCGCCCAGTTTGACGCCGAACTGCACCTGATATACCGAGTTGCAGCTCCGGATCTGATCGGCGAGGCCAAGCGGCAGGTCCATGGTGGCGGTGGCGCGGTCGAACATCCGGTCGACGCTTTCGCGGAAGGAGAGTTCCTGGGTATCATTCATGATTGAGTTGGATTGCTGCTCGACGATAGCACGTAAAGCCAAGCTATGTGAGACTCATTTGTAAACAGAATAATTGCGTTCGAGAGCCGTACGCTTGGCCAGGCGCGGTCGGGGAGTTGGGTACAGTCGAGCGGAGAAAATCGTTGTTGAGGTGAGATTGTGAATCATTTCACAATGAAGTTGCCGTGCCTTTTTTACGGTGCTACGTTTCGCGCGGCCTGAATCAAAAACGGGTTAAGACACCCATTTTTTGCTGATTCGCTTCGTTTTTTTAATGTCTGCTCGAACGCAGGATACCCCTTGGTTGCATCGGTTCGCCATTGTCACAGCAATGGCGACGCTCGTTCTCATTGGATTTGGCGGCTTGGTGACGAGCAAGGGGGTGGGGATGGCGGTGCCGGATTGGCCCAACACCTTCGGATACAACATGTTTTTGGTACCATTCGATGAGTGGCTCGGGAAGTTCGGGATTTTTGAGGAACATTCACATCGGTTGGTGGCGTCGTTTGTCGGTCTGTTAACAATTGTTTTAGCCGCTTGGCTCTGGGTGAAAGACTCACGCAAATGGGTGCGCCTGCTCGGGATCGGTGCGCTAGTGCTGGTCGTGGCCCAGGGGGTGCTCGGCGGTCTGCGGGTGACTGAGATCAACCAAAACCTGGGGCTGATTCACGGTGCCGTGGCGCAGCTGTTCCTGATTTTGGTTTGTGGGATTGCACTGGTCACCAGCAGCTGGTGGCGTCGGGTGAACGTGAGCGAGGCTGACGGAGCCAGTTTTGCGGCACTCAAGGGTATCTTGGTGGCAGTGATTTGCCTAGTTTTTGTGCAACTGCTGCTCGGTGCCACGATGCGGCATCAGCACGCTGGCCTGGCGATCTGGGATTTTCCGCTGGCGCACGGTCAGGTTTGGCCGGCGACGGATGAGGCATCCATCGCTCGGTACAACGAGAACCGTGTCGAATTACAAAGGAACCTCCACGTCCAAAACCAGTTGTACGACGCGAAGGGGGACCCGCAGGTGTTTCTCGCCAGTGGACGAGAGATCTTATCGTGGCACCTCTGGCTGCAGATGCTGCATCGGCTGGGTGCGATGGCGACGCTGGCCTTGGCGGTGACGTTGGTGGTGAAGGCGCGTCGTTGGCTTGGCCAAGCGCACGGTTTTACAAAAGCCGGTTATACGTTGCTGGCGATGATTGTTGCACAGGCTGGCATGGGGATCTGGACGATTTTGAGCAACAAGGCGGCGGACGTGGCCACGGGGCATGTGGTGCTTGGCGCGGCGTGCCTGGCACTGGGAAGTTTGCTGCTGCTGGCGGCCAGGCGCTGCACGTTTGTCGCCGATCCAGCCAACGCGGCGGAGCGCTTGGCCAAGCGCAGTGATGATGCCGGGGTTGACACCGGCCAAGCGGCAGCAGTAGCCGTGTAGATTTTATTGATGGGAAGCACAGTTCAACAGACTCAAAAAAATCATGGAGAGCGGGTGAGGGCCTGGTCGGTATTTTCCGAGTTGGTCAAGCTGCGGCTGACGACGCTGGTGCTGATCACCACGTTGGTTGGTTTTTATGCAGGGCTCAATTCCGAGAGCGGCCCTCTGGCGCAGAACCTTGCCAAGCTTGGCCTGACGCTGTTGGGCACCGGGTTGCTGGCGGCTGGCGCGGCGATCCTGAACCAGTATCTCGAGCGCGATCACGACGCACGGATGGAGCGCACAGCCAGGCGACCTTTGCCGAGCGGGACTATCGGTGCAGAAGCGGCGTTGCTGCTTGGCGGCGCCTGCTCGGTGGTCGGACTATTGGTCCTGGCCGCCTGGGTGAATTTGCTGGTGGCGGTGCTCGGCGCTGTGACGCTGGTCACTTACCTGTTCATCTACACGCCGCTCAAGCGCAAGTCGGAGTGGAATACAGTTATTGGGGCGATTCCCGGAGCGCTGCCGCCGCTTATGGGGTGGGCCGCGGCCCGGGGCGGGGTGGATCCGCTGGGCTGGATTTTGTTCGGGATTTTGTTTTTCTGGCAGATGCCGCATTTCATGGCGATCGCCTGGATGTACCGTGATGACTACGAGAAGGCCGGTTTCGTGATGATGCCAAGCGCGGCTGATGGCGGGGCGCGGACCGGACGGCAGGCGATCAGTCACACCCTCTTTTTGTGCATTGCCAGCCTGATGCCGTTTACGATGAAACTGGCCGGGGCGGTTTACGTTTCCGGGGCGGTGCTGCTGGGAGGGCTTTTTTTGTGGGCCGCAGTGCGGTTTTCGCGACAGTTGACCCGGCAAAGCGCACGGGTTCTGTTTTTCGCTTCCATCATTTACCTGCCACTACTGCTGGGATTGATGGTGGTGGATAAACTGAAAATATGATGCAGAGACAGGTCGCGATTGACAACGAGGTCGTCGAGTCGATAGGCTCCCCCGCTTTAGGTTCGCGCCACGCCAGGAGAAAGAAGGATTTTTTTAAGTTTAATCAACGATGAGTGATAAGGCAGAGGTAACCCAGGCACGGGAAGCTGTTGAGGTGCATCATGACGAGCATGATGAACATCACGCGCAGAGTTTTTGGCGAACGTATATTTTCTCCACCGACCACAAGATCATTGGCATACAGTATGGCTTCTGTGGGCTGGCGTTTTTGTTCTTCGGATTTTGTCTGATCGCCACGATGCGCTGGTCAATGGCCTATGAGGGGCAGGCGGTCCCCTTTATCGGGCCGATGTTAGAGGCGCTGCTGGGCAACAATGTTGCTCCCGGCGGAGTGATGAGCGGTGAGTTATACAATGTGTTCGGTGCGATGCATGGTACAATCATGGTGTTCATGGGTATCGTACCGGTAGCCTTCGCGGCGTTCGGCAACTACGTAGTGCCGCTGCAGATTGGCGCGGTGGACATGGCGTTTCCCCGGGTGAACATGGCCAGTTTCTGGGCGTTCTTCTTCGGGTGCGTGGTGATGACGGTGAGTTTTTTCATCCCTGGCGGCGCAGCGCAGGCCGGCTGGACCTCCTACTCGCCGCTGGCTTCGATCATCCCGACTGATGGGCAGACCTACTGGCTGATCGGCATGGTGCTGCTGATCACGTCGTCGTTGCTGGGAGCGGTCAATTTTCTAGCCACCATTATCAACATGCGTGCCCCTGGCATGACTTGGCTGCGCTTGCCGTTTTTTGTCTGGGCACAGTTCATCACGGCATTTCTTCTGTTGCTGGCATTTCCTCCGCTTGAAGCAGCCGGCATTCTGCAATTGATGGATCGCGTGCTCGAGACCAGTTTCTTCCTGCCAACCGGCCTAGTGGTGGGTGGGCAGGACGTGGATGTTAGTGGGGGCGGCAGTCCGTTACTATGGCAGCATCTGTTCTGGTTTCTGGCACACCCAGAGGTGTACGTTCTGGTACTGCCAGGAATGGGGATCGTTTGCGAGGTGATCGCGAACAACACCCGCAAACCGATATGGGGCTACAAGTTTCTCGTCGGTTCGGTGGTGGTGCTCGGTTTTCTCGCTTTTATCGTCTGGGCACACCACATGTACATGACTGGCATGGGTACGGTGATCAGTGCCTTTTTCCAGACCACCACACTTTTGATTTCAATCCCGTCGATCATCATCTTGACGTGCTTGTTCATTTCACTGTGGGGCGGGTCAATCCGATTCAATACGCCGATGCTCTTCGCGTTGGCGTTTCTTCCGATGTTCGGTATCGGGGGGCTGACTGGCTTGCCGCTGGGCTTCAACTTCAGCGACGTGGCGCTGCACGACAGCTATTATGTCATCGCGCATTTCCATTATGTGGTCGCACCGGGAACCATCTTTGCCATCTTTGCCGGGGTCTATTATTGGTTTCCAAAGATGACCGGTCGAAGAATGAGCGAGCGTTGGGGTAAGGTGCATTTCTGGTCGTCGCTCATTTTCATGAATCTGATTTTTCTGCCGATGTTTGCTCAAGGAATGGCCGGCATGAGCCGGCGCATGTCCGACGGCGGGGCCACCTACTCCCTGGCAAACCCGGACAATGCCGACGTGACGGTGGGTGCGCTCAGCGACACGATCATGGGGATGAATGTTTCCATCTCGGCAGCGGCCTGGGCGATGCTCGTGGCTCAGTTGCCGTTCATCATCAATTTATTCTGGAGCGTGAAACACGGTGAGAAGATCGAGTCCGATAACCCGTGGCAGGCCACCACGCTGGAGTGGGAGACGCCGACGCCACCGCCCCACGGCAATTTTAACAAGGAGATCAAGGTGTACCGCGACCCGTACGAGTACAGCGTACCAGGCGCCAACAAGGACTTCTCACCCCAGGCGCAACCTGCCAAGTAAGCGAAGCGACTTTATCCCCAATGGAAATCCCCTATACGGTTAAACCAAGGCCGGACACCGGTCTGTACAACGCTAAACTGGGCATTTGGCTCTTCCTGGCCTCCGAGGTGATGCTGTTCGGTGCGCTGTTTTCCTCCTATGTACTGCTGCGAGTGGGGGCCGAGCCAGGCACATGGTCGATGGGCCTGATGGATATCACTGTTGGTGCTGGCAATACAATGGTGCTTATTGCTTCAAGTATGTTCGTGGTGCTGGCTTGGGCCTGTTTAAAGCAGGGAGATTTGGTGGGGTACCGAAAATGGAAACTGGCAACGTTGGCCTGTGCGGCTTTATTTCTGATGGTGAAGTGGTCATACGAATGGCCGGCAAAGTTTAAGCATCACGATGTTTGGTTTAAGCATCCAACTGTGTTGCATGCGGCAATTGAGGATGGCTATGGACCCGAAGCTCTCCATCAAGGTCACAATGAGGCTCATGACGTAGAGGAAGAAAACAAAGCTCATAGCCATGATACGTCGTATGGCTGGACAGCGGCTCAGGAGTATCTACATGGCAACAATGATTGGGAATACCTCAACAGAAAAGCAACCTATGCCGGGCGTTTTTTTAAGCGAACGAGCCCGGAAAGTGCCAAGGCTTACGACAAGGGATTAAAAGGTGGAACTCTAGCGTTGTCCGGACACATTACTGGTTATCGGGAGATGCAGATTAATGTTACGGTCAGTGCTTGGAATGCTGATAGAGGTTCTCCCGATACTGCCGCCAAGAAGGTTTTAGCCGATTTAAACGTTACTGATGCTAAAGATGTTCGGATGAATGGCGGAACGATAACCGAGAAAACTGATTATAATAATGCTATGCAAGCAAAACACCGGCTTGAGCAGGCAGGTTTTACGGTTGAATTGAGCGAAAACGGTTATAATGAAATAAAAGAAACGGCTTGGTTTTGGCGGACACCGCGTGCCAACGAGCTAATTGATGGAAAACCAAGAGTCGAATCGTTTACTTTTGAGCTGGATAATACGCATGAGGAGGATGGCAGCCATCGTAAACTCACAATTAAAACAACCGATGTTAAGAGGCTTTCCGCTTATGAACCAAAGCATAGCACTTTTTTTGGTATTTATTACACGATTACCGGTCTGCATGCAGCCCACGTTTTTGGTGGCATTATCATTATGATTTATAACTTGCTGCCAATAGGTCTTCTTATGTGGGGAAAAGACCGTGAGCGGTTTGCAAACCGGATTGAAACCTTCGGCCTTTTCTGGCACTTTGTGGACTTGGTTTGGATTTTTCTCTTTCCAATACTTTATATCCTGTAACCGATCATGAGTGATTCACACAATTCTCCGACGATTACAACGCTGATTAGAATGTTCTATTTTGTCGGTGGTGTCTTGGTTCTCGGCACATTGATCACAGTGCTGATTGATGTCATGTTTGAGACAACACTGCTAATTGCTTCAGTCATCGGTTTGTCTATTGCAGTCTTCAAGTCTAGCTTTGTGGTGGCTGTTTTCATGCACTACAAGTGGGACAAGAAACTGATCATGATCACCGGGACAATGGGCCTGACCTTCATATTCTTTGCCGGGATGATGGGCCTGATCATATGGGCGGATGGGGATGCCCCGCACTTGTCCCGAACTGAAGTACCTATTTTTTGGGTGACAGCGGCAGCGTTGTTGGGCTTGGCATTGCCTGCGTCATTTACCGTTTTGACGATCAAGTTGCTGAGCCAGCCTGCTCCTGTCGAGACGGCAGTCCCAAAGGCCAAGCGGGTTTCCAAAAAGAAGAAAAGTTAACCAAACATGTCACTTAAGGCGTTCCATTTGGTTTTCATTATCCTCTCGATCATGTTTACACTCATGTTTGGGATCTGGGGTGTGGTGAATCACGGCTCCAGTGGCAAAACGGCTGAGCTGGTGATGGGCATCCTCTCGCTGATCGGAACGGTTGGCCTGTCGATTTATCTTTATTTCTTCCTGAAGAAATTCAAGCACATCAGTTACCTGTGAACCGTAGGCACACATTCTGGCTGTTGATCTTCTCGTTGGCCATGGCCGCTTGGCCGAGCACGCTTGAGGCGTGTGCGGTATGCTTCGGTGACCCCGACTCGCCGATGACCAAGGGCATGCAGTGGGGCATTGCCAGTCTATTTTTCATTTTGGTGCCTGTGCTTGGTGGTGTGGGCGGTTTTTTTGTGTTTCTTGTCAAACGTGGAAAGGAATACGGGCATCTTCAAGATCCAGAATTATTTAAAGAATAGCTATCAGAATGGACCTCTTATCATATATCGTTGAAATATTCTCCTTCCCGGAACTGGTCTCCCAAAACGGTGGAGACATTGATGGATTGGTCATCGCTGTTCATCTGCTGATGCTGGTACTCTTTATCGGCTGGATCATTTATTATTTTGTCGCGCTGTGGAAGTTCCGGGCCTCCAACAATCCCAAGGCGGACTACAAGGGCGTTAAGACCAAGACGATCACAAACTCGATCGAGGGTGCTGTCATTGTGGCAGAATTGGTCCTCGTCGTGGTGGCCACTTACTTCTGGAATTTTTATGTCAACAAGACGGACGACTTCAGCGATGACAGTGTGATTCGTGTCACGGCCGAGCAGTTTGCCTGGAACGCCCGTTATCCAGGTGCTGACGGGAAACTGGGCGCCCAATCCAAGACCCTCGTTTCTGGTGCCAATCCTTTCGGCATCGATAAGACCGATCCGCATGGTGAGGATGATGTCGAGGTGCTCAAGTCCGACATCGTGGTTCCGATGAAAAAAAATAAGGACGGCACCTCGAAAAGTATCACCATCGACCTGGTCTCGAAGGATGTTATCCACTGTTTCAAGGTGCTGCCCCTGCGCGTTTGTCAGGACGTGATCCCTGGCATGCGCATTCCGATTCACTTCAGGCCAACCAAGGTTGGCCGTTACCAGATCACATGCGCCCAGCTTTGCGGCGACGGCCACGCCCGCATGAAAGGTGCCTTGAAAGTTGTTGATGAGGCAGAATGGGACGAGTGGTACAAGGCTGAGATCGAAAAGAAAAAACCGGCTGGAGATAAGCCCGCCGCTGTTGCGCCTTCCAAGGACGAGAGAGCCTGAGCAACGCTTGGTCTGAGCGAATTCCCGGGGCGCTCTGAACAGGGTGCCTTTTTTTTGACAAGATGGAATCCAACTCGCAAATGGTGCGGCTGGTTGTATGGAGCGGATTGGCCGTGGTGATTCTGGCCGTCCTGTTTGCCTTTGTACGCGAGCAGCGCGCCCCGAGTTCCAGCCCCGCCGACTCCAGCTTGATCAAGCGGGACCTGCCGGTCATCTCGCAGTTGACCGACTTCAAGCTGACCAATCAGTTGGCCAGGCCGGTCGGTCTGGCCAGGTTTGCCAACAAGGTGTGGTTTGCCGACATCATCTTCACGCGCTGTCCCGGGCCGTGCCCGGTAATGACCCGGCGTATGGCCGAGTTGCAGGCGCACTTCGCCGACGAGCCAGATGTTGCATTTGCCACACTCACGACCGATCCCGGCCACGACTCGCCGGCCATTATGCGGCGTTTTGCCGATCGCCACGGAGCGAACAACGAGCGTTGGCAATTTCTTACCGGCGACAAGCCAGCGATCGTGCGCCTGGCCGTCGATGAGATGAAACTCATTGCCCGCGCGAAACCGCCCGGCGAACAAACCACGCCGGAGGACCTGTTCATCCACGCCACCATTTTCGTGGTGATCGACCGGCAGGGACGCCTCCGTGGAGTCCTCGAGAGCCTCGAAGATGATTGGAAGGAAAAAGCCATCGCTATTGCCAACACATTACTGGATGAGTCTTCACAATGACCGTACAGGATTTGCCGTTCATCAACGCCTGCCTCAACGCGCTCGCCACCGTGTTCCTCACGCTCGGCTTCGTCTTCATCAAGAAGGGAAACAAGACCGCGCACCGCAACTGCATGATCAGCGCCTTCGTCACCTCGGCCGTGTTCCTTGCCTGCTACCTCACTTACCATATCAACACCGAGGCTGTGACGCGGTTCGTCGAACCGGCGTGGTTCCGCCCGATTTACCTCGTGCTGCTGTTCACCCACGTCGTGCTGGCGGTCGTGATTTTGCCACTTATTTTTATGACGCTCAGCCGCGCGCTGAAGGAACGGTTCGAGCAGCACAAAAAAATCGCCCGATGGACCTGGCCGCTATGGATGTACGTCTCGATCACTGGCGTGCTGATTTACCTCCTGCTCTACCAGATTTTTCCCCAGCCCGAGCCGGCTCAGCCGCCGGGCGTTGAGCAACCGGTGGCCGGGTAGCGCCTGGCTTCAGGCGCGCGGATGCGCCTCGTCGTAGGCGCGCTTGATCCGCTCGGTGGTCACGTGCGTGTACACCTGCGTTGTCGTGAGATTCGCGTGGCCCAGCATCTCCTGCACGCTTCGCAAGTCTGCCCCGGCATCGAGCATGTGCGTGGCGTAGCTGTGGCGCAGCTTGTGCGGCGTGAGAGTCGGATCCAGCCCGCAGATGGTGAGATATTTTTTCAGCCTCAGCTGAATCAGGCGCGGATAGATGGCGCTGCGTTTTTTCTCTGATGCGAAGAACACCGGCTCGTCGAGCGCGGGTGGCTTGGCCAGGCGTTCCCAGTAAAGCCGGATCGCCTCGACGGCGGCGCGGCCGATGGGCACTTGCCGTTCCTTTTTGCCTTTGCCGTGCACGTTGACGACCAGATCGTCCGGCTCAATCTCCCCGGCCAGCATCCGGCAGATCTCGCCGATACGCAGGCCGCACGAGTAAATCGTCTCGAGGATTGCTCGGTCGCGAAGAGATGGCACTTGGCTGACTTTTCTCTTCGTTCCATCCTTAACACTTAGTTCCCGCATCGGCGCGTCAAGCAGCGCGTTCATCTGGTCGATGGTCAGGAATTGTGGCAGCCGCTTGGCCGGCTTGGGCAGGGTAACATCCTTTACCGGCGATGACTCGACGAGCCCGCGCCGCATGAGGAATTTGTAAAACGAGTTGAGCGCACTGAATCGCAGCCGGATGGCCGCCTGGCTGAGTTCCCTGCGGCCAAGCTGCCGGAGGAACAGCCGGAAGTCGTTCCGCTCCAGTTCACTCCAGCGTACAGGCGACTCGTTGGTGTCGCGGTACCACTGCTCGAACTCGTCGAGCGCCTGCCGGTAGTTACGCTGTGTGTACACCGAGGCGTCCTTCTCGTTGGAGAGGAATCGGAAAAACTGCCCCGGCCAATCCGCAGGCGACAGGCTGTTCTGGTTGGGCTCCGGCACGGTACCAATTATATCGGTTCAATCCGGCTTTTTGGAGGGTAATTTGCCGCTTAGCCAAGTAGTCTGTCGGCAAATGAGGGTGCGATCGACAGGTTGGCTGGCTGGTTTGGCGGCCATGGGGGTGGTTGGAGGCTTGATCGCGGAGGAGGTCAAGCCGGCATCGGAACTGCCCAAGAAATTCATCCGCATGACGATGAACCCGGAGCGCCTGCGCATTCCACAGTCGCTCGACACGTCGATCATCCGGTTTGTGCCGACCGACGAGAAATTGGCCAAGGCCGGCGTAACGGTGGACCTAATCGGCGCCATCCACATCGGCGACCAGGTCTACTTTCAAAAACTCGACAAGAGTTTCAAACAGTACGATGCGCTCCTATACGAGATGGTGGCGGAGAAGGATGAAACCGGTGGTGCGCCGCAACGATGGGAGGACCGGGATCAGCCCGGGACGGGAACCGCGGGGGCACCCGGGAAGACATCAGTCTCCGGGGAGAAAAGTTTCGAGGCCGGCATGACCGCGATTGGTGGCATGCAACTCGGTGCGAAGGACATGCTCGGGCTTTCGTTCCAGCTCGACGGGATCAACTACAACGCCCCCAACATGGTGCATGCCGACATGTCGCCCGAGGAGTTTGCCCAAAAAATGAAGGATCGCGGTGAGTCGTTCTTCACGATGTTCATGCAGTTGTTCATGCAGGGGTTGGCCCAGCAGCGGGCGAACAAGCAGGGTGGTGCAAGTGACGTTGCGCTATTGTTTGCGTTTTTCTCCAGCGACCGTGAGTTGGCGTTGAAACGGGTGCTGGCCAAGCAGTTTGCCGAGACGGACATCCTCGACATGCTGGGAGGCGAGAAGGGGTCCACCATCATCACAGAGCGCAACCTCATCGCGCTCGATGTGCTGAGTGAGCAACTGGCCAAGGGCAAAAAACGTATCGGAATTTTTTACGGAGCCGGCCATTTGGGTGATATGAGCCGTCGCCTTGTCAGTGATTTTGGCATGAAGTTTACCGGTGAAAAATGGGTTGAGGCCTGGAACCTTCGCTCCAAGCCGCGGCGCCGGCCGCGCAAATAGCCTTTGACAGGCAGGGTGGGGGATGTTGCGATGCGGCCGGAGCCATTCGAATTATGTTAAAAGAAACTCATTGTCTGTTCTTGTTGTTGGCTGCGGTTTTCTGCAGCCCAGTCGCCGGCCTGGACTTTGCCCGAGCTGATGAGAAAAACCGTGTCTTCGAGATTCGCACCTACTACGCCAACGAAGGCAAGCTAGACGCGTTGCTTGCCCGGTTTCAGGATCATACTGTGGCGTTGTTCAAGAAACATGACATAACCAATATCGGCTACTGGGTGCCCACCGATAACAAGGAAAACAAGCTGATTTACATGCTCGCCTATCCCAGCCGTGAGGCGCGTGGGAAGGCGTGGAAGGCGTTCATTGCCGATCCCGACTGGAAAAAGGCCTACAAGGAATCGACCCGGGACGGGAAGTTGGTGAAGAGGGTGGTGAATGATTTTCTAGCCGGCACTGATTTCTCGAAAATCAAGTAGGCCCCGCTGATTTTTTTGAAGGAAACGGGGGTGCTTTCAGTCCCGATTTTTGCCTTGGGGTGGGTTCGTTTCCCGCTTGGGCGAGTGCTTGGCTTGTGATCAACTTTTGATATGCTTAGCCTAACTGATTTCAGGGAAATTCTATGACTAACAAAATGACATCCGACAGCGAGACATCCCGTAGGGATTTTCTCAAGACATCCTCGAGCGCAGCCGTGGCCAGCGCCGCCACGCTTGGCCTGATTTCACGCGGGAGCGCCTACGGCCAGAACAGCGACACCATCCGGGTGGGGCTGGTAGGCTGCGGTGGGCGTGGCACCGGGGCGGCAAGCCAGGCGCTTACGGCTGATGAGAACATCAAGTTGACTGCCGTGGCGGACGTGTTCCCGGGCAGGGTTGAGAGCACCGTGAACGGCCTCAAGAAGCGGCATGAGAAAAAAGTGGATGTGCCGCACCAATTCGTCGGTCTTGACGCTTACCAAAAGCTCATTGACAGCGGGGTGGACTTGGTGGTGCTGGCGACACCGCCGGGGTT
>ERZ651768.2039-NODE-2039-length-14358-cov-3.549961_pt1 | contig 14358 bp, 12 predicted proteins | sample MGYA00514754_ERZ651768 | MGnify/ENA metagenome assembly ERZ651768 | reverse complement strand
GGGCGTGGCGCAGTCTGGTAGCGCACTAGACTGGGGGTCTAGTGGTCGCCGGTTCAAATCCGGCCGCCCCGACCATTGAAGTACTATACAAATAATTTATATTAGAATATAATTAAATCTAATAGTTAGAGGCGTCGATTTCTCCCCATGAAATACCTCTCCAAAAGTGACCCTCTAATTGTTCGCAGGATGCAGTTATCACCCATGTTTAGCTGCAAAAGCTGATTTTTTACTGTGTCCTGCCATCTTTGGTGGATGAGCTTGTAAAATTTTGGTTGGGCGCAGTAGAAAAGTTCATCCGCCACCAAAGTTTCAATTAAATTCTAACTTCAATCAAATTTGGACCAGGTTCATTGACTGCTGAAGAAAATATTTTTCTAAACTCTTCAACTGTTTGGGCGGTAAAAGACTCTGCGCCTAGAGATTTTCCAAGAGATTTCCAATCGATTTCAGGATTTTCTAGGGAAAATAAAGATTGAGCTCTATCTCCTGTTTCTAATGCTCCAACGCGCTCTAATTCAACTTTTAAGATAGCATAAGCCCTGTTTGAAAAAATAATATTGGTTACATTTAAATTCTCTCTAGCCTGAGTCCAAATGGATTGAATGGTATACATAGCTCCTCCATCTCCATGAAGACAAACAACAGGTCGGTCCGGACAAGCTATTGCTGCTCCTGTAGCTAAAGGAAGACCTTGACCTATTGAACCTCCTGTCAGAGATAACCAGTCATGAGGTTTAGAATTCCAGGTATTTGGATAAACTAGAAATCCTGAAGTGGCTGCTTCATCAGAAACAATTGCCTCTTCAGGAAGTAACTCTCCTATCAACAAACCCAAATTAGTAGGGTTCAGCTCTCCAGTTAAAGGGGCTTTGGCTGCCGAAGAAGGTAAGAATTCTTCTGACGTCTCCTTAGCCTCTAGCATCTCACATAAAGATTCTAGAGCTTTTTTTCCATCCTGTTTAAAAGAGGCTAATTTAATAAGCTTTGATTTATCAGGCGAAAGGTAACTCTTTTTATTTGGGTAAGCAAAAAAGGAAACAGGAGGTTTTGAACCCACAAACACTATACTTTCAACTCCCTTAAGAAAATCTTCAGCCATCTCTGAAAAATATGGCAATGGCTCCACTACTGGAATCCCAAATCCTCGTCGTTGTCTTTTTCTAAAAGTTTCGGTTGCTAATCTAGCTCCTGTTTTTGTTGCTATTTTTGCTGCCATGTTTACAGATTGTTCATCGAGAAATTCTCCGCCAAGAAATAACATACTGTTACTTTTGTCTGTTAAAGCTTTGTAAGCTTCGCCTAAAACATCATCATCAATTTCTGAAGGCCCCACACTGTTTAGAATTTTTCCAGTTTTATCTGTTTCGCTCCAAGCACAGTCAGCAGGAACAATAAGAGTTGCTATCTGTCCAGGAAAATTATGTGCGGCCTGCCAAGCTCTAGAACCACCAGCAGGCAGTTCCTCAGGACTTTTAACTCTTTCAACCCAATCCGAACTAGATTTTGCTAGACCATCTAGATCTGATGTCAGAGGGGCGTCGTATTTAAGATGAAAAGTAGCATGATCGCCAACTATATTGATCATGGGAGATCTAGCCTTTTTGGCGTTATGGATATTGGCAAATCCGTTACCTAAACCAGGACCTAAATGCAGAAGATTAGCAGCAGCTTTGCCCGACATTCTTGCGTAACCATCTGCAGCTCCGGTAACGACTCCTTCAAATAATCCCAAAACGGGTCTAACTTGAGGGTAATGATCTATAGCTGCGACAAGATGCATTTCAGAGGTGCCAGGATTTGCAAAAACAACCTCTAGTCCATTATCTACAAGCGTTTTAAGTAGAGCATCAGCAGCATTCATCCATTTATCCTCAATTATTTATAGTTTAGACTTATTTCTCTAAAACTTAAAAGGACAGTTTACATGAGCGATAAAGATAAATTAGAAATGTTACTTTCTCATAAAGCCCCGTGTGTCGAAACTCTTGGAGGCCGGGCAATTCACTTCCAATCAGAACCTCCAGAATTAAAAATGGAATTTAAAGCTATTCCAGAATTCTGTCATTCACCAAATCAAGTGGTGCAAGGAGGCTTTATAACCGGCATGTTGGATACTCCTATGGCACATCTTTTAGTAGCTCTATTGGACAAAAAAATGCAGATAATGACTTTAGATATAAATGTAAGTTTTCTCGGTCCTTCCCACCCAGGGAAACTCATTTGTCATGCAAGAATCTTAAAGTTGGGCAAGAGTATTGCTTATTTAGCTAGTGATCTTTACCAGCAAGAAAAGCTTGTAGCGACTGCTACTTCAACTATAAAGCTTGTGCCTATTTCTTCTTAAATTTAAACGCCAAAGTCCCAAGAAAGGCCGTCATGGTACTTCTTTAGAATTTCCTTAGCTATCAAAATTCTATGTACTTCATCGGGTCCATCTGCAAGTCTTAAAGTTCTAAATCCTTGGAACATTCCTGCCAAAGGAGTGTCTCCAGATACACCACGCCATCCATGCATCTGTATTGCTCTGTCTACCACACGAGAGCCTGCTGCAGGAACAAAAACTTTGATTGCTGAAATATCCACCCTGGCATCTCCTTCTTTATCCATAACTTCAGCACAATGAATTGTCATGAGTCGAGCTGCTTGAATATCCATGTAGGAATCAGCTATCCAACCTTGAATGAATTGCTTTGATTCAAGCACTCCACCATGTACTTCCCTTTGGGTAGAGTATCGAACCATAATGTCAAAGGCTCTCCACATTTGTCCGATTGTGTTCATGCAATGATAAACCCGACCTGCCCCTAGTCGATCTTGAGCTGCCTGATGTCCAGAACCTCTTGCCCCCAAAGCATTCTCAAGAGGAACTCTAACATTTTCATACTTTATCTCCATGTGATCACCACCAGTATGGCCCCAGATGGGAACGGATCTAATTTTGTTAAAACCGGGGGTATCAGTAGGCACGATAATTTGAGTCATTTTTAAGTTGGCGTTTCCTGAATCATCGTCATCGTCTTCGGTACGGCACATGACCACAGCAAAATCTGCCCTTTCCCCATTAGAAGTCATAATTTTATGACCATTTATGACCCATTCATCACCATCTTTAACAGCAGTAGTCTGAAGGGACCTTGGATCAGAACCAGGTACATCTGGTTCAGTCATGGAAAAACAAGACTCCATCTCCTGGTTTATCAAAGGAATTAGCCATTTTTTCTTTTGTTCATCAGTACCGTATTTAACTAAGATCTTCTGGTTACCCGAATTAGGAGCAATAACTCCAAATAATCTATTTCCTAGTGGAGACCATGCCAAAATTTCATTCATGTAGGCATGAACAAGAAAGCCATTACCCATACCGCCATATTCTTCAGGTAAGTGAGGTGCCCATAAACCTTGTTTCTTCACCTCTTGATTAATATCTAGCCTTAATTTCTTGGATTTTTCTCCTCCTCTGTAGATTACTCCTTCGTTAGGAATAATTCTGTTACCCACAATATCTGCTGTTCTAAGCCTGATATCATTTATTTCTTCAGAAAGAGTCGGTATTGGCGCAATTTGCATAAGTTTTTCTCCTTTTCTGCTTAGCTTAATGTACGAAAGAAACGCAAGGCTTGCAAGCTTTTAAAAGTATGCGAATATAGTAGGTATAAGGAATTATTGTGAGCTGGGAAAAAGACCTAGAAGAATTAAAGAAACGAGCTGAACTTGCCAAGGAGATGGGGGGCATTGAACGCATCGCCAAACACTATGCTCGCGGTCGCCTTACCGTAAGAGAAAGAATAGATCAGCTATTGGATGAAGGCTCTTTTCATGAAACTGGAGAGATAACCGGTAAAGTCTCGTACGATGAAAGTGGTGAAATAAAAGAATTTATTCCAGCAAATTTTGTATTTGGAAGGGGCAAAATGGATGGCAGGGAAGTCGTGGTTGCAGGAGATGATTTTACCGTGAGGGGCGGAGCAGCTGACGCCCGAATCGGCAACAAATCTTTATACAGCTTGAAGTTAGCAGAACATCTAAGACTCCCATTAGTAAATTTGGTTGATGGCAGCGGCGGAGGAGGAAGTGTAAAAACACTTGAAACCATGGGAGCCACATATGTCCCAGGATTACCAAGTTGGCAAAATATAGTAAGGCTGTTAAGCATGGTTCCAGTGGTTGGGGCTTGTATGGGTTCTGTTGCCGGATTGGGTTCTGCGCGCGTGGTAGCTTCTCATTTTTCCATCATGGTAAAGGGCAGTGCTCAGATGTTTGTGGCTGGGCCTCCGGTTGTAGAAAGAGCATTTGGTTTAAAAATGGAAAGAGAGGAACTTGGAGGAAGCGACATTCATACTAGAACCGCTGGGGCAGTAGATAATGAAGCTTCTAGCGAAGAAGATGCTTTTAAACAAATTCAAACCTTTCTTTCCTTTATGCCCTCCAGTGTCTGGGAAGTCCCACCAAGAAAAGAGAATAAAGACCCAGTTGATAGAAAGGAAGAAAAGTTAATTTCAATAATTCCAAGGGATAGAAAAACTCCTTATGAGGTTAGGGAAATAATAGATTTAGTACTGGATAAAGAAAGTTTCTTTGAAATAGGAGCGGGTTACGGCAAATCTTTGGTAACAGGTCTGGCAAGATTGTCGGGTTATCCGGTAGGGATCTTGGGTAATGACTGCAACTATGATGGTGGCGCAGTAACGGCAAAAGCTTCAGAAAAAATGACAAGATTTGTAGACGTTTGCGACACCTTTAACATCCCAGTCGTCAATTTTGTTGACAATCCAGGCTTTTCGATAGGTTTGCAAGCTGAAGAATCTGGAGTAATAAGATATGGAGTAAGAGCTCTGTACAGCGTTTGGCAAGCTTCAGTCCCATGGGTATCCATAATTATCAGAAGAGTATTTGGTGTAGCTGGAGGGGGACATGGTAATTCAGATCAATTAAACCTACGCTATGCCTGGCCTTCGGGTGATTGGGGTTCCCTACCCATAGAGGGTGGAGTTATGGCAGCTTATAAGAGAGACATCGAGGCAAGTCCAGATCCGGCCGCAAGGCAAAAAGAGATAGAAGATTCTTTGGATGAAGTTAGGTCTCCGTATAGAACTGCGGAGATGTTTGGAATAGAAGTAATTATTGACCCCAGAGAAACCAGACCAATACTCTGTGATTGGGTAGAAACGGCATATAAGAATTTACCACAAAAGCTTGGTATAAAAGAAAGGACCATGAGGCCTTAATGGATTGAATAAAACAAGGAGCATTATGAAAAGACTAAATGTTTTCTTAATCTTAGGAATTTTAATATCATTTGGCTGCAGCAAAGGTTTGGATGAAAACTCGGTAAGAAATACTGCTCAGGGAGAAGTCATAGGTTTTAAAGAGGGTGAAACCTATGCTTGGAGAGGTATCCCTTTTGCACAACCTCCCATAAACGAATTGAGATGGAAAGCTCCAAGACCACCGGAACCTTTTGAATCAAGATTTGAGGCCAAAGAGTTCGCACAAGCCTGTTTTCAACCTCAAGGCTTTATGACAGGTGAAGAAGGTGGCTGGACTGGCTCAGAGGATTGTCTTTATTTAAATATTTGGTCCCCGGCTTGGTCACCTCAAGTGTTAGCTGAAAAGAAAGTGCCCGTTATGACCTGGATACACGGTGGTGGGAACGTGATCGGTTCAGCGGATACTTACTATCCGAGTCACCTGGTCTCTGATCATGAGGTTATTGTGGTCACTGTCCAGTACAGAATGTCTAACCTCGGCTGGTTTAGACACCCTGCCTTGAGGCAAGAAGGTTCAACTTTGGAAGACGCCTCAGGAAGCTTTGGAACTCTGGATAATATTATGGCTCTTCGTTGGATAAGAGAAAATATATCTCAATTTGGAGGCGATATTAACAATGTAACTATCTTTGGAGAGTCTGCAGGAGGTCATAATGTTGCTGCACTCTACGCTTCTCCCTTAGCTTCAGGCTTATTTCATCAAGCTATTGTTCAAAGTGGAATCGTGTCTCATTCCAAGACTGAAGAAGCTGAGGCTTATTACCCAGAAGATGGGGTTTCTGGCATAACAAGCTCTAAAGAAGTTATTAATAGACTTTTGATTAATGAAGAGAAAGTAGAAGACATAGAGGAAGCTAAAGACTTACAAAATAACATGTCACTACAAGAGATTGAGAAATATCTTAGAAGTAAAACACCCGAAGAACTATTGACTGCCTACGGGGATGCAAGACCCAAAAGAGGGGGAATGACAAGAGTCTTTAATGATGGACATGTTATGGGGAGAAAGGGAATTCATGAATCTTTCACTAATGATCAACTGCCTAGAGTACCTATCATTTTAGGAACTAATAGATATGAATCTAAGCTCTTTAATATGAGGAATCCTAGATTTGTTAGATGGGGAGAAGGTGAAGGCATATTAGCTAGAGTATTTTCGTGGGTAGGCATAGATGAATTACCTTTAGAAATAATGAGACCTGACTTCTACAACGCAGTAAATCAATATTCCTCCGATTCGTGGAAAGAGAGAGCGGCAGATACTCCAGCTAGACAGCTAGTAGCATCCGGGCATAAGGATACTTACGTTTATAGGTTTGATTGGGATGACTTGCCTGTATTTCAGGAGGTTGATTTTGGAGTATTAGCTGGTGCTGCACATGCTTTAGAAATCATTTTTCTTTTTCCAGCAGCCTTTGATAATTATGTAATCAAAAATATAGTCATCAAAGATTCTTATGATGGAGTAAAAAAATTATCAGACCAGATGATGTCTTATTGGGCTGAATTTGCTTACTCAGGTGATCCAGGGAAAGGCAGATCCAATAACTTGCCTCAATGGAAGGCTTGGTCTGAACCAGAAAAGTATATGATTCTTGATTCCGAAGAGGACCAAGGGCTCGTAATGGTTGATAGTGAAGTTACTGTAGATTCTATATTTAATGAACTGACAACAGATGAAAGGTTCACACAAGATGAAAAATGCCAATCCCTGTTTAGAATGTCTTACAGTGGAGATGAATTTCCTATAGAACGATTTAATACTTTTGATGATGGCTACTGTCTAACTCTTGATTATTCCGATGTTTTAGAAATAATGGGAGAAGAAGAAGGAGATGATGATGACTAAGACAGTTGATTTCTATTTCGATTTTGCAAGTCCCAATGCTTACTTAAGTCACCAAGTAGTATCTGGTATAGAAGAAAGAACCGGGGCGAAGTTTAACTACATACCTGTTTTATTGGGTGGAATTTTTAAAGCCACCAACAATAAACCTCCAATGGAAGCCTTTTTTGGAATTCTCAATAAGAATGAATATCAATCGGTTGAAATGGAACGTTTTCAAAAAAGGCACGGGATTACTAAATTTAAGATGAATCCACATTTTCCAGTCATGTCTTTACAGATAATCAGAGGAGCTATTGGAGCTCAGCGGGACGGATATTTAGATAAATATATTGAAGAAGTCCTTAAACATATGTGGGAAGAACCAAAAAAAATGGATGACCCTGAAGTGATTAAGGAAGCCTTTACTGAATCAGGTTTTGATGCCGACAGATTAATGGATCAAATGCAAGATCCAGATATAAAAGCTCAACTAATAGCCAACACAGAGGAGGCAGTCAAAAGGGGAACTTTTGGCATACCTACCTTTTTTGTTGAAGATGATATCTATTTTGGTAAAGATACTCTTTGGCAAGTAGAAGAAGCTGTAGCCAAATAAGGCTTAGTTTAAAAAACTGTCGTCTTTTTCTAGCATCAGATCGTATAAGGGTTGGTAACTAGCCCACATACCGACTTCTGATCCTACCTGAGTTTTAGTCAATTCAGCCACTTCGTCAGAAATTCTTTCCATTTGACCAACTGATTCGGCTATGAGTTGAGATTGACAACATCTATCCATGGACAAAAATCCCCAGACTGCTGCATCAACGGTCTCGCCAGTTGTCAAAAGACCATGATTTTTGAGAATCGCTGCTCTTTTATCCCCAAGAGCTTCGGCAATTCTGTCTCCTTCGTCTGTTTCTAAAACTACTCCAGTAAAGTCATCAAACAAAACATGATCATCATAAAAAGCACAGGAATCTTGTGTAATAGGTTCTAGGAGCCTGCCCATGGTAGAGAATGATTTGCCATACATTGAATGTGAATGGGCAGCTGCATTCACATCAGGTCTTGCTTCATGAAGGCGGGAGTGAATGGCAAAAGCTGCAGTGTTTAAAGGCCTATCACCTTGAACTACTTCACCTTCTCTGTTTACCAGCAGCAAATCAGAAATACACATTTGATCGAAGTGGACTCCAAATGGATTTACCCAGAAGTAATGAGAGTGTTCAGGATCTCTTAATGTAATGTGACCTGCTAGTCCTTCATCAAAACCAAAATGCGCAAATAATCTAAATCCGCTAGCAAGTCTTTCTAACTGAAGCCTTCTTTGTTCTTCTATGGTTTTGCACTCAATAGGTTGTAAAGATCCTTTTTCTTTTTGAGGTAATTTACCTAAAGTTGTGTCTATTTTTAACTTCTCTGCTTTCGAGTTTTTACTCATAATTTCTTCCAAATCTTTACTCATAATTATTTCCCCTACTGAAAATTATACCTCGTCATACCTTTGTAGTTAAATATTTAGCTTAAATGATAAAATATTGCTTCGAGGGGAAATGTTATGGCAAAAAAGCGCTATAGAGTAGAAAAAGATAGTTTAGGTGAAGTAAAAGTTCCCTTTAATGCTCTCTGGGGAGCTCAGACACAAAGAGCCATAAATAATTTTCCCATTAGCGGCATTACTTTCAATTTTCCTTTCAGTAGAACTTTCATAATGAGTCTTGGCTTAATTAAAACAGCAGCTGCTAAGGCAAATAAAACTCTCAACCTTCTCGATGCTAAAAGGTCAAATGCAATTGTTAGAGCTTCAAAAGAAGTTTTTTCTGGTAAGCACGATGACCAATTTCCTATAGATATTTTTCAAACTGGATCTGGAACCAGCACTAACATGAACGCAAATGAAGTTATAGCTAGATTGGCTTCTAAGTTTTCAGGAGTCGATGTTGATCCTAATGATCATGTAAATATGAGTCAAAGCAGCAATGACGTGATTCCTACGGCCATTAACTTAAGTGCCCATGTTGGAATGAAACACCATTTATTACCTGCACTAGAAGGCCTGATCAATACAATTGAGGAAAAAGCTAAGAAAGTAGAAGGAATCACTAAAACTGGTAGAACTCATCTAATGGATGCCATGCCAATAGACATGTCTCAAGAATTGATGGCTTGGAGTTCTCAATTAAGAATATCTCAAAAATATCTTTCAGCGGTTACTGACCAACTCCTTGCTTTACCACAAGGGGGAACTGCTGTGGGGACAGGGATAAATGCTCCTCCTAGATTTTCTAGAGAATTTGCCAAAGAAGTTTCCAAAATAGAAAAGATCAAAGCGAGACCAAGTGAAAATTTTTTCCATAGCCTTAGTTCTCAAGATACTTCTCTTCGGTTGTCAGGAGAAATGAGAAACTTAGCCACGGTACTGATGAAAATCAGTAATGACTTACGTTGGATGAATAGTGGGCCTTTGTCTGGGTTGGGGGAAATAGAACTCCAAGCTCTTCAACCAGGAAGTAGCATAATGCCTGGCAAGGTAAATCCAGTCATTCCCGAAGCGGTTACCATGGTTTGTGCAGAAGTGATAGGCAATGATACCACTGTGGCTATAGCTGCTCAGTCGGGCAACTTTCAACTTAACGTTATGCTCCCGGTGATAGCTTACAACTTATTGAAGAGCTTAAACATTCTTTCTAATGCTATGAGTGTATTAGGGCATAAAGCTATAAAAACCTTCAAGGTGAATAAAACAACCATTCAGGAGTCTTTAGAAAAAAATCCTGTATTGGTAACTACACTTAGTCCTGTTATCGGCTACGCAAAGGCGGCTGAGATCGCTAAAAAAGCTTATAAGGAAAGGAGGTCTTTGATAGAGGTAGCCCTAGAAGAGACTAAGTTATCTCGAAAAAGGTTGGAAAAACTATTAAATCCTGAAAACTTAACTTCAGGAGGAGTCAAGAAATAACATATGGACAGTTTAACCTCGCAAAAATGTGTGGCTTGTCAAGCTGACGCTCCAAAAGTTACAGATGATGAATTAGTTGAACTCATAAAAGAAATACCCGACTGGAAACCTATTACCGAAGAGTCTATGTTAAGGCTTCGTAGGGTGTTTGAATTCCAAGATTACTCTTCTGCAGTTCAATTTACTAATAAGATCGCAGATCTTGCTGAACAGGAGGACCATCATCCTGCTATTCTCTTAGAATGGGGTAAAGTGGAAGTCACTTGGTGGACCCATAAGATTCTTGGTTTACATATGAATGACTTTATTGCTGCAGCAAAAACTGATTTAATTTTTAATCAATAAGCTTAATTAACTAATTAGTCTAAGGTTCTTCCTTTTATTATTTACTTAATTTAGTATTCCACCTCCTAAAAGTAAGGATGCATCATTATTCGATATGGAAATAGTTAAAGAACAGCCTGAATGGTTTAGGAAAGCTCTCAAAGTTAATCACAAAAGTGATTTTGCTGAAATTTCTGGGGCTAAAGTTCATTTTATGGAGTGGGGAAGCCCTCTAAATCCTTCAGTAATTATGCTGCATGGGAACCATGCCCATGCCCATTGGTTTCAATTTATAGGAGGATTGCTTGTACATAAATATCACTTTGTCGTTATGAGTTTTAGTGGCATGGGCGAGAGTGATTGGCGTTCTAGGTATGACAAAGATACTTTTATAGCAGATGTTTTGGGTGTGGTTAAAGCAACTAAACTCGTTAGACCAGTTATTGTTGGTCACAGCTTTGGCGGTATGGTAGCTTTAGCGACGGCCGAAGAATACAGTGAAGATATGTCGGGTTTGATTTTGGTGGATTTTGTTGTAAGACGCCCTGAAAATCATATAGATTGGTACAAGCATTTACCTCCCTCTAAACCTCCAAAAGTTAGACCTTCGAAAGAAGAGTTGGTACAAAGATTTAGATTAATGCCTCCCCAAGAATGTAAAAATCAATTTCTACTTGATTTTATAGCTGAAAGATCTGTACGAAAGACGGATCAGGGATGGAGTTGGACTTTTGATCCCTCTACTTATGATCATTTTGAGGTCGGAAATAATCAATCTGAAGTTCTTAATCAATTGAACTGCCCGGTGTCTTTCATATACGGAGAAAACACTATGGAATTTGATACCGGTAACTCCATCAAAGAGATGAAAGAACTACTTCCAAAAGGTTCTTCGGTAGTAGCTTTAAGAGAAGCTCAACATCACTTAATGTTAGACAAACCACTAGAATTTGTAGAGGAATTAGATAAGTTGATACAGGAATTTGTTTAAGCATTTTCTTTTGCTGTGGGTATCCTTAAGAACCAGATAACTATGATTGCGAGGACCAATAAGGAAGAAAGAAACAGAAAAGCGTATTCATAATTTCCATAGGCATCAAACATCAGTGCAGCTACAGGCGTTCCGCTAACTTGGAGAAGAGAAATAAAAGGCTGGGCGGTACCTCTTGAAAATCCAAAACTTTTTTGAGTATAGATTTTATTGAAAAGTATATTACTTAAGGGAAGGGCTGCACCCCCTCCAAATCCGAATAGCGCAATAATAAATGAAAGTTGATTCGGGCTCTGGCTAAAAAGAATAAGCAGAGTTCCCACAAGCTGGATTACCAGAGATGTTGAGACTGCCAATCTTGCATCCATTTTATTTTCTACTAACCATCCAAAAACAAGCTTACTAATCATTGCTGGCACTGCGTACATACTAAAAATCCAAGCCGCTTGTTCGGCCCAACCCCTTTCAGAAGCATAAAAGGTTATATGAGCTAATACCGCCATCATGGCACAGAATTGCAAAGCAAAAACTAAAGACAGAACCCAGAAATTTCTGTCTTGAAATAACTGCTTTAGGGACCAATCTTTTCCTGAAGCTTCAGTTGAATTCTCTTTGCCATTATTTAGAATTTTTCCATCTGGCAGTTGATCCACATCTTCTGGATTATCAATAACAAGAAACTTAAACAAAGGTGCATTAATGATTAAAGTGAACACGCCATAATATAAGTAAGCCTCTCTCCAACTAAGACCGAGATCATTAAGAAGATAGTTAGTTAAGTTAGGCATAACCAAACCAGAGAAGGAAACACCTAGAGCCGCTATACCTAAAGCTCTTCCGGTATGCTCACGGAACCATCTTGATACAAGTTTTGAGACGGACAAATTTCCCATCAGAGAAGCTCCAAGAGCAATGGGGAGAACAAATATCAAAATGAAAGCTAAATAACTATTAACGAAATAGAGCGAGATTAAAGAAAATCCATAGACAAATGAACCGGAAATTAAAACCGATCTTATCGAGTAAGTATCCAATAACTTTCCTACCACAGGCATGGTAATGGCAGAAATAAGCATAAAACCAGGGATCGTAAGAGTGACCATGAATCTTGAAAGTTCCATTTCTTCTGCGATTATAAGTTGGATAACTGGGTAAGATTGAAATGCAAACCCCACAACACAAAAATCTGCAAAAAGAGCTATGGCGACCATACGCCATCCAAAAAAAGGAGTTTTTTTTGAAATTTCTTCCATGAGTTGGTTTGTATTTAGTTTAGCTTAAGTTGAATTTTTTTATTGATTTTCTTTTGTTTCTGTATAATTTGAAGATGTTGCGTATAGCAGACCAGGCATTAACTTTCGACGACGTACTTCTTCTGCCTGAACACTCGGGAGTACTCCCAAAAGATGTAGATCTCAAAACGAGCTTGACCAGTAGCATAGAGCTCAATATTCCTGTTATTTCAGCAGCCATGGATACTGTAACTGAATCAAGAATGTCGATTGCTTTAGCCGAGTTGGGTGGGATTGGAATTATTCACAAAAATCTCTCAACTGAAGAGCAAGCAGCTGAAGTCAGAAAAGTAAAAAAGTATGAAAGTGGTGTAGTAAGAGATCCAATAACTATTCGCTCTGACAACAAGGTAGGTGAACTTGTCCAATTGACTAAAGAACTTAATATTTCTGGAATGCCAGTGGTAGACAATGGAAACTTAGTAGGAATCGTAACAAGCAGAGATTTTAGAAATGAACTAGATTTATCGGCAGAGGTTTCCCAAATCATGACTCCAAAAGACAAGTTAGTTACTGCTAGAGAAGGTGAGAACCTTGATGTGATAAAAAAATTACTTCACTCCAATAGAATCGAAAAAATCTTACTCATAGATGACAACTTCCTGCTAACGGGCTTGGTAACTCTTAAAGATATAAATAAATCCTTAGATTTTCCAAATGCAGCTAGAGATTCAGAAGGCAGATTATTAGTTGGAGCAGCTATTGGAACTGGTTCAGAAACAAAAGAAAGAACAAGTGCCCTCATTGATGCGGGAGTAGATGTGCTTGTAGTAGATAGTGCTCATGGTCATTCTGAAGGAGTCTTAAATCAAGTTAAAGCTCTAAAACATGATTTTCCAGATATTCAAGTAATCGGAGGCAATATTGCGACTGGGGAAGCTGCTTTAGCTTTGGTTAAAGCTGGTGCTGATGCCGTGAAAGTTGGCATTGGTCCGGGTTCCATTTGTACTACTAGGATAGTAACTGGAGTAGGTGTGCCACAAATTACTGCCGTAGCCAACGCCACTGAAGCTCTCAAAAATAGAAACATTCCTGTCATTGCTGACGGGGGCATTCGTTTTTCTGGAGATGTTGCCAAAGCGATAGCTGCTGGAGCAAGCTCGGTAATGTTAGGTAGTCTCTTGGCTGGTACTGAAGAGGCGCCCGGCGAAATAGAGCTTTTTCAAGGGAGAAGTTATAAGTCTTATCGAGGTATGGGTTCCATTGGGGCCATGAGTGGAGATCAAGGATCAGGAGACAGATATTTCCAAGAAAGCGCAAGTGCGACGACTGAAAAGCTAGTTCCAGAAGGGATTGAAGGCAGAGTACCTTACAAAGGTTGGATGGAAGCTGTGATCCATCAGATGATGGGTGGCTTAAAACAAAGTATGGGTTATACCGGTTCACCAGATATTAAAACCATGAGGACAAAACCAAAATTTATACAAATTACACATGCAGGAGTCAGCGAGAGCCATGTGCATGATGTGAGTGTGACAAAGGAAGCTCCCAATTACAGGATGTCCTAAACTAATGAGGTTATAAGATGTCAGGAGACATCATTGCGGACAGAATTTTAATTCTCGATTTCGGCTCTCAATACACTCAGTTAATAGCCAGGAGAGTAAGAGAGCTTGGGGTTTATTGTGAAATATATCCTTACAAATCCACTATTACTTCGATAAAAAAATTCAATCCCAAGGGAATCATCCTCT